>Ga0209798_10000022_pt1 | contig 99996 bp, 90 predicted proteins | sample DOMMetBare3Fresh_FD_187475 | JGI IMG/M metagenome (GOLD analysis project Ga0209798, IMG submission 187475) | Wetland sediment microbial communities from St. Louis River estuary, USA, under dissolved organic matter induced mercury methylation -... | ecosystem: Environmental > Aquatic >...
CCTTAAACCAAAGGGAACGCCTACGATCGCACTCGACGCTGTCGGAGCGGGCGAAGGCGAACTCGTCTTTTGGTGCCGTGGCAAGGAAGCGTCTTTCCCGTTCAAACGTGACGAAACGCCCACCGATTGCACGATCGTCGGGATAATCGACTCTGACGCCCACGTGTTCCAAGGTTAAAAATGCTTTTAGCAAGAGTCATCGGAAATGTAGTCGCTACGCAGAAGAATCAGCGTTACGAGGGGACGCGTGTGATGCTTTGCCGCCAGATCACGCCCGAGGGCGAGGATATGGATTACACCTGCATCGCTCTCGATTCGGTCAACTCGGGTGAGGGCGACATCGTTGTGATCGCACAGGAAGGCTGGTCGGCATCGACAGCTGCGACGGGCAAACCCGGAGCTGCGATAGACTCAGCAATCGTCGGCGTCGTGGATTACGTCGATCTTTTGCCGAAACAATAATTACGGTTTGTAAAAGTAAAGGCCTGCGCGTTCTAGACGAACGGCAGGCTTTTCGATTGTTTCGCAATAATATAGAGCTCGTGCTTAGTTTGAACTCTATTTATTTACATTGGCAGCCGGGGCCGTATTCGCAGGGGCCGGTGCTGCAGGCGCGGCCGGGGCAGGTGCACCCGGTTGAGTGGTTGGCCGACGCATTGAGTTTGCGTCCCCGACTTGCGGTGCCGTTCGCGCGCCCTGTTCGGCTTCAAAATACGGCTGCTCCTTAAAACCGAGCAGTCCCGCTGTGATAACTGCCGGGAATGAGTTTCGGGTCGTGTTGTACGCATTTACCGCGTCAGTGTAATCCATTCGCGACGCGTTGATTCGGTTCTCGGTGCCTGCCAACTCGTCCTGAACCTTCATAAACGCCTCGTTTGACCTCAGAACCGGATAGTTTTCCTGCAAACTCAAAAGTCGACCGATCGTGCCGCCGAAACTGTTGTTGGCGTCGATCACGGCCTGCTTCTGCTCAGGTGTTTTGTCTCCGTCAGCAGCAGCCGGCGCGGCTGCCGTGGCATTTAACAATCGTGAACGCGCATCGGCGATCTGCCCAAACACTTCCTGTTCCTGGACACCGGCCATCTTGGCGGTCTCAACCAGATTCGGGATCAGATCTGCACGCCTCTGCAACGAGCTTTCGACGTTTGACCACTTAGCCTTAACAGTCTGTTGCTTCGCCGTCAGCTCGTTGTAGCTGCAGCCGCTGAGGCCCAATGCCGCAAACATCACAATAGATAATAGAATTGCTTTTTTCATTTTTGTTCTCCTGATAATCACATTAATAACAAACTAGTTTCCAATGGAATCTACCGCATTTATCACGTTTTCGATCTGGTGCATATAGTCGCCAAAAAGCGTGTTAGCGCTGGTTTCATTTAATTTAACAGTGAAATTATTCTCACGGATATTGAATATTTTTTCAAACGGTGTTCCATCTATCTTAAGCTGATTCGCCGTCAGCGCGACGATCTCGTGCTTGGTTGCGGGCGGATCGAGTCCCTTGAGGATCAATACCGCGCGGAACAGTGACGCAAAGCTCGATAGACTTTCGGCCATCAGTTTCTTGAGGCCATCGACTGACGTTGACGCCGGAATATACTGTCGCCGAAGCTGGATCAGCTTGCTCCGTAACTCGTACTCTGTCTGAAGACGAAGGAATTTATCCGATATCTTAATATCGGCAAGCACGTCGGGACCGTAAAGCACTTTTCGTGCAACGCTCATCTGGTGAAATTCGATCGGGAACACGTCCGAGGCGTTTTGCAATTCGGACACGGTGAAATAAACAGGTATCGGATGACCCAATCGCGCCCATTCGCGAACGCACGCGTGTGCATTTCTGAGGTCCTCGGGGCCTATTTTGTGCAACGCGATCAGTATGTTGTAATCCGATTGTTTTGGCACAAAATCACCGGCCGCCGCCGAGCCGTATAATATGACGCAAGATAAATTTTTGCCGTGCGTCGCCTTTAGATCGTCAATAAATGCTTCAAAATATTGTTTCATCGCTTACCAATCTCCGCCTGCGCCGCCACCGCCAAAATCACCGCCGCCACCAAATCCACCCCAGCCGCCACTGCTGCCGCCCCAATCGCTTGAGGATGACGACCCGCTCGATCCGCCCGACCCGAGTATGCCGCCAATTATCCACGGCAACGCACTCGAACCACCTCCGCCACCCGATCCAAATCCCCCGCCGCCCCAGCGGTCGCGGTCGCCCTTTGTCGGTCCCCCTTTGGACTTGCTGAAAATAATGATCAGGATAATCAGAATTATAATTGCGCAGCAAAAAATACTAAACATCCCGCCGCTATCCGATTCCTTATTTCCCGCCGTTGGCTGCTGCGTCGTCGCCGGGGCCGTACCTTTCTTCCGAATCGTTGCAATATACGCGTCAACGGTGTCGGAAATGCCCTTGCCATAGTTTCCCTTTTTAAATTCCGGTACTAAATATTGTCTTTGAAGGCTGCCGACAACGCCGTCAGGCATTTCGTCCTCTAGATCCTTGCTGACCTGTGTGAAATATTTGCGATCGTCAATTGCGACAAGCAGCAGAGCGCTCGGATTATCATCTAATTTCGAGCCAATCTTCCACCCACGAGAGACGGCCAGCGAATAATCGAAGATCGGACGGTCGCCGGTTGTCTTGACGACAGCCACGGCGATTTCGACCGACGGACTTGTTGTTTCCTTGAGATTCTTCAGCTTTGTTTCAAGCTGCTGCTTGGTTCCGGCATCGATTACGCCTGCATAATCATTTACAAAGCCCGTCGGCGCCGGCAATGGCGAATTGTTGATCGAGAACGGCTCTGGCGTTTGGGAAAATGCGGAGACGACCGCGACGAGAAATACTATCGCAACAGAGAAAAAACGCAATTGGGCCGAGCTGGTGTGTTTCGTCATTAATGTTGCGATAATTTTGCCAAATCTGTTAACTAATACGAAAATGCGGCCGTCAGGTTCGACAAATCGTCCGCCGAAAATAGACCTTGTGTCAGTCACGCATTCTTTTTCACTTCGACTATCTTTGCTCTAAATACCCGCATCGCAGTTCTTACGACCGGATGTGCCGTCGCAAATTGGAGCAATTCATCTTCGGACGGGTCGGAGCCGAGGGTCGGCAATTCGACAAGGTCCTGGCTTGGAGAAAATTCCTCCCTGAGTTTGGCAACGTCAAACGCCGGTACCGCGGCGGCCGCAGAATAAGCGTGAGTTGCCGACGGTTTGGGCGCTTCGCGCTGCGTCAAATAGGTATCTCGTAAAAGGGCCTCCACTATCGACTCAGAATCGCGAATTGGTAATAGATCGTCGCCCGTCAACGTTAGTTTTTCTTCGTAAGCGTCGTCAAGCTTGTCATCCACAATGTGCTCAAGTTCTTCGGCAGAAAGAGCACGCAATCGAATAATCGGTGGATTGAACGGCTCGACAACGGGTTTTACGTCAATAGGATTTTCCTTGGGAGCCGCTGCCTCGACCGATGTGCGTTCGGCCTCTCGTGCGGCCGGAGCATCGTTCGGCGGAGCGGCCGGCTCAGTTTTCAGAGTTTTTTTTTCTGTCGAGGCGAAAGACGATGCAGCTGCAGCACTGCTAGCTGGCGGCGATGAGGAATGCGAGACATCTGACGATAATTCATCAAGCCTTTTGAGAATATTCTCGACGCCCGCGACGCTCCGCATTTCGATCAGTTTAACAAGCCCGATCTCAAGGACGTATCGCGGATGAGCGGCCTCGCGAAGACTGGCCTCCGTTTCACAGAGCGAATTGAAAAACCGCAACAAGTCGGCTTCGGTGAACGACAGGGCCATCTGACGCATCTCGTCTTCGCCGAAAACGGATCCCTCGAAAAGTTGTTTGTCGTCGCCCGCGACCTTGAAAACCAATAGGTCGCGAAAAAGTCCGAGCAGATCGCGGCAATAATTTCGAAGATCGTGGCCGCGGGAGATCAGGTCGTCAACGACACTCAGCACCGAACGCGGCTCGCGACCGGCGATCGCATTTATCGTATTCGTCAAGATCTCGACGCCCGCAAAACCGAGGGCATTGGTCACATCGGTTGCTGAGATCGCCTCGCCAGAAAAGCTAATAACCTGATCGAAATTTGATTGAGCGTCGCGCATCGAGCCCTCGCCCGAGCGAGCCAGCTCGCGCAAAGCATCGTCCGAGATCTCGATCTTTTCGGCATCGGCGATCAATTTCAGCCTATCTAAAATCTTTTGCAGCGGAATGGTGCGAAATTCGAATTCCTGACACCGCGAAAGTATCGTCTCCGGCACCTTGTGCAGTTCGGTCGTCGCCATCACGAAAACGACATTGTCGGGCGGCTCCTCGAGCGTTTTCAAAAGAGCGTTGAACGCCGGTTTTGAAAGTTGGTGAACCTCGTCGATGATAAAAACCTTAAAACGATCGCGCGCCGGGTTAAAGTTGATATTCTCGATGATCGTCCCGCGAACGTCGTCGATTCCCGTGTGCGAAGCGGCGTCGATCTCAAGCACATCCATCGAGCGACTCTCCGAGATCTCAATGCACGACGGACAAGCCGTCGGATCGGTCAATAGACACGGCGACAGGTTTGGTTTGTCAGTCTTATGGCAGTTCAGAGCCTTGGCAAGAATGCGGGCGGTCGTCGTCTTACCGACACCTCGGGCTCCGGAAAACAGGTAAGCATGATGGAGACGGTCAAATTCGAGAGCGTTTCGCAGCGTCCTCGTAATTACTTCCTGACCGGTCACTTCTTCAAAGGTTTGCGGCCTCCATTTGCGGGCGATCACCTGATAAGACATAGATAAACAAAACTACGGATATCTAATCTTAATTTAGCGCATTGTAATTGGCAATTGACTCGGAAATAAAGTCACCTCACCCAAATTCCGAGGCCGTGAAAAATACCGAAAAAAACTTGAGTTTCGATTGATTCGGTTACCAGTTCAAGACGAATGGTAATGTTCAGGCCGAACCGGCCGAGCGGCGGAAAATGAGGGCTAAAATAATTATTGACAACGAAATGTGTGAGAGATACAGTATGAGGTCTAGACGTAATTGTCGTGTAGGACTATGTTTCTGTCCGAGGTGCAGTGCAGATCACTGTGGTTTGTGGAAGACGTGAAATAGTCATCGACTTGTTTTTAGTTAGATTTAAAATAGGAGATACAATATGAACAACAAACAAGAGCCGAACACCGGTAATGCTCAAGAGCCGAACACAGGTGCAATACAGGAGCCAAATACGGGAGCTATCCCAGGGACGAGCTCTGACGCTTCTCTTCAGGAACCGAATACTGGTAATGTACAGGAACCGAACACTGGTAATGTCCAGGAACCCAACACAGGATCGATTCAGGAACCCAACACGGGCGGCTAATTGTAATTACATTAGGGTCGTGGCGATTGGCGCCACGACCTGATAACCAGAGTTAGTGGCCCTCGCTCATGGCTTAAAGCCGATCCTTGTTAGCAATTCCGTCCATCTCGGTTCACCGTATAGCGGCCTGAAACGCGGATTGATCTTGGCGTGTGTCAAACCGGAGTCTCGTTCGTCAAACGCCCGCTCCAGCCATTCGAAGGCCTGATCGACATCCCCACGCATCGCAAATACTTCGGCGATCTGATACGAATTCCCTTCGGCATGTTCCGCAGTCAATTTTACGAGCGCTTCGTCGGCATCGCCCTTGTTTCCGGCCGCAAAATTTATGATCGCCATCGCCCATATTCGCCACATTTCGTAAGGTTCCTGCACCGCTTGTTCAAAGGCACTATCGGCCTTGTCTTGATCGAGCATCACAAGTGCCAGCAAAGCGTGCGAAACGGCCCTTTGCGGCACTAGTTCGATAGCTCTTCGAAATGCCATTTCAGCCTCAACTAAAAGGCCGGCAGCGTGGCACGTCAGGCCGTGGTTGTGCCAAAAGGCGGCACTTAACGGGTCTTGTATGAGAACGCGATTGCTTAGTTCGAGTGCCTCATCGAGCCGGCCCAGCTTATACGAAAGCACACTGGCACCATCCAGAACCGATGAACTCCCGGGCGCGAGATTCAGAGCCCGTTTGTACGAAACGGCGGCTCCGACCAGGTCCCAATCATAAGACAATAGAATCCGACCCAGCTGAGCGTGGCCCTCAGCGAGGTCCGGTTCCAATGTCAGAGCCTTGAGTGTCGCCTCTCTCGAACGGTCGAATCCCTCACTTACCGGAACCCATACCCTGCCCGCCTCTATCGAATATGCTCGACCCAGTTCCGCCCAACAGAGTGCGTAGCCTGGATCCAGATCAAGTGCTTCGTGGAAAAACTCCACCGCCTTTTCCGTGTCTTCACGGGTTGTCCGATCTAGAAAATGGCGACCAAGTAGCATAAGGCGCTGAGCCTCAGGATTCGCCGCACGACCCTTAACCGCGTTTGCAACTTCGATCATTACCTGTTTACTCGCATCGGAACCTGGCACTTCGCCAAGAAGCATAGCGCGTAATTCTTCGACGACTGATTCGGCAATGTCGTCCTGAACGGCAAAAATGTCGTCCATCGTTCGATCGTACGTTTGAGACCAAATATGATAGCCATCCGCAACTTTAATAAGCTGAACCGATATCCGAACCCGATTTCCGGAGATCCGAATACTACCCTCGAGCACGGACCCAACATTCAGTGCCTTACCGATCTCGGCGATCGTTGTCTGCGTTCCTTTAAACGCAAATGCTGAAGTTCGTGCCGCAACTCTCAGTCCCTGGATCTTAGAAAGGACGTTTAAGAGCTCTTCGGCAAGGCCGTCGGAAAAATAATCACCGTCCTCGTTTCGGCTCATATTTAGGAATGGAAGGACTGCGATTGTATTGTCCGGCTCGACGCGTTCGATTGCGTCCGACATTAGCATCCGGGTCGGCATCACGCTATTTGGCGAGCCTGTGCGTTCTAGCTCCTCTTCAAACTCAAGCTGCTTGCGAAGTGCAATGAGATCATCGACCAGTTCTTTGGCGGTCTGGTAGCGGTCGTCCACATTTTTTTCAAGCGCACGCAAAGTGATGCGCTCGAGTTCGACCGGTATGTTGTGGCCCATTACGAATAACGGTTGCGGCTCTTTCTCGAGGATCGCAACGATCGCGTGGCTGGTCGTTTCACCTGTAAAGGGCTGCCGATTGGTCAAGAGCTCATATAAAACAACCCCAAGGCTGAAAATGTCAGTTCGGGCGTCGATGACTCGCCCGCGAGCCTGCTCCGGCGACATATACGAGACAGTTCCCATAATGATCCCCGGTGTTGTGTTGATTAGATCTCGCGTCGCATCGTCGGTCGAGGCCGCCGCGGCGACTGGTTCGGTCAGTTTGGCAAGCCCAAAATCAACCACTTTGGCGTAACCATCATTGCGGATCATTATGTTCTCAGGCTTGATGTCGCGGTGTATTATTCCTGCCGCGTGAGCGGCTGCCAGAGCCTCACCGACCTGGATCGCGGTCTTTAAGACTTTCCTAAGCGGCATCGGGCCCTCAGGAGAGATTTGATCTCGCAGAGTTTTTCCTTCGATCCATTCGGTGGCGATATAGTTTTTGCCGTCAACCTCGCCGATCTCGTAAACCGTGAGAATATTCGGATGATTCAGCGCTGACGCAGCCTTAGCCTCCTGCACAAAGCGCTTTAGCTTATCGGCGTCGTGACTCAGCTCATCGTGGAGGAATTTGATGGCGACTTTACGATCGAGATTGATGTCGTGGGCAAGATAGACCTCACCCATTCCGCCGGCTGCGATCTTATTGCCGAGGCGGTAATGCGAAATCGTAGTATTGGCCTTAAGCTCTGTACCCATTAATCGGTCATTCTACAAAAGCCAACACTACGCCGGCTATCATTCTGATGGGAAATTAAACTCAAAAACGATGCGGTAGAATATAATGAAACCAAAAAAGCTCTCGGTTGGCACCTCGGCTTTTTAACGCGATGAACCCGTAAATCATAAAAGGCTCTCGCCGAAATTTGGTGGCTTCAGACTTGATCGCAACACACGCTTGATATTGCTACCGTTGCTCGATTCCTCGCCTAGCGGAGTTCACAACACAAACATTGTGCGGAGCCTGAAGCCATAATGGCGGAAAGGGTGGGATTCGAACCCACGGAACCCGTTAAGGCTCACAGCATTTCCAATGCTGCCAATTCAACCACTCTTGCACCTTTCCGCGCAAACTAAATAAAAAACAACTTGCTAAAGTCCGTGGTTATAACCTTAGGCCATTTCATCGAGAACGTCCTCGACGGATATTTCTTCGGTAACGACGACCGTTTCTGTAACCCCGCCGTCATCGTCGCCGACCAACCAGCCGTATACAAAACCAGCTAATAACGCCCCGAGTATTGGCGCGACCCAAAATAGCCAGAGCTGTGTCAGCGCCCAGCCTTGGACAAACACTGCCGGACCCGTGCTGCGAGCAGGGTTGACCGAAGTATTCGTAACCGGGATCGTGATCAAATGGATCAGCGTCAGACATAAGCCGATGGCAATCGGAGCGAAGCCCTTCGGAGCCAGTTTGTGCGTGGAGCCGAGAATTACGATCAGAAAGAAGAACGTCATCACGACCTCGGCAACGAAACACGCGAGAGCTTCGTAGCGGCCCGGCGAATGGTCGCCAAACCCATTTGAAGCAAAGCCGCCGCCCAACGTAAATCCTGGTTTTCCGCTTGCGATCACATACAAAATGCCCGCCGCGGCAATCGCCCCCAGAACCTGGGCGATAACGTAAGGCAATATCTCGTTTGCCGGAAACCGCTTACCCGCCCACAAGCCGAAAGTGACAGCCGGATTTAGATGACAACCGGAAATATGACCGATCGCATAGGCCATGGTTAAAACTGTCAGACCGAAGGCAAGTGATACGCCGACGAAGCCAATTCCCAAATTAGGGAAAGACGCGGCCAAAACCGCGCTCCCGCATCCGCCAAGGACGAGCCACAGTGTTCCAATAAATTCAGCCGACAACCTTTTTGTCAAAGGCATAATGAAAATTCCTCCCGTAATTTTAGTCAGTTACCTGATCAGAACAACTTTGTAAACTACCTGAGAAAAAAAATGGCGGAGAGGGTGGGATTCGAACCCACGGTACCCGCAAAGGTACAACAATTTTCGAGACTGCCCGATTCAACCACTCTCGCACCTCTCCAAAGAACTTCTAATTCTAAATGTTTATCCTTGGTTATTTCAAGTCGCAGGCGGATTAAGGAGTTTCATTCACACCAAGGCTTAAACAATCGGTCGAATTTTCTATCGTCTCGCCCGAAAAAAATCCTGCATCAGGCCCCGGCATTCGGCAGCCATTACGCCGGACGATACTTCAAGCCTGTGATTGAGGTTTGGGCTGTCACAAATTCGGAAATGGGTCTCGACCGCCCCAAATCGCTCATCGTGTGTGCCGAAGACGAGTCGTTTAAGCCGGGCATTTACAATGGCGCCGGCGCACATCGCGCACGGTTCGACCGTCGTGTAGATGGTTGAACCGGTCAGACGGTAATTACCTATTTCTGCCGCCGCTGTTCGAATGGCGAGAATCTCGGCGTGGGCTGTCGGATCGTTATTTTGGATCGTCTCGTTTGACGCGAGAGCGAGCAATTCACCAGCCGGATCGACGACGACGGCGCCGACCGGCACTTCGCCAATATCGGCGGCCCGACGAGCCTCGATAATAGCTTTTTGCATCCAAAAATCATCCCTTTCCTGCATCGCTAACGAGTTTAGCCTAAGTAACGAGATTCTTGCATCCGGCTATCTAAAATGATACACATTTAGGTGCTAAGCTTTTTGTCCCCTCGAGAGCTAAATCGCATAAAACGCTATGAATGACGAGGTTCGTACCGGAACCCAACCAGTCGACGACATCCACATCACAAATGTGCCGCAGTCGTTTCGCGCTTTTGCCGAGGAAGTCCATAAGCGAAGCCAAAAACCCCGCACAACGCCGCTGATGATCCCGCAAAAATTGCAGCCGGCGGAATTTAATACTGCGATGGTGCATTTTTATCGCGGTGAGATTCAGCGATCGAACATCTGGCGAAACCGCCTCGATGCGACGACAAATTGGGCGGTGATCACGGCAGGTGCGACACTCTCGTTCGTTTTCAGCTCGCCGGATAATCCCCATTTTGCAATCCCGATTAATTCGATTCTCGTGTCGATCTTCTTGTTTATGGAGGCGCGGCGATACCGTTATTATGAGGTGTGGGCAAATCGTGTGAGGGTGCTCGAGACAGGGTATTTCGCCCCGATGCTCTCGCACCGAACCATTCCACCAGACAAGGAATGGGCTGAGCATATTGCTGCCGATCTGATCTCGCCGCATTTTACGATCAGCGTTTGGGAGGCCGTGGGCCGGCGGCTGCGAGCAAATTATCTGTGGATATTCATATTGCTTGCCCTCTCTTGGACCTTAAAGATCTACATCCATCCTTCTCCGATCCCAGCGGTATCGGACGCAGACCGGAAAGTTTTTTGGGACATACTTTTTCAGCGAGCCGAAGTCGGACTTGCGCCGGGTTGGATGGTGGTATTTGTGGGCGCTTTGTTTAATTTATTGATCTTTTTTGTCGCATTCAGCACATTAAAGCTTAAGGATGCGTCGAGCGAAGTTCTCCCGCTTGAGAGCCTTGAATGGCATCCGCTCAAGCAAGTTTCAGACTGGGCCGAGAGCAGCCTAAAGCGACGCAATACGATCCGGCGTTCGAAAAAAGCACGCCAGCGTATGCGTTCGGTACACAAAACAGAAGGTTAATTAATAGGAGTCAAATCATTTATGCCAATCGATCTGGAAGACCGCGGACAAGCGCTCGAAAATGAGTATTTTCACCGCAAAGAGCAAGAGCTAATCGCCAAAATGAAGGCGAAACTTGGGGGCGAAAGCGCAAAGAGCCTCGAGATAAAATGTCCGAAATGCGACGGCACACTTGTCGAAGCAGATTTTGAAAGCATCAAAATTGATGTTTGCGACAAATGTTCGGGTGTTTGGCTCGATGCCGGCGAATTGACGCAGGTCGTGAATAAAGAAGACGAGCACGGTTGGTTTGGTAAGGTGTTTCGGTAAAAAGATGTTTAAGTCACTACGCGTATTTGGCCTAACACTTATTTGTTTGATCACGGTTTTCCCGCAAGCCGCGCCCCGCGTGGTTGCGACTGGAGAACTACGCTCCGATCTTTTGCCGGGATCAAGCGGGCGGATTCAAACCCTGCAACTTAACAGCAAGTTGATGGGACGCAAGATGCCGTTTCGCGTTGTGCTCCCCGCGACCTACGATGACAAGCTGCAGAGTGGTCGCAACTATCCGGTGACCTACTTATTGCATGGGTTGACTGGCCATTTTGAAAACTGGACACAAAAAACCGGCGTAGTTGATTTCTCGGCAAAGCGCGATTGGATAATTGTGACTCCAGAGGGCGATAACGGCTGGTATACGGACAGCGTATCCATTCCGACGGATAAATACGAAAGCTATATTATCAAAGAGCTGATCCCTGAAATAGATGGTCGGTATCGGACAATCGCCGACCGCCGCGGTCGTGTCATAGGCGGCCTCTCGATGGGCGGATACGGCGCGATAAAATTTGGGCTGAAATATCCCGATATGTTCTCACTAGTCGGTTCGTTCAGCGGAGCGCTCGGTGTGGCTGCGTATTCGAGCAAAAATCCGGACCCGATAAGCATGTCCCTCGCATCGGTTTTTGGCGATCTCGACAGCGAAACCCGTAAAAACAATGACATCTTCAAGATGATTCGCGAGGTGACGCCGGACAAGTTAAAGTCTATGCCGTTTATTTACCAGTCTTGCGGCACAGAGGATTTTTTGGTTCAAAACAACCGCGAATTCCTCGCCCTGCTTAACGAAAAGAAAGTGCCTCACGAGTATCGCGAACATCCGGGCGGGCACAACTGGGTGTTTTGGGACGATCAGGTACGGGAATTTTTAGACGTGGCCGAGCGAAGGTTGAAGAAATAATATGCTGAGACGAATACTCGTAATACTTTTACTGACCGGCGTTGTCGCAGGCGCAGTTTTCGCCCAGCAGAAGACGGTCGTCAGAAGTCTGAAAGCCAAACAGATGCTCCTTGGCCGCCACAAGATTTCGTTGCAATGGATTAGCTGGGATTATTTCGGTAAGGCCAGCATAACAGAGCGAAAAGGTGTTCTTTACCTTAAAGGACGGCAGGACGGACGAGGCTCCGAGGACTTCGTGACTATCGATGGCATCATAACCGCTATCGGCGAAAGGGAATTTAATTTTAACGGAAAAATCGTGACACAAGTCAGCCATATTTTTGGCGGCAAACCTTGCTCTCGTGACGGAGAAATGACATTTCGTATTACTGGCAAGCGCAAATACTGGCGACTTATGGAAATGGATAATCCATGTGACGGCGTTGCGGATTACGTAGACATATATTTTCGCTAAGTGTCAGATCTTGTTATCTAGTCCGCAAACAGCGGTATCAAAGCTCATAGTACGTGGCCGCATTGTTATCAATATGAAAGGTTCAATAGGGATCTTGTTTACAATATTAATTTTCACGGCCGCTTCTTCGTCGCAAGTAGTTTCGAAAGGTGGACCTGCGAATACTGTTGAGCTCGTTTCGGGGCCAACGGCTAAATTCCAAAGAACGCAAAGTGAACAGGAAAAACGTGTTGTCGACATCCAAGCCGCGCTCCAAAAAGCAAATCTCGATGGATGGCTGTTTTACGATTTTCGTGGGAGCGATATTGTCGGCCAGCGTATCCTGAAACTCGAACGCGCGGGCGGCTCGCGGCGTTGGTATTACTACATTCCGGCGAAGGGCGAGCCAACAAGGATCGTGCATGCTATCGAGCCGGGTCAGCTCGATAAACTGCCCGGCCGGAAGCTGATCTACCGCGAATGGCAATTGATCAACGCGAATCTAAAACAAGCTTTTTTCGGTGGCACAAAACCTCGGAAACCTTTGCGAATCGCGATGCAGTATTCGCCGAATAACGACATTCCATATATCTCGCGCGTAGATGCCGGGACGATTGAAATGGTGCGATCGATCAGCGTTAATGTCGTAACAAGCGCCGACCTTGTGCAGCAATTCGAGGCGGTTTGGACGCCCGAGCAATTCGCAATGCATAACGAGGCTTGCGTGAAACTACAAAAGATCATGATCGAGGCCTTTGGCGAGATCAAACGGCGGATCAATGCAAATATTACGACCACAGAGATCGACGTCCAGGAATTTATGATGAAGCGATTTGGCGAAGAGGGTATGCAGCCGTCGCCGATGATCGTGGCCACGAACGCAAACGCCGCATCACCGCATTATTTCCCTACCAAAGAGCGAAATTCATCGATAAATCGTGGTGATCTTGTGTTAATTGACTCGGTTACAAAGCTCACAAAACCAAAAGCTCCGGCGGTCGATCTGACTTGGGTTGGCTATGTCGGCGAAACGGTGCCCGACGAATACGTCAAGATTTGGAACATTGTGCGTGACGCCCGGGACGCGGCGTTTCAATTTGTCAAAACGTCTTTTCAAACCGGAAAGGTTATTAAAGGGGCGGACGTGGACGACGTGTCGCGGGGTGTGATAAGACGAGCCGGTTATGCCGATCAATTTCTCCATCGAACAGGCCACTCGATCGGCGAGGAAGGCCACGGCAATGGGGCGAATATCGACAATCTTGAGACGCGCGACACGAGGACGCTGATTCCGGGGACGGCCTTTTCGATCGAGCCGGGCATTTACCTCGCCGGTAAATTTGGGATTAGGTCCGAGATCGATGTGTATGTCACCGCAAATGACGCGATCATCACAGCACCGCATCAGACTGAGATCGTTGCAATAATGCGGTAATATCACTTCATGCTCAATTTTGCCATCGAAACCGCCCGCGACGCCGGGCAGCTGTTACTCGAAAAATTCGGAAGAAACATCAAAATCTCAAAAAAGGGTGAAATCGATCTCGTAACAGAAGCCGATTTGGCGTCCGAAGCTCTAATTATTGAGAGAATAAAATCGTATTATCCGAGGCACTCGATCCTTGCCGAGGAATCGGGTGAGGCGGTCATAATCGGCGGCGAGAACACCTGGAAATGGATCATCGACCCGCTGGATGGCACGACTAATTTCGCACACGGTTACCCGTGTTTTTGCGTGACAATTGCGCTCGAGCACGACGGCGAAATTGTCATTGGCGTAACCTTTGACCCCACCCGAAACGAGCTGTTTGCGGCCGAACGGGGCCGCGGTGCGAGTCTCAACAACAAGCCGATCCGCGTTTCCGCGACTGAAGATCTCAGCGAGTCGTTGATCGTAACGGGCTTTCCTTACGATTTCAAACGGAGAGAGGATTTTGCCCGCCACCTTACGCAATTTCTGCTGAAATCGAGAGGCGTTCGCCGTGACGGTTCCGCAGCGATCGATATGGCTTATGTTGCGTGTGGAAGATTCGACGGGTTTTGGGAAGAAGGATTGAATCCGTGGGATATGGCCGCGGGCGTGCTGCTGATCGAAGAGGCGGGTGGCCAGATAAGCGCCTATGATAATTCCAAATTCAGTATCTACTCGCCGCCGGTCGTCGCGAGCAACGGCCTGATTCATTCACAAATGGTCAGCATCCTGACCTAGAGCCGACCGCCAGCGACAAACGCTTATCGCGTGTGATAATCTCTTAACATTCGACCGGAGACGAGCGATAACTGACGATTTACTTATGTCCTGGTTTCGCAGAGACAAACCAAATATCGAAGAACCCGAACACGACGAAGAGCAAACCGTCAAAACCGAGGGTATTTTTGTCAAATGCCCGGAGTGTGACAGCGCTTTATATAAGCGTGAATTGACCGATTCGCATGAGGTTTGCACGCATTGTGGCTATCATTTTCGCTACTCCGCGACCGGTAGGCTCGAGGATCTTTTTGACGACGGTAAATACGAGAAACTGGACGAAGAAGTCACCTCGGGCGACCCACTGAAATTCACTGATTCAAAACCATACAAAGATCGGATCGAACAGGCAAAAGAGGTTTCCGGATTGCCGGAGGCGATAATTTCGGGCAAGGGAAGAGTCGGTGGGCATCTTGTCTTTGCCGGCGCCATGGACATGTCATTTATCGGTGGTTCGATGGGCTCGGCCGTGGGCGAAAAGATCACTCGTCAGATCGAACGCGCACTTGCGGCCCGCGGTGCCGTCGTAATCTTCTCCGCCTCGGGCGGCGCCCGTATGCAGGAGGGCACTCTGAGCCTGATGCAAATGGGCAAAATCTCAGCGGCTCTGTCACGATTACACGATGCACGTCTGCCGTTTATCTCAGTGTTGACGGACCCGACAACGGGTGGCGTCACGGCGAGTTTTGCGATGCTCGGTGATGTAATAATTGCCGAACCAAAAGCTCTGATCGGCTTTGCGGGCCCGCGTGTGATCGAACAGACGATCCGCCAAAAGCTGCCAAAAGGCTTTCAGCGCAGTGAGTTTCTGCTCGAACACGGGATGGTCGATATCGTCGTCGACCGCCGCGAAATGCGCGACACGATCGCGCGTATTCTGGATTTTATGATGAACAAATCAATTGCGGCTTGATTATGTAAAATATGCTGAGCGAAATCCTAACGCAAATCTACGAACGCGATCTCGGCAAGCTAAAGGACGAGATCGGGCTGTACGAGGTCGAAGCCGATCTTTGGAAAGTCGGCGGCGAGATCACCAATTCGGCCGGCAATCTTTGCCTTCATATGACCGGCAATCTCAAACATTTCTTCGGTGCTGTGCTGGGCGGTTCGGGTTATGTGCGCGACCGCGACGCTGAGTTTTCAACCAAAGGCGTTCCGAGTGCCGAACTCCTTGAGAGCATTGACGAAACCGCGATGATCGTTCGTTCGACGCTTGAAAAGTTGAGCGACGCGGACTTTGAGAAAACCTATCCGATTGAAGTGTTTGGCAAACCTATGACAACCGGTTTCTTCGTGGTGCATCTGGCGACGCACCTAAACTGGCATCTTGGGCACATAAACTATCATCGGCGGCTTTTGTCCCAAGGATAAGCCGTGAATTTCAGCGAGTCCGAATCGTATCTGCTCTCTCTCGGCAACGAAGTTTCCGCGATTAAGCTCGGCCTCGATAATATTCGCAGACTGCTAACGGCGCTCGGAAATCCACAAAATAATTTCTTGAAGGTTCAGGTCGCCGGGACAAACGGTAAAGGGTCGGTGTGCGCATTTCTCAACGCCATTTGTTTGGAAGCGGGAGTTAAAACCGGACTTTATACGTCACCGCATCTGGTTTCGATCACGGAACGCATAAAAATAAACGGCATCGACATCAATGAAAACGACTTCGCCCGACACGCGAGTCTTGTGCGTGAGACTGCCGAAAGGTTGCTATCTGACGGCGATCTGGAATATCGTCCGACGTTTTTCGAACAGGTGACGGCGATTTCGTTGATCGCGTTTGTTAAAGCAAACATTGAACTCGCCATCCTCGAAACCGGCCTCGGCGGCCGGCTCGATGCAACAACTGCCGCAAATGCTGAAATAGCAGCAATTACGCGTATCGATTACGATCATCAAGAATATCTCGGCAACACGATCGAGGCGATCGCGGCCGAAAAAGCGGCGATAATCCAAGCTAATACAGAAGCAGTCGTCGTTGGCAACCAAAACCGCGAAGTTCACGCCGTTATCGAGGACAGGATCTTGCAAACAAAAGGCGGAAACCCGACCTGTGGGGAGGGTGCTCAAGTTGTGTCGGACTTGAGTTGCGCACACTCGCTACCGCTCGTGTTTCCGCCTTCCGGGTTGGGCTTGAAAGGGCGGCATCAGGTTGAGAACGCAGACGTCGCGGTCGCGGTTGCTGACAAACTTCGATCTCGATTTACGATTTCTGATGACCACATTTTAACCGGCCTCGCGAACGCGCGTCATCCGGGCCGGCTCGAATTCAGCGGACGCTATCTGTTCGATGGCGCCCATAATGTGGCTGGGGCCAAAGCGCTGCGCGATTTCCTAGATGAATTCGTCGATCAGCCGATCACGATGATCTTTGGTTCTATGAAGGATAAGCCGATTGCTGAGATCGCTGAGATACTGTTTCCAACAGCAAAGAACTTGATATTGACACAGCCGGAAAACTCGAGGGCGATGTCGGCGGCGGACATTGCCGCATATGCGTTAGCAGGCCAAAACACTATCCTCACGGACACTGTCGACGAGGCTTTGCGAACCGCGACCGAGGTTGCGGCCGACGATGGTTTGACACTCATCACCGGTTCGCTTTACCTTATTGGCGAAGCAAAGAAAATATTGAATAATTGTTGAATAATTGTTAGATGCACAAATTAGTTTTGATTCGCCACGGCGAGAGTCAGTGGAACAAAGAAAACCGTTTTACCGGTTGGAAAGATGTTGACCTTTCCGAGAAGGGAATTAACGAAGCTCATGATGCCGGCAAACTGCTGAAAGCTGAGGGTTTTACATTTGATGCAGCTTACACGTCCGTGCTCAAACGTGCCATTCGCACCCTTTGGATCATCCTCGACGAGATGGATCTGATGTGGATCCCGGAAACAAAGTCATGGGTGTTGAACGAACGCCATTACGGTGCATTACAGGGTTTGAACAAGGCCGAGACCGCTGCACAGTATGGAGACGAGCAGGTCAAGATATGGCGCCGCAGCTACGACACACCGCCCCCGGAACTTGGCGAAACCGATGAGCGCTATCTTGGGAACGAGCCTCAATACTGTGCCGTTCCCAAAGGTGAATTTCCAAAGACCGAGTGTCTAAAAGACACGGTTGCACGCGTCGTGCCGTTTTGGGAAGGTGAGATCATTCCAAATATCAGGGAAGGCAAACGGCTAATTATCGCTGCGCATGGCAACAGTCTCAGGGCGTTGGTCAAGTACCTTGACGGTATCCCGGACGATGAAATTGTAAATCTTAATATCCCGACGGGCGTGCCGCTTGTATACGAACTTGACGCAGATCTAAGTCCTCTGAAAAGCTATTATTTAGGCGATGCGGATGCCATTAAGGCCGCTCAGGAAGCAGTTGCAAATCAAGGGAAATCGAAATGAATCGACGCAATTGTCAACTAATTCCACAATGCCGCCCGTTGCACCGATCATCGGACGGACGCGCAAACGCGAGTCGGAGCGACCATTATCATGAGTCTCGTTTGCAAGATTCCGGCACTGCATCCGAAAACAGGAGGGGCAGATGAAGATTGCAATTCTGCATCCATCCTATGAAAATTCGAACGCTCCCTTTAAGGAATTAGATCCGCTGTGCGATCCGTCCCGGCACTTGCCAGACCATACATATTCGAACTTTGATATCAGTAAGTCGATCGCCGTCAAACAGGTGATCGAGATCGCTCAGCAAGGCTTTGATGTCTTCATCAATTTGTGCGACGGAGCCTGGGACGAGGATCGACCCGGGATCGAAGTGACGCAGGCTCTCGAACGGCTAAACCTCGCCTTCACTGGCGCAGGTTCGGCTTTTTACGACCCGACACGCGAGGCGATGAAGATGGCGGCGTATTCGTCGGGTGTGAATGTTCCCGCTTATGTGCAGGCACGCACGCTCGCCGATGCAGACAGCGCCCTTCAGCGATTGCAATTTCCGATGATCGTCAAGCATCCGCACGGCTATGCGAGTGTCGGTATGACAAAGGACTCGAGGGTCACCGACCCGGACGGGCTGCGGCGCGAGGTGGCCAGATTTCTCACGATGTTTGGCGGAGCGCTCATTGAGGAGTTCATTGACGGCCGCGAGTTTACGGTGTTGGTGACGGAGCCCAAGGCCGGGGAAACCAAACCCTGGGTCCTGCAACCCGTCGAATACTGTTTCCCTGAGGGCGAAACTTTTAAGCATTTCCAAATCAAGTGGGTGGATTTTGAAAAGATGCACACTCGCTGGGTTGACGACCAAGTGCTCGATACGAGGCTTCGCGAGATCGCGTCGCTGACATTCGAGGCGTTGAGCGGCTCTGGTTTCGGCCGCTGCGATTTGCGGATGAATGATGCGGGCGAGATCTTTCTGCTTGAGATAAATCCCAATTGCGAGATGTTCTGCCCCGAGGACGAATACGGCAGTGCCGACGAAATTCTGGCAGCGGATCCGAGCGGGCACAAGGGATTCCTCGAACACCTTTTGTTCTGTGCGAAACGTCGGCAACAACGAGGCCGTAAATCTTGGGAGCTGCAATTCCGTCGGCCGCAGGGCTTTGGCCTGTTTGCCACTCAGGGCGTGTCCAATGGTGAGGTGGTTGTCAAATACGAAGAGGCCTCGCACACATTGGTGTCCCGTCGGCACGTCCAGCAGTCTTGGACCGGTCTCAAGCGACAGTGGTTTGAGCGTTATGCGTGGCCAGTCAGCGAAAACGTCTTTCAGCTCTGGAGCGAAAATCCCGAGGACTGGCGGCCGGTAAATCATAGTTGCGACCCGAATACCTGGCTCGACGGCCTGGACCTCGTGGCTCGGCGTGATATTAATGCCGGCGAGGAATTGACGGTCGATTACGCGACGTTCTGCGGACCGTCAATGCCTTCGTTCGAGTGCTCGTGTGAGGCGCCCGACTGTCGATCAGTGGTACGCGGTACAGATTTTCAGTTGCCCGCCGTCCGCGAGAGATACGGCGATCACGTCTCTGACTTCATTCGTGGAATTAGCCATGACGGTGATATTCGATCTGCCTCGCGGCAAGAGGAAGCTAATGGCCTTTTGTCAGCCGGCAAGGCAGAGCGTCGCGATCCAAAACGAAATGGTGTGATCGGCTCAGTATTGGGAGAGATAAATGTTAAGATTCAGGACTTTTTTTGGCGCATTGATCGTCGTTTCAGCGGTAACGGGTCTGGCCGCAGCGCAGCAGACCAGGACGAGTAGGGCAAAAGCAAAAGCGGGTCCGGACACTGAGCTCTCGGGCGGCCTTCCCCTTAAAGTTTTTGGTATTTTGCGGTAGCTTCCCTATATGTCCTGGCAAAAAGCCGTTTTTGTATTATTGATATTGTTCTGTCTTGGCCCGCTGGGCTCGCCGCCGCTCGCTTTGGCACTAGGGCTGGTTTTGGCATTTACGATCGGTTCGCCATTCCCATCACTGAGCGGGAAACCGACAAAATATCTTCTTCAGACATCGGTTGTTTTGCTTGGATTTGGAATGGACCTGACGGCCGTTTACAAGGCCGGTAAGGACGGCGTGCTGTTTACGATCGCGACCATATTCGGCACGCTGATCCTCGGATATTTTGTCGGGAAACTTCTAAACGTTAAGGCCCGGACCTCGACGCTGATCTCGTCCGGAACCGCAATTTGCGGGGGCAGCGCTATAGCCGCGGTCGCACCCGCGATCGATGCCGAGGCGGACGAGATCTCGGTCTCGCTGGCGACGGTTTTTGTTCTCAATTCGATCGCGCTATTTGTATTTCCGATCATCGGACACGCAATCGGCCTTTCGCAATCGCAATTTGGCGTTTGGTCGGCGATCGCGATCCACGATACCAGTTCGGTCGTCGGCGCCGCCGGTACATACGGCTCAGAGGCCCTCACGATCGCGACGACCGTCAAGCTCGCACGTGCGTTGTGGATCGCTCCGGTGGCATTGCTATTCGCCTATCTGTATCGCCAAAAGGAAGGTGGGCGGAGCACTAAGATCGCGATTCCCTGGTTCATTTTTCTGTTTTTGGCCGCAACCGCGGTCAGGAGTTACGCACCGTCGCAGATATTCCCGAGCGTTTTTGACTCGATTGTAAATCTGGCAAAGGCCGGAATGATCGTAACGCTTTTTCTGATCGGTGCGAGCCTTTCGCGCGGTACGCTTAGGAAGGTCGGTGCAAAGCCGCTTATTCAGGGCGTTTTTCTGTGGATCGTCATAACCGCCGTCTCCCTTTTTGCCGTACTTCGCATTCTCTAGCGCAGATTTGCTAAAATACTCGTTTCGGATAAGGTCGGGATTTTGATCTGTAATGAGCATCAAGCAGATAAGCGTACGCGGGGCACGGCAGCATAATCTAAAAAACATCGATGTCGACATACCGCGCGACAAATTCGTCGTGATTACCGGGTTGTCGGGTTCGGGTAAATCTTCGCTTGCGTTCGACACGATATACGCTGAGGGTCAACGCCGGTATGTCGAATCGCTGTCAGCGTATGCCCGCCAATTCCTCGATCAGCTTGAAAAACCTGACGTCGACTCGGTCGAAGGTCTGAGCCCCGCGATATCGATGGAGCAAAAAACGGTTTCGCGCTCACCCCGTTCGACCGTCGGCACGGTCACCGAGATCTATGACTTTCTGCGCCTGCTTTTTTCGTCGATCGGCCTGCCTCATTGTCACCAATGCAACGCTCCGATCACGCGGCAATCGGTGGATCAGATCATCGCGGGCGTTGCCGATCTGCCCGATGGCGAACGTGTGATGATCTTGGCGCCGATCGTTCGCGGCCGAAAAGGCGAATTCAAAAAAGAGCTTGAAAAACTGCACAAAGACGGATTTATCCGTGCCCGGATCGACGGCGAAATTCGCCAGCTCGACGAAGAGATAATTCTCGATAAGCGCAAAAATCACAGTATCGAGGTGGTCGTTGACCGGCTCTTGATGAAAGACGGAGTGCGTGAGCGTCTCGCCGAATCGGTAAAAACTGCGCTTAAGCTGACCGGCGGAGCGGTCCTGATCTCGATCGTCGACGGCGACGAAAAGCTATATTCCGAGCGAATGGCTTGCGTAAATTGCGGCATAAATATCGCGCCGCTCGAGCCGCGCTCGTTTTCGTTCAACTCTGCGTTCGGTGCGTGCAAGCGCTGTCAGGGAATTGGAACGGTTCTTGAGATCGATGCGAACAAGATCGTTCCCGACCAGAGTTTAACGGCCGGAAAGGTCGAATTTTTGAATGGCGCCGATAAGGCCGGTGCAAGCTTCCTGCGTTCGGCCTTGGTAGCGATCATCGAAAAGTTTACCGGTGGCGACCCGCTCGAACCGCCGACCGGAAATGAAAAGTCCAGAAAAGGAAAGCGAAAGCGGTCGAAGGACGGCGGCTCGGGTGAATCGGCTCAGGCCTTGCTCGATGCGAAATTCTGCGACCTGCCGCAAGAGATCCGCGACGCATTTTTCAACGGGACAAAGCGGCGGCTGACATTCCGTCACGGCGATTATAAATTCGAACGCGATTGGCTCGGTGCGATGCGTGCGATGCGCGAGCGGATCGAAAACCCGCCGTCCGAAAAGATCAGGGCTGCTTTGGTGGAATTAATTGCTCCGATTCCATGCCCGTCGTGTCTGGGCCGGCGTCTGCAGCCGGAGAGCCTTGCCGTCAAGGTGAACGGCCTTGGCATCGCAGACTACGTTGAGTTGCCGATATCGGAATCTTGTAAACGGATCGACGCGATCAAACTCAGCCCTCGTGACGAAAAGATCGCCGGTCTCGTGCTCAAAGAGATTCGCGAACGCATCCGTTTTCTCGACGCTGTCGGGCTTGGCTATCTGACGCTCGATCGCGCATCGGCGACGCTTTCGGGCGGCGAAGGGCAGCGTATCCGGCTCGCGACGCAGATCGGGTCACAGCTTCGCGGCGTTTTGTACGTGCTTGACGAACCGAGCATCGGACTGCATCCGCGTGACAACAAGCGCCTGCTCGAAACGCTGCACACGCTTCGCGATCTTGGCAATACGGTGCTTGTGGTCGAACACGATCAAGAGACGATCGAACACGCCGATTACGTCATTGATCTCGGCCCGCTTGCCGGAACGCACGGCGGCGAGGTCATCGCCTTTGGCAAGCCGAAGGACATTGAGGCGAACAAGGATTCGTTGACAGGAAAATACCTTAGCGGCGAGCTGAAGATCGATGTTCCGGACTTGCGGCGTTTGCCGAACGGAAGCCGGATCAAGGTAAAAGGTGCCCGCGCATACAATCTGAAAAACATCGACGCCGAGTTTCCGCTTGGACTATTTACGGTCGTTACAGGCGTTTCGGGGTCGGGCAAATCGACGCTCGTCGAGGAGATCCTCTATCCGGCGTTGTACAAGCACGTTTACAAATCCGCGGTCGAACCGCTCGAACACGACTCGATCGACGGTCTCGAATTGGTCGATAAGATTATCGAGATCGATCAAACGCCGATCGGCCGGACGCCGCGTTCCAATCCGGCGACATACACAGGGCTTTTCACGCCGCTGCGCGAGCTTTACGCTATGCTGCCGGAATCGCGGACGCGGGGTTACAAGGCGGGACGTTTCTCGTTCAATGTCAAGGGTGGTCGATGCGAGGCGTGCGAAGGCGGCGGGCTGAAGCGGATCGAGATGAATTTCCTGCCCGACGTGTATGTCACCTGTGACGTATGTCGCGGACACCGGTATAATCGCGAAACGCTTGCCGTCCGGTTCAAAGGCCTATCGATCGCCGATCTGCTCGACATTACAATCGAAGACGCTCTGCCGCTGCTCGAAAACATCCCGCAGATCAGGCAAAAGCTCGAGACTCTGCTTGACGTCGGCCTCGGCTATATCAAGATCGGCCAATCATCCACAACGCTTTCCGGCGGCGAGGCCCAACGAATCAAACTCGCCAAAGAGTTGAGCAAGCGTGCGACCGGCAAGACCATCTACATCCTCGACGAACCGACGACCGGCCTGCATTTCGCCGACGTCCACAAACTTCTCGAAGTCCTCCAACGCCTTGTCGATACCGGCAATACCGTCATCGTTATCGAACACAACCTCGACGTCATAAAGTCCGCCGACTACATCATCGATCTCGGCCCCGAGGGCGGCTCCGGCGGCGGCAAAATCGTCGCCACAGGCACTCCCGAAGATGTCGCGAAAGTGAAGAAATCGTTCACTGGCCAAGCGTTGAAGTCGGTTCTCAATAACTAAAAACAGCTCAATATTTGCTATAATTAGAGAGTGAAACTGAGCGAAGCCAGAATGGACAAGACCCAGATCCGCGTGTTTTCCTCGTTCGCGGAATCCGATGAATTTGACCGCGAATACTGGCAGTCAAAGTCGCCTGCCGAACGGCTAGAAGCCTTAGAACTGATGCGTCAAAGCGCCTATGGATACGACGATTCGACTACAAGAAGACTTCAGAGAGTTCTTGAAATTGTTAGAGGCGAATGAGGTCGATTATCTTCTCGTGGGCGGCTACGCAGTTGGCTATTACGGTTATCCGCGACCGACGGGCGATATTGATATTTGGATCTCCCGCTCGCCTGAAAACGCCAAAAAGGTCGTCGCCGTTTTAAATGAATTTGGTTTCTCCTCTTCCGACCTGACAATTGGATTGTTCACATTGGTAAAAAGCATTGTTCGAATGGGGATTCCGCCATTCAAACTCGAAATTATCACCCAAATCGACGGCGTCGAATTTGACTCTTGTTTTCGGCGAAGGGAAATGGTGATTATCGATGGTTGTAATGTGACTCTGATCAGCCTCGCCGATCTGAAAATCAACAAGCAAGCCAGCGGGCGCCCGAAGGATATTGACGATTTAGAGAACCTTTAAGAATTCGCTTCAGAAGGCGGCTCCGGCGGCGGCAAAGTCGTTGCAACAGGCACACCGGAAGAAGTCGCGAAAGTAAAGAAATCGTTCACTGGCCAAGCGCTGAAAGCCGCACTTAAGTAAGCAGTCGTGAGCAAGCGGTCGGCGAATATGTAAATCGAGCACGGAGCAATATCAGATGACCGCTTTGCCATTTACAACGACTACGAAGCAGCTTCCGTTCACCACATAGCAATTTCCGCTTGACATCATAAAAAACAGGCGTATTATCGTCTTACCGCAAATCTTTCACGGTAATTTAAAAATATTGGAGGTTCATTTCGCCCTATGAACGACAACATCCAGATCGCCACCAAGATTCGTCAAGGCATAGCCATACTCTGCGGCCCTCTTTCTGCCCGCATGGCGATGATTCATCCTCGGGATGGAATATTTAAGGGCTTCATTGGCAATCCGAAATCCACAATCCGCAGTCCAAAATTGGATGGCCCCGGCGCCATCGCCGCCTGGAACTCCGCCGCCCACGTCGAAAAGGCCCCGGAAAAAAAGAAACCGCCAACACCATGATTCGTGGTTTGAGCAGGAGGTGCAGTATGAGGACATCAGTAAGACTGACTAAGCTAATAATGGCGCTCGCCTTGGCAAGTACATTTGCAGGTGCGCAGATAACTCCGAAGGAATCGAACAGTAACTCAAATATTAGTAGTGTTTCGGCTGTAAAAGCGGAACAAAGGGAATTCGACGAAAAAATCGAGAATCAGAGGAAGGAAATTGAGTCACTAAAGTCAAATACCGCAGTTTTGACTAAATCTTTGGAACTTCAACAGGTTGTGGTTTTCGGGTTTGGCGGACTTATTTCACTACTTCTGATTGTTGGCTCCATTTCTTCATTTTCAACATTATGGACGGATCGTAAGAGGCTTACTGAGATGTATGATTTATCGCTCAAACGAGAGAAAGACGCGTCTGTCAGAGAAGAGACACTTCAATCGAGAGAAGACATATTGTACGACCTTTCCCATAAGAGCAGGATGGAATCATCAGAGCGCGATCGTAGTCTTTTTGCGCAATCGACTGAAACAATTCTTTTAGTCAACGAAACACTGAAACTCGCTAAGGACGCAAGCATTCGGGCTTCAAAAGCACTAGAAGAAAGACTGAATCGACAGCATAAAAAATTAGAAAAGGACGCGGCAGACCTGATTGAAGAATCAAGTGCAGATACGAACTTTAAGGTTCTAGTAGAAGATTCGAACTTCAGATCTATTCTTCAAACCCTTGCGTCTGAAATTACCGCTTTGCAGACAAATCTTAATATTCTCGAAAGTGCAGATGATATAGCATTGTCTCCATATTGTAGTTTCATCAAAGGTATGGAGCAGCACCTCGATCAGCATTTCAAGCAAGCGATCGAGTTTTGGAAACATGCCGATGAATATACCGGAGCTCCCAATGAACTTCGCATCATAGCACTTTACTGGATCGGCTACGAGCAAAATAACCTTGGTGAGTTTGAAGCCGCGACAAAACATTTTGACGAAGCAGCGCAACTTGCAACTGGACATCTGAAATTTGAACTTCGAAGAATCCGAATTGAATCGAAGTTCTTCAATGTACAGAAGTTTTCAGCAAGTCAAATTGTTTCCGAACTTGAAACCCTGCATGGAGAGGTCCAAGGGCAAGAGGACAGCGAGGAATTTCGGCTAGTCAAGAGCCAGATTGCAACCACCCTTGGAAATGTTTACCTCGACCTAGGTAGGACTAGTCTCGAAGAGGGAGATGATGCAAATTCTAGAATGTACTATGAAAAGGCGCGGACAACGTTAGAAAATACTCCAATTAAGAATAAGTGGATTTGGTTCGGATATGCGGAGGCATGCGACAGACTGGGCGAAACCAAACTTGCAAAACAAACAGTTTTGGAAAAAGTGCGCCAAGAAGCTGAACTTGAGTACCTGACGCGTCCGGAGCCTCGAACACGAGTTCTTGGACAAACTACCGTTTTATTATGTTCAATGATCACCAACGATTCCCTTGCCTCAATTACCTCGCACCTTACCAATATCAAAACAACATTAGGCACAGTAGACAAAAGGCTGACTATCTACTCACAGTTTCGACGCAGGAATGTGAGGAAAGAACAATTTATGGAAGACCTAGATTCCACGATCTTTCGGTACCAGGAAAAGAATAGAAATGTGAAGTAAATCGGGGTGCCTGACCCCGCGATTTATGTGAGTTTCAGGAACTAAAGAATCTATTCGGCGCCTCCGCGCGGGACTCAACTAAGTCAAGAATATGGACATTCGAATTGGTGACACACTTAACGGAGCCGAAAATAAAGAAATCTCAATAGATAGCGTATTAGGTAACGGTGGGATGGGGCAAGTATTCGCCGGAACTATGTCTGATGGCACTCGCGTTGCTGTCAAGACCGTACTAACTTCGTCACTCAATGACGACGAATTAAAGGCGTTGCAAAACGAAGCAAATTTAGCAAAAGATATCAATCATCCAAATGTCGTTCAAATTCTCCATGTAAGCACTGGCGAAAATGAAACCGGACTTCCGCCCTACATCGTCATGGAATTCGTCGATGGAGGAACGTTGCGTTCTGTAATAGAAGCTCATCAAAGTACGGGTTCAAAGCCAGAAGTAAATGATTTGCGCGGCATGTATCTACAAATCGCAGACGGGATGGGAGCTATTAACGAAAAAGTGGTGCACCGCGATCTTAAGCCGGAAAATATACTTATTGACAACGCAACCGGCCAACTAAAAATTGCTGACTTTGGATTAGCAAAATTAACGGACGCGGCAACCCGTTCCGAGACATTCAAGGGTTGGGGAACGCGACCTTACCAAGCACCTGAGGCATTTGAACAAGGGCCGAATACAGTCGCGATGGATATTTATGCTGGTGGGGTAACGTTCTTCGAACTTGCGACGCTAACATTTCCTATTCAGCCGCGATACGGAGATGACGGGCCGATTGCTTGGCGAAACGCCCATCTTTTAACGCCCCCATCGGATGCACGGATCTCGCGTTCCGATCTCCCCAATAGTATCGTTCAACTATTTATCCTAATGCTTCAAAAAGACCCGAAGCGACGTCCCCAAAATTGGGCGGTTGTAATAGATCGTCTCCGTCACGACGAGGAACAGAACGAGATAAGAGTAGATGTTAGAGGCCTCGTTCAGAAAGCAACGCAATCGTTACTTGAACAGACCGAGCAAGAGACCAATCGAAGAGCAGAAACAGAAAAAATAGCGGAGCGGAATGCTCTACTAGAACAAACAATTCAGGAGCCAATCAATATCTTGCAGGAGTTGGTCGACGCCTTCAACAGCGCAAGCGATGTAGGAAAGCTTATTCTGACCGACAGAGATAATTCACTCTTTGAGGTTACGGGACCGGCTCGTGGTAAAAGCTTGATAGTTCAAACGAAAATCATCAGTGACCTGAGTACTCAAAACGAGATTTACAGAGTACTTGCTATTGCTCGGATTATCCCAATGCCTGTCGCTCCAAAGGATCCGCAACTAGTCTATAGCCAAGACAGCTTTGGCAGTTTCAATTTAGGGTACAAAGTTACGAGTGCAGACGAGCGATTCGGAACGTGGAACATGCTGCGATTCGAGCATAATCCATTAATGGGCAAAACTGGTTATCCGCACTGGTTTGCTATGGATCTTGACGAGTTGCCGCGACAATTGAGCGTTCTTAACGCCCTTGGAATATATCAAAATCAACAAAGGGCTCTTGATCATGAATGGTTTCGGTTATTGCTAGCCCATCTACTTTAATTGAGCTTAATGTATCCGAGAAGTGGCCAAAATCATCAGAGCCTCTTACTTCTCCAAAAACCTAGCAATTCCTCGCTGACAGTCGGAGGTCCTGCGGGCCGTGGCCCGCGACGATGGCTTTTTCGATGGCGGGTTCGCATCGCCGAGCGGAAAAGCTGGGCTTTTCCGGCAGTCCCCTTGATACTCCGGCGGCTGCGCCGCCATTTGGAGGCTCAGCCTCCGAAAGGTCGATTAGCGTCGAGCGGCGAAGCAAAGCTTCGCCGCTCGGCGAGACGAGATGCTTCTCCAAAAACTTAGCAACTCCCTTCTGACGGTCGTCGGTCATGCGGGCGGTGGCGTTGATGGTGACGCCTTTTTCGATGGCGGTCTTATCAATTGCCACGCACTTTAGTGCGTGGTCAGTCTTCTGAATGTTCCCGGCTTTAGCCGAAACAATTGGGCTAAAGCCCGATCCTTTAATTGCATACGATCCACTAGCTAAAGCTAGTGGCAATTTAATAAAGCTGGAGGCAATTGAAAAGCAAAGCAACAGCTTTGCTCAGTGAACTTTATTTCTCGAAAAACTTAACTACTCCCATTTTTTGTTTGTGTGCAAGAGTTTTGCTTTCCCTCCGTTCAAACCTATAATTCTTAGAATTACGGCGAGACGGTTTATTCGCCTATCTTTTTAGTTTCAGGGAGCAAACGATCTATGTCGATAGTATTTAAGTTAACGTGTGTGGCACTTGTGATGGTTTCGTTGATCGCGGGCGGATGCGGCTCTAAGGCGGATCAGGCTGATGGCAACGGTGGAACTGCCAAGGCGAATAAAGAGGCTGTGCAGCCTAACAAAGACGGCACTATCCCTTCGGGCACGGGCGTCGAAAAGGAAAAGCCTGCTGCGGGTAAAGCAAATGTTCAGGGCAAGGCGTTTTATAACGACAAGCCTGCGGTTGGTGTGCAGGTAAAACTTTGCAAGACGTTCAGCCAGTATATGAACGGCTGCGGCGGGGAAACGTTTACCACAAAGACCGACGACGCGGGTGAGTACCTGATTAAGGACGTTCCGCCTGGGATGTATGAGGGGTTGACCGTGCAGGTTTTTGAGACGCCGTATTTTGTGTTTGCGACGGCGGGTTTTATCTCGGCCGCTAAATACAACATCGAGGACGGCAAAACATATTTTGCTCCCGACACGCACCTCTTTAAGAATGATCTGAAACTCGTAAATCCAAAAGCCGGTTCAAAGGTCGCGGCTGCGGGTACCGAGGTCAAGTGGGACGCGTATCCGGATGCGGCTTATTATAAATACAGCATCCACGCCGATAGCTCCAGCGGAGCGGAAACCAACTACGATTACATCAACAAACGCGTTGACGGCACGTCGATCAGCCTTGATAAGCCTTTGGCTCCGGGAAAGTACACCGCCAAGGTCGAGGCATTTAACGCAAACGACCGCAAGCTATCGCAAACATCGCAGGATATGAAATTTACCGTGACCGGGGTACCGAAGTAGCGGAGCGATCAGACGGCGATCGCCTCGATCATTTCCTTTACGGCTTGATTCAACCCTACAAATACGGCACGCGAGATGATGTTGTGGCCGATGTTGAATTCGGTGATCTCGGGGATCGCAACGATCGCGGAAAAGGCCAAAAGGCCCAACCCGACGCGGGTGACCGCCTTTGACCGCGCTGCAACACCTCCAAAAAGTATGAATAAACCAAAAGCGACTCCAATGACGGGGACATGATTGAGCATTAAGTGAATATGTGCGAAATCCACTTTCTATCTCCTCATAGCGAGGATTTTCGCAGGAGGGCGCGAAAATCCTCGCGAAACATCGGTAACTATCGCTCAACGTCCTTTCCAAAACAAACTATGCGAAAGAATCGAGCCTCTCTCATGATCAGATATCAGGTTCTGCTTCTAAATCGCGTCGAAGCCGCAGTCCCGTGATGCTATTTCGCTGTTCGTACAAATGAACATCCATGTTCCAGATTGTAGGTAACCGTAGAGTTTCTAACAGTTGGGCGATACGTGTGTTGACGCACAGACTTAGGTTGCGGCGTCTGTTTAGATGGTAGAAGCGAGACGTGTGGCTCCGAGGGAGAAAAATGCAGTTGGTGCTGCGTTTGGCACGATTTTTGATGATATTAAGATTAGATAGAAAAAGGAGAATTACCTATGCTTTGGACAATTATTATTATACTTCTGGTGCTTTGGGCGTTGGGGTTCAGCTTTGCGGGTGCGGCCACCGGCAATCTGATCCATATTCTGCTGGTTGTGGCTGTCATCGTATTGGTTCTTCAACTGGTCAGAGGGCGACGCGTCTAATTGAGCCGTCATAGATCGTAAAGATCGCATTGTGCTTCATCGCACATACGGCGCGATCTGTATCCGATATCCTGAGTAAGGATTCCAAGCTTTTCGAAATAACACCTCGTCGCCGCCAGGCTTGGAATCGGCGGCGATTTTAAGTTCATGGGCAAAAACCCATTTTTGATAAATTGATAATTAAGGAATAAATAAAATGAAAGACGGTAATACATGTGAACACCGAATTGCCTACAAGCTGACCTATTTGTTGATCGGCGGCAGTATAGGTGCGGTTTTGGCGCTTCTTTTTGCTCCTAAATCGGGCAGCGAATTACGCGGAGACATCGCTGATGCCTCGCGAAGAAACTATGGCGCAACGCTCGAAAAAGCGAATGAACTAAAGGATAGATCCTTGGATGTTATTCGCACCGTAAAGGACAAAACGGAATCCGCTTATGAATTTGCATCGGACAAACTCGCTTCAGGCAAAGAGGTCGTAACCGACGCCGTTTCCGAAGCGGCCGGGTCGGTCGTTGACAGGATCGAGCGGATACAAGGCGAGCCGGATTTGCCCTCTAAACAGGCCGGAAACGGCCGAAAATCGACGAGCATTGCATAGTTTCCGACAGGGGGCAATGCGCCCACGTCGATAACAATAAGCAGATTCGGGAACGTAAGAATTAACATCCCAAACTTCAGGTCTAAGGAGGACCTACATTATGAAAACAGGTTTAAGACATATTACATATTTTATATTGATCGCTATTGCGGTCACATTCAGCACGACGGCACAGGCCCAGAATCGTGCTTATCGAGCAACCGATCGTCAGGTTCAGACGCTTTTGGACCGGATCGAAAGCAGAACAGACGATTTCAAAAGGGAAATTGATCGTTCTTTGGATAGAAGTATTATAGACGGGACACGACAGGAAGACTCGATCAATCAGATCGTTTCGAACTTCGAGAACGCGACGGATAACCTCAAAAATAATTTCTCGTCGCGTCGTTCCTCGGCTAATGACGTTCAGCAGGTTCTAGACAGAGCAGTATTTCTAAACAGTTTTATGCGAAACAACCGCATGTCGCAGAACTCGGAGAATATATGGAGCCAGATCCGCGCGGATCTAAATACGCTTGCCGGTTACTATCAGGTTCGCTCAACTTGGAACGACAACGTGACCCCGCAGATAAATCAGGGCGGATATACGGCCAGCGACGCGCAGATGCGGAATCTGCTGGACCGCCTCAATCAGCGGAGCAATTCGTTTCGTCAAAGTTTCAATCGTTGGAATAATCGGTATTACAGAAACAACCAAACAGGATCGGACAGCAATGTCTCACAATCGATCACCGAATTTCATAGCGCATTGAATAATCTGAGGAGCAACTACCGTTACCGAACTTCCGGCAACAGGAGCATTGACCAGGTTTTGCGCCCGGCAGCATCAATCAACAGTTATCTTGCGTCAAATCGCACGAACAATGACGTTACCAATAAATGGAACCTCGTCCGCAGCGATCTGAATACGCTTGCGAGCTATTACCGCGTCAACTGGGACTGGGACAATTACAACACATCTTACCCGAACGGTAATCAGTATGGCGACTTTGACTCGCTTCTGACGGGCACATACCGTCTTAACGCAGGCATGAGCGACAATATCGCGACGATTGTCGACCGTGCGCTTAATAACGTAAATTACAATTCGAGCCAGCAGGATCGCGTCCGCCGCAACCTGGAACGCCGCCTTCAATCGCCTGAAACACTGACGTTTGAAAAACGCGGCCAGCAGGTAACGATGTCATCGAGTAACGCACCGTCAGTCACGCTCAATGCCGACGGCATCAATCGGACCGAGACATCACCTAACGGCCGGACAGTTACTACGAGTGTCACGTCGACAAACCGTGATCTGACGATCAACTACGAAGGCGACCGCATGAACGACTATTACGTCAGCTTTATGCCGATGAATAATGGCCAGCTAAAGGTCACCCGTCGCGTCTATCTGGAAAATCAGAACACAACCGTTACCGCATCGAGTGTCTATGACAAGACTAGCCAGTCGCCGCAGTGGAACACGGGGAACTACCCGACGTATCCGAACGACAATACGAACGACGGATATATCGTTCCGAACAACACCGCGATCATCGCCACACTCGATTCGCCGCTCTCGACCAAAACGGTAACGGACGGCGATCGTTTTTCGATGACAGTTACTTCACCGTCGCAGTACAACGGTGCGGTGATCGAAGGTACTGTCGCCGGTCGGAAGTCAGGCGTCGTATCGGGCCGGGCGACCATGGAGCTCACCTTCAGAACGATCCGGATGCTCGACGGACGTACTTACGCCTTTGCAGGAATCGTTGATCAGGTCCGCAACACTAACGGCGACACCGTCAGCGTCAGTAACGAAGGCCAGATCCAGGACAAGAGCCAGACAACAAACACTGTTATCCGTGCCGGCGTCGGAACTGCTATCGGTGCGATTATCGGTGCCATTGCCGGCGGCGGTAAAGGTGCGGCGATCGGTGCAATCATCGGCGGCGGAGCAGGTGCCGGAACAGTGGTCCTCCAGGGCCGCGACAATCTCGAACTCGCCAGCGGTACGCAATTCTCGATAACGGCGGGCGCACCGGCAAATGTTAGCAAGCGGTAAATGCCGCTAAATTGTCCCTTCAACGGGAAATGATCTGAGTAGATATGTCCGGCCGCATTAAAGCGGCCGGTTTTTTTTCACTGTGGGAAACTCTGCGGGATTTTTTCCGACGACGTTTACGTGGGTTGAAACCCACGGCTAAATTCAACATACCGCTGCGCGGTGGAATTCGAACTGATATTCAAACACAATTAATCCGCAATTGCTTCGATCATTTCTTTAACGGCTTGCGAGAGGCCGACGAAGACGGCGCGGCTGATGATGTTGTGGCCGATGTTGAATTCGGTTATTTCGGGGATCGCGGCGAGCTCGTGTCATTCAGAAGTGTTCTCGTAAATCTCGGCGATCCGGGGTTTAAGTGTAGGAAGATCGTCGGTTGCGGTTTGCCAGACGACGTCGAGGTTGATGCGGAAATACTGATGAGCGATCTTGTCGCGCATTCGCGCAATCTGGCTCCATGCCACGTCCGCGTTTGTTTCTTTCAATCCGGGCGATAAATTCTTAACGGCTTCACCGACAACTTCGATATTTCGAACGAGCGCATCTTGCAGCATTGTGTTTGCGTGATAATCTGCTTCGCTCACGCCGACGACGTATTCTGCTACGCGTTCGCAGCATTCGAGAATGTCATAAAGATAGAGGCGGTCGTGCCTACTTTTCATAAATGACCTGCAGATCGGCTAACACATTTTGGCGGATGAGAGGGTGAAGCGATGATTCGGTGGCGAGGTCGACGTTTCGGCCAAGAATCTCACGAAATTTGTCTTCGAGGCTGATGAATTCTATGAAACCAACAGGTTTTGAGAGTTTTACGAGCAGGTCAATGTCGCTTGTCGAATTGTCTTCGCCACGAGCGACCGAGCCGAACACGCCAAGCATCGCGACATTATTCTCGCGGCAAATCGTACTTATCTTGTTTAGCAGCGGCTTTATATCCATCACCATTCTCTCGAAGCGATATTAGCACAAAAAGTTGAACCCGGTTGCTATCCTGATGAGTCGGGATTCTGACATGCTGCGATCATTTCCTTTACAGCTTGATTCAGGCCGACGAAGACGGAGCGGCTAATGATGTTGTGACCGATGTTGAATTCGCTGATCTCGGGGATAGCGGCGAGGGCTCCGACGTTGCGGTAGGTCAGGCCGTGACCGGCGGCGACGATGAGGCCGAGTTCGCGAGCGTGGACGGCCGCTTTGCGGACGCGTGTAACCTCGGCGGCTGCTTTTTGGGCGCCTTCGCCGTGGGCGGCACGCGACGAAAGCGTGAATTCGGCGTATTCGGCTGTGCAAAGCTCGACCTGTTGGGCACCGGCCTTGTGGGCGGCATCGATCTGATTCATATCGGGATCGATAAATATACTGACGAAAATTCCAGCGGCTTTGAGGTTACCGATCGCCCAACTCACATTCTCGTAATTTGCTATGCAATCGAGCCCGCCTTCGGTTGTGACCTCATTCGGGCTTTCGGGAACGAGCGAGACAGCGTCGGGTTTTGTTTGAATGGCGATGCCGACCATCTCATCGGTCGCGGCCATTTCGACGTTTAGATACGTCGTGACGACATCCCGAAGCAATTCAATGTCACGGTCCTGTATGTGGCGGCGGTCGCCACGCAGGTGAACGGTGATACCGTCGGCACCGGATTGCTCACAAATGACCGCGGCGGTTATGATGCTCGGCTCAATGGTCTTACGCGCCTCGCGGATCGTGGCGACGTGGTCGATGTTGACGTTAAGTTTTGCAGTCATAAGTGAAATTTACCACAGAGACCACAGAGGGCACAGAGAAAAGAGGGATTTTGCCACGAATTATACGAATGTCACGAATAAGTCAGACCGATCCGATTTGCGAAATCCGGGTAATTATAGGCAAAAAAGTCATTAAAGGTTTCTCTGTGTCCTCTGTGCCCTCTGTGGTAAATCCTACTTCAGTTCATAGACACGCTGGCGGGCGTTGCGGCGGATCTGCATCAGTTCGCTGATCATGCGGCGTGTGTCGCGGAGGACGCTGACCTTTGATCCGGCAACGTCGTTCCAGCGGACGGGAATCTCGGCAAGGTGCAGGCCGTGATAATTTGCGACGAAAAGAAATTCGATATCAAAGCCGAAACGGTCGATCGTCATTACGTCGAGCAGCGGACGGAACTTTAACATATTAAAGGCCTTAAATCCGCACTGTGTGTCGTAAAACGGCAGGCCCGACATCACGCGAATGATCAAGTTCATAACCTTTCCGCCCTGCTCGCGAAGCCAAGGTTGGTGCGTGCCGATTAGGCTGCGGTCAAGCGCTCGCGAGCCAAATGTGACGTCAAATGTACCGCTCCGGATCGGGTCGATCAATTTCGACATTTCATCGATCGGCGTTGATAGATCGGCGTCGGTAAACAGGGCGATATCGCCCTCAGCGGCAACGAGGCCGGTCTTAACGGCATAACCCTTCCCGCGGTTTTCGTCATATCTAATAACCCGTGTGGCGATATCCGGCATCGTCGCAAATACGCTTTCCGCCACTTTCGCTGTATCATCCGTCGAACCATCGTCGACGACGATCACCTCTGCGTTAATGCCGTTTGTTGAGACAAATTCGAGGACGGCCGATAGTGGACCTGCGATGCGTTCGCTCTCGTTATATGCGGGAATTACGATGGAAAATTCGGGTTTCATTTAACAAAAAGCTAATGGTAAATTTTTGCCGGTGAAAAGTAAATTTACCGATGCGGTATAACGATGACGGACAACGAGCGGCGTTTGAAATTGCGTCTATGGTATATTGGTATTTGTTCGATTTGCGACGATATGAAAAGGCCATTCGCACTGTTTGCAGTTTTTTTGATCGCCATTGGCGCCGTCATCGGCGGGCTTTTTGGTAGGCTGCCGGCACGTACATCGTCTGAGGGCGGAGTGACGACCGAGCGCCTCGTGGCCGATTACAAAGAGGCTCTGGCGGTGATAGATGAGAGCTACGTCGGTACTGTCGACCGGGAAAAGGTTAACGACAGCTCGATGCAGGCAATGCTCTGGACGCTCGACCCGCATTCGTCGTTTTTTACACGCGAAGAGTTTCGCAAGCTTGACGAAGAGCAATCATCGCAATTTTACGGCATCGGCGTCTCAATTCTCCAGCATCGCGACGGCGTTTACGTTCAGTCCGTGATCCCGAATACACCGGCGGACAAGGCCGGCCTGCGTTATGGCGATCGATTTGTATCGGTCGAGGGCAAGGACGCAAAGGATTGGACCAGCTCAGAGGTGTCGAAAAACGTTCGCGGCGAGCGCGGCACATCCGTCAAGATAAAGATCGAGCGCGTCGGCGACGCAAGTCCGCTTGATTTCGAGATCGTCCGTGGCGGCGTGCCCCTGCCCTCGATTCGAAGCTTTTTCATGCTGCCAAATTCGATCGGTTACATCGGCCTTACCGGCGGGTTTCAGCAAACGACGTCAGAGGAATTGTCGATCGCCATCGCAGATCTTAAAAAACAGGGAATGAAAAGCCTGATCCTTGACCTTCGTGGCAATCCGGGCGGCATTCTCGAACAGGCTATTGCTGTCGTGAGCAAGTTCGTCCCGGGCGGGCAAATTGTCGTCTCGGTAAAAGGCTCGGGCGGCCAGGCGCAACGCGAACTACGCACGACAGGCGGGAGCGCTGAGAATTTTCCACTGGTGGTGATGATCAATGGCGGCTCGGCGTCTGCGTCCGAGATCGTTGCCGGGGCAATTCAGGATTACGCTCGCGGCTTGGTCGTCGGCAGCGACAGCTTTGGCAAAGGGCTGGTTCAGCGTGTATTTCGTCTGCCTTATGGAGCCGGGCTAACGCTCACGACTGCACGATATTACACACCATTCGGGCGTTCGCTGCAGCGAGATTATTCGAGCGGCTCGATCTACGATTACTATACCCACGGCGAAGACCTGCCGGGTACGGCGGAGCTTGATGTAAAACCCAAACCGGCCGGAAGTCCGGTAACGACGGCCAATGGCCGGGTTCTTTACGGTGGACGCGGAATCGAGCCTGATATTGCAGTGCCGGCATCAGCTCTAAATCCGCTTCGCGGTCGCATAAACGAAGCGGCATTCTTCTTTGTTCGCCAACTCGTAGCAGGGAAGATCGCCGGACTCGAGACTTTCAAAGTCGAAAAGCAGAATTTTAAACAATCGCTGCGATCTGGTGAATTTAGCATAAACGACCGGGTTTACGAAGCGTTTCGCGTCTTCGCCGCCTCGGATAAGGAGAACGGATTGACGGCCGAGAATATCGCTGGTCAGACCGAGTACGCTCGCCGCCGCCTTCGTGAAGAGATAGCGACGGCCAATTACTCGACCGAGGCAGGCATTCAGGTTTTGCTCGAAGCCGACCCGCAGATACTCAAAGCTGTCGACTCGATGCCGCAAGCCGGCGAACTCGTCGCATCGTTCGCTCAAAACCGTAGCTTTAATTGACGCCGCATTCGAAAAGCTGCACGACACGTCCTTCTTTGTTTACATCGCGCATTATTGGACTAGGCAAAAGGCACGGCCTTCGCATTTGAGGGCACGTGGAGTAAAATATTAGCTTGCTCTAAGCTTACTTTTTCTATGTATAAACAGATCGGTATTCTAACCGGCGGAGGCGACGCACCGGGCTTAAATGCAGCAATACGCGCGGTCGTCAGAACGGCGATCGGCGAATTTGGAATGAGCTGCATCGGGATCGAGGACAGCTTTGAGGGCATCCTCGGTGAGACGCATACTGTAAAGCTTACCAGGAATAGCGTGAGCGGCATTCTGCCCCGCGGCGGAACTATCCTGGGGACACGAAACCGCGGGAGTTTTGTGAAAATGGTCAATGGCAAGCAGACCTTTCCAGAAATGCCGATCGGCGAGGCTCTTGCTAATCTAGACATACTTGAGATCGAAGCTCTCATTGTGGTCGGGGGCGAGGGAACGCTAACAATTGCCGAACAATTTCACAAACGCGGATTTCCGGTCATTGGCGTTCCGAAAACAATTGACAACGATCTTGCCGCGACCGAACTTACGTTCGGATTTATGACGGCGATCGACATTGCCACTGAGGCTCTCGACCGGCTGCATACGACGGCAGCTTCGCACGACAGGGTGATGGTCCTGGAGGTTATGGGCCGGCACACGGGCTGGATCGCTCTTCACGCCGGCCTCGCAGGCAGCGCGGACCTGATCCTGATCCCGGAGATCCCTTTTTCGTTCGAATCTATCGCACGAAAGGTGCAGGAACGCGAAAATAGCGGTTCGCGGTTTACCAACATAGTCATTGCCGAGGGAGCGATGGAGGTTGGTAAAAAAGAGATGTATCAAGACTCCGAGGAGATGCGACTCGGTGGTATAGGTAACTATGTTAGGCGTCGGGTCGAGGAAATTACCGGAAAAGAATCTCGGTGCGTTGTCCTCGGGCATCTACAGCGTGGCGGTAGCCCAAACGCTTTTGACAGAATGCTGGGGACAAATTTTGGTGCGTGTGCCGTGCGTGCACTGGCGAGCGGTGAGACGGGGAAGATGGTCGCATTACAGGCGGGGACGGTCGTGACTGTGCCACTTAACGAGGCATGCACGGATCTCAAGAAGGTTCCGATCGACGGACAACTTGTCCGAACGGCCAGGGACATTGGCATCTCGTTTGCCGCTCCACGAGAATCAAAATTAGGTGAATCACGCGATGTTAATTCCCGACCCATTCAATTGGTGCGGTAACGACATTATCAGGAATTATGGAAGACGTAAAAAAGAAACTACAGGCGGAACTCGACGGTCTCGAACGCGAATTGCATTTCAAGTTGCCGAAGATGATCCAACACGCACGCGAATTTGGCGACTTGAGCGAGAATGCTGAATACAAAGCGGCAAAGGAACGGCAGTCGATGGTTCAGGCCCGCATCAGCCTATTGCATCAGCGATTGATGGAGGTCGACTCGATCGACATATCCAAAATACCGACCGACAGCATCGCCTATGGCTCGACCGTCGTGCTCTACGACCTTGAAAAGGAAGAAAAAGTGACATTCAAGCTGGTAACATCAGAGGAAAGCAACCCCGACGAGGGCAAGATCTCGACGGTCTCGCCTATCGGTCAGGCTCTGATGGGCAAAGGAGAGGGCGACGAAGTTAAGGTCAAAACGCCCAGCGGTTGGAGAAATTTTGAGATCAGCCGGCTGTCGACAATTCACGAGAAGAAGTAGCGATCAGCATTCAGCTATCAGCTTTCAGCAATGAGAGATTTTCACGGACCGTCAGTTTGGAAAAAGGCTCACGATCTTACCGCAGAGCTTGATAGTGTCACGCGGACATTTCATGGTGAAGAGTTGTTTGGGTTAACGAGCCAGATTCGACGTTCGGCGGCATCGGTTCTGCTGGACAATGAAAAGCATTTGGCTCTTGAAGAAAAAGTTACGGAGGTAAAGCGGATGCTAACAGCACTCATGACGAAAGTCCGGGCTGATGGCTGATTGCTGATAGCTAAATGCTCGGAGCTGGCATAGGACGCGGAGCAATGCGGATCATCGATGCGATGGTGCGGGTCTTGGCGTCCGCCGGAATTCCGCCAAACGTGCTGACGATGATCGGTGTAACCATTAATCTCGGCTGCGGCGTGTTGTTTGGCTTTGGAGAATTCTTCTGGGCCGGTATTGTCCTCATTGTTGCAAACCTTTTTGACATGCTGGACGGTAATGTCGCGCGTTTATCCGGCCGTGTTACTAAATATGGCAGCTTTCTGGATTCGACCCTCGACCGGCTTTCTGACATGGGTTCTTTCCTCGGAATAATGGTATTTTATGCGAGACTGACGCCTCAACATTCGACGCTGAATGTTTTTCTTGCCGGAGTCGGCATGGTCGCGTCGGTGCTTGTCAGTTACACGACCGCTCGTAGTGAGGCGCTTGGCGTTAAGGCAAATGTGGGGTTTTTACAGCGCCCCGAACGTGTCGTCCTTTTGATCATTGGAGCGCTGTCTACGTGGAATTGGCAGTCGGATAATTTCTTACTTAATCGAATGCCGCAGGTTCTCTGGGTACTTGCCGTCGGTTCGATGTGGACGCTTGTCCAGCGAATGATCTATATACGCAGGGAATTGCGGCGAATGGACGGAACCATCGAATGATCGACCGTTTTACTATGTTTTTTCAGTCGCTTACGTGGGGCAATATTTTGTTTGGCTTCGGCCTGTTTCTGGGTTCGTTGATCATTAGCTTTGTGGCGATCGCGATCGTAATGGTAAAGATTCCGGCAAATTATTTCAGCTCGCACTATAAGCAGGATTTTTTGCCGGGAAGCCCGTGGATCGTTCGCTGGGGCGCAGTTATTATAAAAAATGTACTGGGGCTGATCCTTGTTGTAATTGGTATTTTGCTTTCATTGCCGGGCGTTCCGGGGCAGGGAATCTTGACGATCTTGCTGGGGCTGATCATGATCGACATTCCCGGCAAACGCCCTTTAGAGGCGAAGATCATCAAGCGGCCAGCGATACTTGCGGCTTGTAACAAACTCCGTGACCGATACGGCAAACCGCCGCTCTTACTTGATTAAAAATGGGAATACTCGACAAGATCTTGCGGCGAAAGAGCCACGATCCAAATGAGCGCCGTCGGTTTCTGCTAACGTATGGCCGAATTACCGACGGCGTTATTCTCGACACAGAGACGAACGAGGCGGGCGAAGAGATCGCGTTCTATTCATACACGCTTAACGGCGTCGATCTCGAATCGTCCGATCTTTTGACGGCTGAACAGAAGCTGGATCGGATAAAATATGCTCCGGGAGCAAAAGTCGGGATCAGATACGATCCAAAACATCAGGGAAATTCGATACTGGAATAAATGTTTAATAAGATCTTGATCGCAAACCGGGGCGAGATCGCCTGTCGCGTCATCCGTGCCTGCCGTGAAATGAAGATCGCGACCGTTGCGGTTTATTCAGAGGCCGACAGAGATGCCAAACACGTGCGTATGGCCGACGAGGCGTTTTGTATTGGGCCTCCGCCGTCGAGCGAGAGTTATATATGCCGTGACAAGATAATCGAGGTTGCAAAATCCGCCCGCGTCGAAGCAATTCATCCGGGCTACGGATTCTTGTCGGAGAATGCGGAATTTGCCCGTGAGGTAGCAAAAGCAGGAATTACTTTTATCGGGCCTCCGGCTGAGGCGATGGAGGCGATGGGCGGAAAAATGGCCGCTCGAAAGATCGCCATTGCCGCGGGCGTTCCAGTTGTCCCCGGCGCCACCGAGGCCCTCAGGTCGTTTGAGGATGCGCAGGCAACCGCGACAAATATTGGTTACCCGGTGATGCTCAAAGCTTCGGCTGGCGGCGGCGGAAAAGGAATGCGGCTCGTAATGGATGAAAGCGAGCTCAAATCGGCGCTCGAAACCGCGCAGTCCGAGGCCCTGGCGAGTTTTGGCGACGATGCGGTTTATGTTGAAAAGGCCGTCGTCCGCCCGCGCCACATTGAGATACAGGTTTTCTCGGATCTTCACGGCAATCACGTTTACCTTGGCGAACGCGAGTGCTCGATCCAGCGGCGGCATCAAAAAGTCATAGAGGAAGCTCCATCGCCGATAAATTCAGCCGAATTGCGGGCCGAGATGGGAGCATGTGCCGTTAAGGTCGCCAAAGCCGTCGATTATGTCGGCGCCGGAACTGTCGAGTTTTTGGTCTCCGATCTTGATAGATCGTTTTATTTTCTCGAGATGAATACGCGGCTGCAGGTCGAGCATCCGGTCACAGAGCTGGTCACGGGGATCGATATTGTGCGTGAGCAGATACGTGTTGCGTCGGGCGAGAAGCTGTCTTTCTCGCAGGACGATATTCAGATCAAAGGCCACGCGATCGAGTGCCGCGTCTACGCCGAGGATCCAGAAAATAATTTTCTGCCGTCGCCCGGTGTTATAACGAGATTGCGGGTGCCTCAGGGACCTGGCGTTCGTGACGACGGGGGTGTTTACGAGGGGGCCGAGGTATCGATCTATTACGATCCGATGATCTCGAAGTTGGCCGTTTTAGGCAAGGACCGGGCTGAGGCGATCGACCGCATGCGGCGAGCCCTGATGGAATACGAGGTTGGCGGTATAAAAACGACTTTGCCGTTTTTTCGAGAGGTTATGGATGATGTCGAATTTATTGCCGGGAATCTCGACACGGGTTTTATCTCGGGGTTTAACGAACGTAAGGCCGCTCGCGATCCCGACGTAGTTACTCGTGACATTGCCATTATTGCAGCCGCGCTCGCGCAATCTAGCCGGAAAACAGGCGTCCTATCGACAAATTCGATCAAATCCGCAAGGTTAAGCGATTGGGTAATGTCCGCGCGTTCCTCTAACCACTTACAGAAATAATAAAAAGGGCGGTCGGATCAAACCCGACCACCCATATTCGAATTTCCTTACGAAAGATTCTACCTATTGTATCCCGACAAAATTCAGGTCTGTCAGTGCGTCAAACAGGTTGAACGATATCTGTCCGTTCGAGAACCCGTACTTCTTATGGTTAACGGTTAAGATGTAGAAATCACCGACGTCGACGTTTGAAATTCGGTAATAACCGAATGAACTCGACATAACGGTGCGTGTCTCAAGCGTATTTGCATTTGTCAGCGTTAGCGACGCCCCGCGAATGCCAGAACCATTCTCATCCATAACCCTACCGGCGATATCGACTTGCGCTGCCGATGGAGTCAATTGAGTGTTCCTGTAAGTACAGGTGACCATCTCGCCTTCCTCAAGATTTATTGTTGATTTTCGAGCAGCGAAATCGGTAGTTGTAGCGAACTGAGTTTGATTCAAGACAGTGTCCATCTCGACGCACGAAAGATTCGCCAAAGTCCAGCCCGATACCAATGATTGAGTAACGGTTATGGGCCCCTGTCCCCATTTTGCAAACTTATAGAGGTTTAACGTGGTTGTGCGATCTGGCCCAACAACATTGTTATCGACCAATGAGAAGTTGGCTCCCAGATTCGACTGTGTAAAAGGGAAGGACGTCGTTGAGGCTGTGCCGCCACTGAACGTAGTCACCTCTTGTATAATAGTCACTTTTGCGGGTTGATGGTAGCAAAAAGACACTTTGGTGATCTGCGAAGCATTTGCATTCTGAAAGCCAGTGCCGCTGAACTGCGTGCCAAGCGTCGAACCTTCAGGCATCCAGTAGATTCGGTTGCCGCCGCTTCCACCGACAAGGACCGCACCGATTGCCTTAGTCGATGACCAGTTAAGCGAATTCAGGCCGGTGTTGGTTGTGGTAATCGTGTTGGCGGTTTCCGAAGGCCCCACAAGTGTTCGTGGTTTTGTACCTGTAGCGGAAGTATACGGAACCGTCTCGCTCGCCGTTGGCGGCGTGTATACGAGGCCGAGTTCGTTGTCGGTTGTAATATGAGCAAGCTCCACAGCAGTGCTGTCATTGACTGCTTTACAATTGAACGCACCCGTCCAGGTAGACGACCATTGCGGTGAAAGAATGATCTCGTCAGACTTCGTGTTTGCGACCTTCTGACCCGAGACGGTTAGCGCCGCCGAGGGGCCCGCGATCATCACGAAGCAAGCCAAAATCGCGACAAACTCTTTTATAATTGATGACCCAAAAGGTCGTAAAATAGTTAATTTCATTGGTAGTAAACTCCTTTCCAAAACTCGTACTGGTTTTCTCTAGCGTATTTAGATGTCTAATACACGCGTAATTCAAAAAAAATAAAAAAACGATTGAACTAGATTAATTTAGGTGCTCTTATCTATCTCCTAGCTAACTGACGCCGAACTTCTATCGGAACGGTGCCTTAACGGTATTTCCGCTCCGGGAGTCTTTGATTAAATTAGTATTTGCTAAGGTAAGCGATAGTCATTCAGATGTCAAGATTGATTTCAGCCACAACTCGTTGTGTACCAACAATAACGGTGTGCTTGCGTCGTATAATCCGTTGGCAGAATTGGGCGAATAAAAGAAAAGGCAAGAGAATGGTCTCTTGCCTTTTAGTCTTAAATCAATGCTCGGCGTTTACTCCTGAGCAATTAGGTTAAAGCCGGACAGTTCGTCCGTGAGCGAGATCACCTGCGGACTAAACTGAAACCGCTTGCTAAGTGCAGACATTACGTACACACGGCCAACCTCAACACCCTCGAAACGGTAATAACCAAAGCTGCTCGAGATGGCTGTACGAGTGAATCCCTCATCGTCCGTGAGGGTAACCCGGACGCTGGATATGCCTCGACCTGTCGACGTTAGTACCCGACCGCTGATCGGAACTGAAGCTGCGCTAGGTGTGACCTGGGTGTTAGTGAGCGTACAGGTGATGATCTCGCCCTCTTCGACAATGATCGTTGCAGTTGCTCCGTTGACTATATCAATAGTCGTCGTCGAATTGTCGAGTTGCGGAAGACCGCCCGGATCCTCCACACAAACATAAGTCAAGGCCGAATATCCGTTAAGCAGAACAGGCTCTCTAACCGTTATGGTATTAGCAGCCCCGAACCCAATAACGGAAGAATTTGTGATGCTGCCTCCGCCAAATTGAGCAGGGTCGGTGTCCATCAATGAGAAGTTTGCCGGAAAGACTGGTGCTCCCGTGGTCAAAAATCCAAACGAGGTGAACAAATTAGAGTATGAGCCACTCAGATTGTTGACGAGCTTAACGATCTTGACAGAGCCGGGGACGATCAAAGCTTCGACCTGCATTGAGGCTTGCGGTCCATTGTTGACCGTCGTGTGATACGGAGCGCCTGAGATAGCGATCGCAGTGTTTCCGATACCCCAGTCACCACGAATAGAGATATGACCGCCCCATGCGAGAACGACTTTGCCGGTTGCTCCGAAAGTGAAGTTCACAGTAATGAAGCGGCTGCTGTCACCGGCGTAACTACCCGCAAGAGTATATCCCGACACACCTGTGATCGTGCCGCCAAACAACGTGAAAACTCCGGGAATCTGGGTAATGTCATCTCCTCCACCGGGAACGCCGTTCGGCCCATTCGTTACATCCCCATCGATCGGAATTGGAAATGTCGTAAATGTGCCAAGGCTGCAGCCGGCGACACCGTCGCAAGGATCGTTGGCTGTTGGGTTTGACCGGTCGTATGTGGTCAGATAGTCGATAGCGCGCTTGCCGCCTTTCGTAGTGTCATACTCAATTGTAAGACTGCCTGAACCGCCGGCCACTCCCGAGTTAATGGCACGGTAGGTCACGGACTGGCCCTCGATATACTGCGAGTTATTGCTGTTGAGGTTGCCGTTCTGCCATCTACTGCCTGTGCATGGCAAGGGGGACGGTGCCGGCGTTATAAGTTGTCCGTTCGCACACTGGTCGAGATCCGGGTTGGCTAATGGTGCCTCGAACTTTTGAGCCGCGACCGGAATCGCGCATACGCATAGGCCAATCATAAGAACTAAAACGCGGGTCGCGACGAGAATATTCAATCTAATTGCTTGTAAAATCAACATAACTTACTCCTTGATCTAAGATCTAATAAGATCGTCCATAGGGGACAACTGTTTACTTGAATGTGGCATACTCCTAATGCACATCAAATTCCCAAAATCTTTCGGACAAAAACCGCCGATCGCGGGTCCGAATGAAAAACAAACAAATTTCTATAATCAACGTTTAACACTTTGCCTGCATTAATGTCAAGACTTATTTTCGGCCTTAACTCTCTGTGTACAAATGAGAACGGGTCGCCAGGTGATCCTTGCAACCTATTTCTGCAACGAAATACCGATGCTATCAAACCAAGTCAGCGATCCCCCAACCAACGGCTTGACCGGCTCGATTTGATCTCGGCCTCTGCAAATTCGCATATATGGGGATACGTATCGAGTTATGGCAGAGTTAAATCAATTCTTCAGGCCATGAAAAAAAACCGGTATTTTGTCTACGGTAAATGACCCACACCGATCAATAGCAGGCTGAGCGCAAAAAAAAGCAAGAGATCTTCCTCTTGCTTTCTTGTCTGGATTAGTTGGTTGTTTTCATTCGAGCGCAGTGAGGTCAAAGCCCACCAGCTCATCGGTGAGCGAGATAACCCTCGGCGTAAACGAATATCGCTTACTCGCCGCCGAGATCACGTATGTTTGGCCTGTTGCGACGGTGTCGAACCTATAATAACCAAAGCCATTTGAGAGAGCTGACCGCGCGACGCCGTCGGGGCCGGTTATCCAGACGGTGACCTTAGATATACCGCGTCCGGTGGATGTCAATACCCGTCCACTTATGGACACGTTGGTCGCGGTTGGTGTAAGAGGTTCACTCGTAAACGTGCAGGTGATGTCCTCGCCCGATTCGGCGATTATGTTTGCTCTGCGGTTTACGAGATCAACGGTCGAATTTACTACGGTGGGCAAACCTGTCGAGACCTCGGTGCAGGTGATCGATGCGAGCCGGAACCCGGTCACCGAAGCTTCAGTGACGGTGACGGTTGTTTGACCGGTTGGAACCTGTACATTTGGATCGTCAAAGATCGCGTTGTCAGTGAGAGAAAAGCTTGACGCCATAAGGTTAGTGGCCGCATAAGGAAATACAACGGTCGAGGATGTGCTGGTCGCGTTTTGCAAACGTTTCCGTACCTTTACAGAGGCGCCGGGCGGGGTTGGCGTCGGTGTTGGCGTCGGTGTTGGAGTCGGCGTGGGCGTAGGTGAGGGAACGCCGGTCACCCAGGAATATATGAGGCGGTTGGGCGAGGTGGAATCAATATTCGTCACGGTACCTGTAGTTGCCGAATTTTTAAGGGCGTTGCCGACGGTCGTTGGACTTGCCGTTGGGTTCGCACTTAAATAAAGCGCTGCTGCTCCGGCGACAATCGGTGCCGCCATCGAGGTTCCGCTGAGCACTCTGGTGCCCGTGTCGTCGGCGTTTGACAAAGACGTGACGCCATTACCCGGGGCAAAGATATCCAGGCACGTTCCGTAGTTCGAGTAGCCCGCACGGGCATCGGTGTCGATCGTTGCGCCGACTGTCAATGCTGCTGGCGTTCGGGCCGGAGTGTAATTACAGGCATCCAAAGCAGCGTTTCCGGCGGCGACTGTGTAAGTGACACCCGACGCTATTGAGTTAGTGAGGCCGGTTTCGAGCGCCGGTGAACTTCCGGCAGCGGTTATGCTGATATTTGCAACAGCCGGAATTACACGGTGTCCGGTCACCCAATCTATACCGTCGAGTAAATTTGAGATCTGGCCATAGCCGTTGCACGGCAGCACTCGTACCGAGTGGATCAGAGTATTTTTTGCAACGCCGTACGTCGAGCTTCCGACTATGCCGGCGACGTGCGTCCCGTGACCATTACAATCGTTTCCGTTCTGCCCGTCATTGATATTGTCATAAACCGCATCTGCCCTGCCGCCAAATTCAAAATGCGTATAACGTATTCCCGTGTCGAGAATATAGACGTTGACGGCTGTGCCCATCGACGAATAACCAAACAACGTATTCATCGGCAAAGGCCGTTGGTCTACGCGGTCGAGGTGCCAGGGAGCATTGGTCTGCTCGGCTGAAACCGAAATGATGCCGTCCTCTTCGATGAAACGGACGCTTGCGTCAAGATTCATTGCTTCCGCCTGTTCAGAGGTCATTTCGGTCACAAAGCCCCTTAAGGCGCTGGAATACACGTTGGTAATATTGCCGCCGTAAACAGAGGACAGGTACTGACCCTGAGCTTCGACCTCGGGCTGAACCAGATCGCGGCCGACCACGCTCTCATCCAGTACGACGATGTAACGGTTTGAGACGGGATTTGCGGCCCTTAAAACTTTGCCTTTCTGACCGGCTACCTTAACGGGAGCAACGGAGCTGGTGGTTAGAGCGGCGACAACGAATAGTAACGTAGCTATAATTCTTTTCATCTATTTCCTCTTTGACGGCTGGTTCGGTTGCGATCAATGCGATGTTGATCTCAGGCGGACTCTCCGCATGGGAATGAGTCCGTTTAACATCGTATAACGATGTTGATGGTCTGTCAACATTATTATTCACAATGACTTACGGGTCGTTCAGATTGACTTGATTTATTTCAAAATGACCGATTTTCGCGTTTTGAGCGGAGGAAATGTAAGATGTATGGGATACGAAGTTGAGAATTTACTGAGACGGAAGGTGGGCGGATGGAAGAACTATTGAAACAATTACTAGGAAAAAAAGTCGACGTTACCTGCGGGACCAATGTAGCCTTTCGGGGCGACGTGATGGATGTGAAGAAGGGCGTGCTTTACCTGCGCGATGAAGAGGGTGAGGTCGCCTATGTCGCCATCGACATGATTGCGGTGATCTATGAGTGCAAGGATCCGCATTTGCGTCCTGGATTTATCGTTTAGACCGGTAACCGAAAAAGAAAAGCCCGATATTCCATACGGAGCACCGGGCTGTTTTTCTGTTCTCGATACTGACTACTTTGCAGTCGAAACGGATTCGGGTCTCATCTTCCGATATCCGACGATCCGGCTTGCCCAGTAGCCTTTGAAAGGCGAGTATGTGATGCCCTTGCTTGACGAGGCGTGATAAAAGCCGTTTTCGTCGGCGACAATTCCCATATGGCCGAGACCGTTGAGAAAGATCAGCGTTCCGAATTTGAATCTATCGTCACCCGTGACCGGCTCGGTACTTGCCCACAGGCTGCGAGCACTGGCGCGGGTAAACTTAATTCCGGCCTCTTGAAACGCGCTCCAAACAAATCCCGAACAATCGTAGGTGTTCGGTCCCATCGATCCATAGCGGTAACGAATCCCGTATCTTGATTTGATCGCCTGATCCAATCTTAAGCTCGTTGACGAATCATAGGTCGTACGTCCGGCGGCGGCCATGCTGCTAACTGAGTTCATCGCCGTGGATGAGCCGGTTTTCTTAACCAAAGGCTCGTTAGCCGTAGCGGGCCGGACAACCACTATGTCATTAGCGAGAGTAGGACGCGAAGCCGACGGTGACCTCACGGTCTCAACCTGTCTTTGAGCCGGCGGCAAATTGGTCGGCTGGCTCGATGTCGTCTTAACGACCCGATCACGATCCTGTGCTGAAACTGAGCCCGTAAAACAAACGGCAGCAAACATAACGCACAGCGATAGAAACAAAATCTTCTTAAAAAATATCAAATTAAAACTCCTGGTATTTTATTGTTGGTTAGAGATTGCCGAGGAGATGGTGAATTGCTCACCTATTAATAAGAGATTAACAAAACAAGGTCAAATCCTGAAAATGCAAGCATTTCGATAAGACCAAACCAAATTGTAACCTTTATTTAATCCTCGAAACTAACCAGTCACACATTATGAACTATAAGCAATTCAAATGCAAATGTAGTTAAAACGTTATGGATCGAAACTGGGGACGAGGGGCGAGAGAGGCTGTCCGCCCCTTTTGCCCCGCCGCCTCACTCTCCGCCATCCGCCGTTCCTAAGTTGTCCTTGTGATGACATAGGACACACGCAATCGACGACACGTTCCAACAAAACAGAGAAAAGGCCCGAAAATAAATTCGAGCCTTAAAAAGATCCGCTAAAATTCCGTGCGTATTATGCCGAGAATGACGTTCCGCAGCCGCAGCCGCCGGTTGCATTCGGATTCTCGAAAGTGAATCCCGAGCCCATCATATTCGTCGTGTGATCGATCGTGATGCCGTTCAGATATTGAGCCGAAAACATATCGACAAACAGCCTAATGCCTTGCTTGTCCATCACGAAATCACCTGACTTTGACTCTTCCTCAATATTGAGGCTGTACTGAAACCCCGAGCATCCGCCCGGCACAACGCGAACGCGAAGCCCGGCGGTTTCCGGCAGGTCATCTTCGCTCGAAAGAAACCTCTTGATCTCTTCGGCGGCCGAATCGGTAACAGTTAATTCTACACTTGGTGCTGCAACTGCTGACATAAAGTATGTATCTCCTCTCAAAAAACTGGACCCGCCGAAACGAATCCTTACATTAATATAAATATTACCGAGATTTGCTCATAATTACAAGCTCCGGCTTCATCGCCTCGATAGAAATTTGCCTTGCGACCTCTTCGGCGACGCCGTCGATCGCGAGAGACTGTGGTGATTCGGGGAATGAAACGACTACGGGAACGCCTTTGTCGCCGCCTTCGCGGACTTCCATTCCAAGCGGTATCTGGCCAAGGAAATTGAGGCCGTATTCGTCGCAGAGTTTTTGCCCGCCGCCGCGGCCGAATATTTCGTATTTATTGCCCGTGTCGGGTGCGATGAAGTAGGACATATTTTCGATCACACCGAGCACAGGAACATTGACCTGCTCAAACATCTTCACGGCCCGACGCACGTCCGAGAGCGATACTTCCTGCGGCGTTGTAACGAGAACTGCACCTTGAACTGGGACAAGTTGTGCAAGTGAAAGCTGCACATCGCCCGTTCCCGGCGGCATATCGACGATGAGGTAATCGAGTTCACCCCAATTTACGTCCGAAAGAAACTGCCTGACAACGCCGTGCAGCATCGGCCCGCGAAGGATCATCGGCTTGTCGGGTGGCACAAGTACAGCCATCGAGATCATCTTGACGCCGTGAGCTTCGATCGGTTTTAGCCTTCCGTCAATTACGTCCGGCTGGCCATAACCGGTTCCGAGCATCATTGGCACATTTGGGCCGTAGACATCGGCATCCATTATGCCGACCTTTGCCCCATCTTTCGCGAGCGAAACCGCAAGATTAACTGCGACTGTCGATTTACCGACGCCGCCTTTGCCGGACGAGACTGCGATGATATTTCTAACGCCGGGAATCGCGATATTATTTGCAATTCCGCGTCCCTGCGGCACCTCGGCGTCCATTGTGACTCTGACGCTGGTAACACCATCCAGGTCGCGCACAAGCTCATTCGCCTGCGATTCCATCTGCTCTTTGACCGGACATGCGGGCGTGGTGAGCACGATGCGAAACGAGACGTCACCGCCATCGATCTTAAGATCTTTGATAAATCCGAGCGTAACTATGTCCTTTTTCAGATCGGGGTCGATGATCTGTCTTAGGGAATTCAAAACAATTTCTTCTGATAACTGGTTCATTATGTAAATGCGTGGCTGTCGTAATAAAGTAAAACTAGATTGTATCAAAGATGAACGCCGACCTCGAAAACACTTATAAACACATTCGCTCGGGCGGCACCGGCTTTTACGAACAAAAGCGCGGCCTGATCGCTGTATGGGGCAAAGAAGCCGTCCAGTTTCTCGACGGACTGATCTCGAACGACTTGAAAACGCTTGAGGATGGCCAGCAAATGCTCGCTGCCTTTCCAAATGCCCAAGGTCGCCTGCTCGCGGTCGTGCGTGTGCTGCGGCAAGACGACAAGTTTCTGTTTGAAACGGAAGATGCGACGCGGGAAAAGGTCTTTCAGAACCTTTCTCGCTTCACGTTTGCCGGTGATTTTTTTGTCGAGGATCTGTCGGAGCAGTATCGATATTTTGAAATGTTCGGAGACGAGCCCGTAACATCAGGGGGCGGTGGTATCTTCTACAAATCGACGGCTTCAACCAGTAGCTTCATGCCGATCGATAGTGCCGAAACTCTCCGCCATGCTCTCGAAGGCGCTGGATCCATCGAAATTTCTGAAGAGCTTTATAAAACTCTCCGAATCGAATCCGGCATACCCAAATACGGCGTCGATATGGACGAAACGACTATCGTCCCCGAACTAGGCATCGACGGCCTGATCTCCTATAACAAGGGATGCTACATCGGCCAGGAGATCATCGCCCGCATACATTTTCGCGGCCACGTCGCGAAGCAACTGACCGGCCTGATCCTCACGAACGTCACCGCTGAGCCCGACGCCGTATCAGCGGGAGCCGAACTCTCAACACCCGATGGCAAAAATGCCGGTCGAATTACATCTGTTACTTTTTCTCCAACACTTAAGGCGACGATCGCCCTCGGCTACGTTCGCTACGACTTCCTCGCCGATGGAACCGAATTACGGGCGGGCAATAATATTTTGTTGGTAAAAGAACTTCCATTTGTGATTTAATAGGGAAATCATGAAACTACGCGGCCCGCTTGCACTGTTGGTTTTTGCAGCTTCGTTGGCATTCGATTCCTGTAGTCAGTCAGGCAAGGTGAACACGTCGACGACCGCAGCGATCGGCGCGAATTCCGCGGCCGCGGCTCCTGCAAACCGACTCTTCGATCGACGCCGTCTTGACGTAAGCGGTTTTCACAATCTTAACGAATTTATTCTTCCCGAGGTTCGTGTGCGCCTCGATCAGGAGCCCGCGGGTGATAGCGAAATCGGTTTTGTTCCGCCGCCCGTCGTGACTGATGCTCCCGACGAGGAAGCGCAAAACCAAGAGCAAGAAGCCTTTGGCGAAGAAAACCCGTTGAAGGAACTTGAGCTCGACAAGGTCAAGTATTTATGGGCGAAAAAGAAATTTGGCGACGCACTTGCCTCCGACGACAACACCAGCGGTGTGATCATTCTATATGCTGACGAGAGTTTTTACGACCTCAGCCGTTTGATCTATCTTGTTGAAGAGGGTCGAGGCCGCATCGCCGCGGATTCTCAGATTGATCCAAACCGTATTCAAGTAGTGTATGGCGGCTATCGAGGAGTCGCTCAGGTCGAATTCTGGCTGGTACCCACCGGTCAGGCGATGCCGGAATTTAAGCCCGAGAAGAGAGACGGTCCTCACGATAATGAAAATTAGCATTTAGATCTGCCATATCTGCCGCCCTTTTTTCTCTGTGGTAAAATCTGCCTCTATCATGGAAGAACTCGACATTGACCTGCCGAACGCAAAGCTCGCGTACACTATCATTCAATCGCTTCTCGACGGCCACGAAGCGCTCAGCGACCTGCTCGTCGTGATGTCGCACGCCCTCGACGAAGACACGCTGAAGGCCCTTACAAACACTAACGAATGGGAGAAATATCTCGAATCGAAACGAAATTTAGAAAGCACTCACGCGCAGGTCGAGAAATTTACGACTGTTCTCAGAAAACTGGAAAATGTTTGACCTTATCATTATCGGGGCCGGGCCGGCGGGTATCTCGGCGGCGTACGAAGCCAAAAAAGCTGGCCTCGATTATCTCGTCATCGAAAAAGGCCTGATCGGAAACACGGTTTACAATTACCCGGTTGGGCTGACGGTTTTTTCGACGACTAATGAGCTTGAGATCATTCCGGGCGAGTTAAAACCTGCCCGGGAAAAGCCTACTCGCGAAGAGCTATTGTCATATTACGTCCGCTTTGTCCTGGAACGCGATCTAAATATTAAGACGGAGGAAACGGTCAAGGAAGTGCGGATTGCGGAATGCGGAATGCGGAATGAAGATCCCGCAAATGCGAATGTATTTGACGTTGTCACTGACAAGGGTGAATACCAAACTAAAAATGTCCTTTTCGCGATCGGTGCGATGGATCATCCGCGACATCTCAACGTAAAAGGTGAAGATCTGCCGAAGGTTTACGACACGTTTCGCGAGACATATCCGTGGGTCAAAAAGCGTGCTCTGATCGTTGGCGGCGGAAATTCGGCCGGCGAGGCGGCGCTGTTTTTGGCCGAAGAGGGAGCCGATACGACGCTTGCTATTTTTCGAGACGATTGGGAAAACGACGACCCGAAGCACGGCTGTATTAAATATTGGGTCAAGCAACCGCTCGAAAAAGAACTGCAAAAGGCTTGCCTGAAGTTGTTTTTTCTCGGCAAGGTTGTTGAGATTCGCGAGGGTGAGGTCGAATTAGAAAGCGAAACCGGCGAGAAAGTTATTATCGAGAACGATGTAGTCTTTGTCTTGATTGGCTCCGATGCCGATCTAACAATGCTCAAGGGCCTGGGCGTTGCGACCGAGAGCGGTAAAAATGGCGAAGTTCCTGTTTACGATCCCGAGTCGTTTGAGACAAATGTCCCGGGCGTTTACGTCGCCGGTCATTTTACTCATCGACGCCACATCAAGGCAGCCATCGACGCTCCAAAGTCGATCATTCCGCACCTGACAAAGAAACTTACCACGGAGACACAGAGAGCACAGAGTTAGCAATCTGATCGTCTCCGTGACTCCTTGACTCCGTGGTTAAAAATTTTATTGACCGTCCGGTTTCTTCATTCGGATCATCACTTTCTGATGCAGAAATTTCTCCGCGATGTTCGTCGGATTGATCTCATAGCTCGTAACGTTAAATGTCTCATCGGCCTCTCCGCCGATGGTCCTCGTCCATTTGTACGGGAGCTGTATGCCGCCGGTCGAGCGATAGTCCGTAAACCTCACGCGAAACTCCGCCATTTTGTCGTTTGATCCATTCATCGTGAGGGTAAAGATCATTGCATCTTTATCCCCATCTTTTGGGGCGACCGTTTTGGACGTGAAAATCATTGGCGTGCGCACTCCCGAGTAGCTCATCATCACCGGAAGACTTGTCGACCGATCGAGATAGAGCTTGAATGCCTGGCCACCGAACGACGCCAAAACAATATCGCAGCTCGTGCCCTCAACATCGCCCTCACCGCCGTACGTATATTCGACATCCATACCCTGCGGCGTAGTTAAAAGCAGACTGAGCGTGAGTCGAAGTATTTCGTTATGGCGCATGGCGTCGTGATGGATGTCCGCTCCGCCGGTGCGATTCATCAGTATTTGATGGCCATCATCGATGTTATAGGTTTTTCCGTCTTTGGACGTGAAAGTAGCCTTCCCGCTATCTCGTTCACGAAAGATTACCTTATCCGCCTCGCCTCCGTTGAGTTCTTCTACAGCTCCATCGCCCTTTTTAACGACAACTTTCTTGATGATGCTTCCGTCTTCCTCACCATCAACTGTGACCGCCATTTTATCTTTGTCACCGCCGACAACGACGACCTCGACCTGTTTGCTTTTAAGCTTTTCGCCCGAAGCGGCGTTATCGCTGTGGCCGATCTTGATGGTTTTCATTAACCTGTCGGGCAATTGCATTGCGATTTCGGTCTCGCCACTTTGGGTCTGAGCGACGCCGTTGACCCTTACTAACTGCGAAGTCTTGCCAATGATCACCATGCTTTGCACGCCGTTGATCGCGCTTTCACCGCCGATTGCAACACGTGCCTTGCGAATAAGTTCGAGAGCTTTTTCGTCAGATTTGAACTTCGCAGTGGTCCTGTCCACGAGAGCACCAACCCCGATGAAGAACACCGACACACACAAAATCGAAAAAATAAACCGTTTCATAATTATAGCCTCCGTTGTTTTAGTCCCTAATTTGTTTGATCCAATCGCGAATCTGGGAGCCCGGTTTTTCGGCACTCGGCGGATCGTAATTGGATAAAACGATAACTGTGTAGCCCGATAGTCCATTCGTAATGAACAGGGCATTCACACCTTCTGAACCGCCCGCGACACCAAGTCCGTTGAAGGTGACGGGGAATCGGCCTTCGTCGTCGGGTATCTCGAGCTTTTTGCTCCTTAGAGCGTTTGCCAATCTCAATAGGTCCGCGGCGTTAGAATATCCGCCGCCGGCCGAGCTGCCGCGTCCGGGCAGTGAATCGGTATTGCGGACCCTGCCGCCCGCACCGCGCTGATATCCAAACGCGGTGTTCGCCGGCAGATCGTTCCTTTCATACGAATCCGTGTTCGCCATTCCCGTGGGTTTGAAAATGTTATCGCGAACATAGTCGTAATAGCTCCGGCCGGTTAACTTTTCGATGATCAGGCCGAGCACCAGATATCCGCCGTTCGAATAACTGTTGCTGGTTCCCGGTTCGAATAGAAGCGGCTCGTCGGCAAAAAACGGAAGATAATCTCTGAGCGTGCGGATCTTTGACCTATCTGCCGCCATAAATTTCTCATTGAAAAAATCGCCGATCCCCGACTTCATTGTGATCAGTTGGCCGATCGTGATCTTTTCCGCCGCCGCGCGATTCGGATAGTCTGGCAATATTTTGATCAGCTTGTCGTCGAACGAGAGTTTACCGGCCTTAACGAGCTGCCCGATCGCAATTCGCGTAAACACCTTATTGATCGAGCCCAGATTGAATCTTGTTTCAGAATTATTCGAAGCCTTTCTTTCCGCATCAGCATAGCCTAGGGCTTTCGAATAAAGCGGTTTCTCGCCGTTTGCGATCATAACGACGCCCGAAAACGCGTCGGACCCTGCGAGCTCCCCCAAGAGACGATCGGTCGCAGTGACCAATTCTGCTCTTGTCGTGGGAGCCGGGATAAGCGGCCCATGTTTTGCCGCGTCCGTGGGGGCACTAACTTGATCGATTCCAAATCCGCTTATCTTCGACGCTTGGGGTTCAAACTCAAAGGAGAACTCTGCCCAATCGCCAGCGGGCGACTTTGCGAGTACCGTGATCTCTTTGTCGGTCGCAGAGACTATCCTCTGAATCGTCAAAGTCGGAAAGTCACCTCGTACCTGACGATGGAAAGCGATCCGCCGCTCGACGGGCCGTTCTTTTAGGGACTCGGTCGAGATATTTTCACGAAAAAACGCAGCGAGCTTCTCCTCGTCTCCGGAATTGAACGCCGCAAAATAATCGATTACCCGCTTTCCGCCAGTCGTTTTAGACAAGGCCGAAAGATCTGGCGAAGAGACTGCTGAGCCCGCCGCCATCGCTACACTCCTTTCAAAACGCACGCGCTTATTCGCCGGATCGAATGTCACTATCAGATTTTTTAGAAATCTAAATCCAAGATTTCCGGACGGAAAAACCGAAACAAAGTCGAGTCGCGGATCTTTCAAGATGAGGCCGCCGACCGTTACGTCGCCCTTGAGTTCGGAACCATAAACCTCAAACTCACCGTCAGCGGTACGGCCGCGGCCAACAACGACGGGCGGCGCTTTGAGCGGCAGCGTCTTGGCCATGCTTAACGGGAGCGAAACCTCCGCGGGGCTGCCACTGTCTATGTCTACCTTGGTCTTTGTGCCGTTAACCGCTATCTCAACGCTCGGTACGCCATTTTCGATTGTGTACGAGAGACTGCCGTCTGGCGTAAGGTTCCCGTCGGATAGCCTAAATTTGTTGTTCACATAATCGAGATGGACGGTCAGAGAATAAAATAGGTTTAGCCCGATGATACCGTCGAACCCGGAAACCAGGTGTCTCTTACTTTCGCTAACTACAACGCCGCCAAAATGAGCAGTGCCTACATCGACCGAGTCGGCACGAAGAAGCCGTACTGTCATCGGATTCCGACCGCTCGGGTCGCCCGACTGTGCCTCGCCTTTCGCCGGCAGATTAAGTTGCTTAGCGAGACTCTCATTCACCTCGACCATACCTCCGAAACCAGTATCGAGTTGAAAACGATACGGTCCCTTGCCGTTAATTTTGGCTTCGATCACAGGCACGTGATCGATCACGTTCAACGGCATCTCCACGGCGCCACGCATATCCGTGTCCTCCGGATATGTTTGACGTGCGGGTGTTTGACCAAACGCATCGCCCAACGTCAAAGTAATGAGTAACATCAAGAAGATATAGGTTGTGCTTTGTTTTTTCATTTCCGCGTTCTCAGGACTCCAACTGTATTCTGCTTAGATATTATGACCGCCCGCAAGGAAAGTGGTTAAGACGAAGCAAAGAATTTGTTAAGGATGTAAAATGTGGCGAAAAACGATAGACAAGCAAAAACAGAAAAAGGAATAATGAAGTTCGATGAAGCGTTCGTGGCTTACATATCTGATGATCGGGGGGTTGGCGGTTCTGCTCGTCGCTCTAGCGCTTTTGCAATATCGATGGTTGACGCAGATCAGTGTGTCAGATGGCGAGAAGGCAAAAGCCCGGGTAAAGGATCAGGCGGCTCGTCTAGCGGACGATTTTAACCGCGAATTACAGAACACCTACTTCACCTTTCAGACAGGTTCTGATACGTGGGAACACAAGGATTGGGTTCCGTTTAATACCCGATTTCAATACTGGTCGGAGCATACGTCTTACCCGACGCTGGTCAAAGAATTCTACTTTTTCGAGGCTAAGGGTGACGCACCGGTTCTGCGGTATGACCGCGGAGTTGGTTTCGCGGCGGTCGATCCGGCAAAGACACCAGATCATATTGCGACGCGACTCGGTCAATTAAAAGAAAGGATCGCTGACCTGAATAATTTCAAACCTGTTCACGAAGACCTCGACACACTTTTTCTGCCTATACACGCTGTTCCGGCCAGCGGCGACCAGGTGGTCGTCCGAACGCGCACACCAGGCGTTTTGCCGCCGGGGATGCCTGCACCCTACGGTTACCTCGCAATAGAATTTGACCGCGAAACAATGGCGGGTAAGATGATCCCAGGACTTGCCGCTAAATACTTTGATGCCAATGAGTTTAGGATCCAGGTCACGGACAGAGCCGGAAATGTGTTGTATCGCGAGACAGATGCGGGAGATACCGATGCGACCGCGAAATTGCTCGACGTTTCGCCGAATAATTTCGTATTTTTTGCAAACAAAGACCTGATGGACAAGATCGGCGAAAAGCGGTCTAGCGTGGTAGTGAATTCAAAGGTCGAGACGCACAGCTTTGAACACAATGGCGAAGCAAAGAGCGGTAACTTTACTTTCGAAATGAAAGGCTCAAAGCCGCGAACGTCAGTGTTTACCGCAACTACTACATCAGGTGAAGTGCCCGGCGGGCCGTGGCAGCTTGGGGTGCAGCACGTGTCGGGTTCGCTCGATGGGTATATTGCCGCTACGCTGCGGCGAAATCTCGTGACCGGGTTTGGCATATTGTTTTTGCTCGCGGCGGCGGTCGCGGCGATCATCATTTCATCAATGCGTATTCGCGCATTTGCGCAGCGGCAGGTCGATTTTGTCTCAAGCGTCTCGCACGAATTCCGCACGCCTCTCGCGGTCATTTATTCTGCAGGCGAAAACCTCGCCGACGGCGTTGCGACTGAGGACAATCAGGTTTCGCGATACGGCAATCTGATCAAGGGCGAGGGCCGCAAGCTTTCGAGCATGGTCGAGCAGATCCTTGATTTTGCGGGCGCGAATTCCGGTAAGAAAAAATATATGTTTACCGAGACCGCGGTCAGCGAGGTTGTAACCGACGCGATCGCCGCCTGCAAGCCGCTGATCGATGAAAAAAACATAGCCGTTGAAACACGTATCGCAACCTTGCGTCCGATCGCCGCGGATAGAAATTCGCTGACTCAGGCCGTTCAAAATCTGATCGTGAACTCTGTTAAATACAGCGACAGCGGAGGAAAAATGAGCGTCACCGCCGAGAATGGAGAAGGCCGGATCAAGATATCGGTCGAGGACGAAGGCATGGGAATGTCGAAAAGCGATCTGCGACAAGTCTTTGAGCCGTTTTATCGTTCGCGTCAGGTGGTCGATGCACAGATCCACGGGAACGGCCTGGGCCTGTCTCTCGTAAAACAGATCGTAGAGGCCCACGGCGGCAAGGTCACGGCCGAGAGCGAGCTGGGAAAGGGAAGTAGATTTACGATCGAACTGCCGGCATGAAAGTACTCCTCGTCGAAGATGAAAAAGGCCTCATCCTCACGCTCACTGATCGGCTGACTAGCGAAGGGTTTGACGTGACTTCTGCGGGGGACGGCAAGCAAGGTTTCGACATCGCTTCGACCGGATCGTTCGATCTGATCATTCTCGACTTAATGCTCCCGAAAAAGAACGGCTACGATGTGTGCCGAGACCTGCGGCAAAAAGGCGTGAACACGCCGATATTGATGCTTACGGCAAAGGGCGAGACGATCGATAAGGTGCTTGGCCTCAAACTCGGTGCCGACGATTATTTGACAAAGCCATTCGAAATGATCGAGTTGCTCGCTCGCGTTGAGGCTCTTTTGCGTCGCTCGCCCATTCAATCAAACGGCTCGACTGCCGAGGTGTTCCGTTTCGGGAAGGTGACGATCGATTTTAAGCGGGCGGAAGTTACAAAGGACAACAAGACGGTTGAACTGTCCGCGATGGAATTTAAGTTGCTGCAATACCTGATCGAAAATCGCGGCGATGTGCATTCACGCGATAGTTTGCTCGATGCCGTTTGGGGCTACGACGCTATGCCGACGACGCGCACCGTCGATGTACACGTCGCGTGGCTGCGGCAGAAGCTGGAAGAAAACCCGCGACACCCGCAGTTTATTCAGACCGTCCACGGCTTTGGCTACAAATTTACCGCGTAGGGAATGATGTATCCGGCGATGGCGATAAAGTGAAGGACGCTGCCGCCCAGGACAAAAAGATGCCATATGGCGTGGTGGTGCTTGAGGCTGTGCCAACCAAAGAAAATAGTGCCGAGCGTGTAACTGATACCGCCGGCAATGATCAGCGATATTGGTACGATTCCGATAGTAAGATACAACGGCTGTACGGCGACGACACCGATCCAACCCATAAGCAGGTAAGTAAGGGCGGACAGCGGACCAGATCTGACCTTAAAAAAGACCTTCATCAATATTCCGACGGCGGCAAACGCCCATGCGAACACAAATAGATATGGCCCGATGCCGTCGCGAAGAACGATCATCGTAAACGGTGTATAGCTGCCGGCGATGAGCAGATAGATGCAGCAATGGTCGATAAGTTGGAGCCTTTGTTTTGCCTTTTCGCCTATTGCACTGTGATAAAACGTCGACGCCGCGTAGAGGGCCACGAGTGAGGTTCCGTAAATCAGTGCACTCACGACGTGCCAGACGTCGCCCTTGAGAACGGCGAGCGCAACCACAAAAACAAACCCCGCGAGGCTCAGCAGCAAACCGACACCGTGCGTCAGAGTATTTGCGACCTCCTCAACGGTGAGGTGATGATATCTTGCTTTGATTACCGTTTTCACTTCTAAAAAACTATTTTAGCAGAACTAACAATTGGCGAATGTAATATTTGCGTATTAGAGCGACGCAGTTATGAAAACTCGGAATCTGACGTTGACCGGTGGCGACGAGCAACACCCGATGCATACGCAGCTTCTTCCACTCCGGCGGCAACCGCCTCGGCAACCCGACGGTCGAATACGGATGGGATTATATAATCCGGATGCAATTCATCCGGCCCGATGATTGCGGCGATCGCATTTGCTGCAGCCAGTTTCATCGCTTCGTTAATACGTGAAGCGCGGCAATTCAACGCCCCTCGGAATATGCCCGGAAAGCACAACACGTTGTTTATTTGATTCGGGTAATCTGACCGGCCTGTGGCCATGACGGCAACATGTCCGGCGGCGTCCTCCGGCATAATTTCCGGGGTTGGATTTGCCATCGCGAATACGACCGGATCCTTTGCCATATTTGCAAGGTCTTCTACTGTGATGGTTCCCGGCGCGGACAGGCCAATGAACACGTCCGCGCCCTTAATAACCTCGTGCACGGAGCCCTGTTCGTTTTGGGGATTGGTGTTGCGCGCGTACCAGTCTTTCACCCAGTTCATGTTTTCCTTGCGGTCCTTATAGATCGCTCCGGTCGTGTCGCAGCCGATGATATTGGTAACACCGGCCGCCATAACTATCTTTGAACACGCAACGCCCGCGGCACCGATCCCGTTGACGACGACCTTTATCTCGGCCATTTCTTTGCCGACGATCTTGAGAGCGTTAATAAGAGCTGCGAGCACAACGACGGCTGTGCCGTGTTGATCGTCGTGAAATACCGGAATATCCAACTCCTCTTTCAGACGGTCTTCGATCTCGAAGCACCTAGGGGCCGAGATATCCTCAAGGTTAATACCACCGAATGCAACTGAAATATTTTTGATCGTCTGGACGATCTCGTGCGGATCTTTTGTGTTCAGGCAGATCGGGAATGCGTCAACGCCGCCAAATTCTTTAAAGAGCTGACATTTTCCCTCCATCACCGGCATCGCAGCCGCGGGCCCGATGTCGCCCAAGCCGAGTACGGCGGTCCCGTCAGAGACAACTGCGACCGTATTCTTTTTGATCGTCAGGTTATAAGCCTTTTCCGGATCCTTGGCGATAGCCTCACATACACGTGCGACGCCCGGCGTATAGGCCATCGAAAGGTCGGAGCGCGTCTTTAGCTGCATCTTTGAGGTCACTTCGATCTTGCCGCCGAGGTGCATCAAGAAAGTGCGATCCGACACGTTAACGACTTCGACGCCGTCGATATCTCTCACGGACGCTACGATCTCCTGGTCGTGAGATTCGCTCGCGGCGTTGACAGTAATATCGCGGATCAAAAAGTCCTTGCCGACACTGACGATATCGATTCCCTCGATGTCGCCGCCAGCCTTGCCGATCGCTGTCGTTATCTCGCCAAGCTTACCGGGCATGTTATGGATGCGGACCCTAAGTGTCAGGCTGTAACTGGCGTTTGGAGTCGGTTTTTGGTTCATATAATCGAATTCAGGTCAGCGATCGTGATCTATACAGTCGACGGGCGTCCTTTTATTCGAACGTCACTTAACAAAAAAGTATGCCGAAAAAGACTGGATAGGACAACTATGACACCGGCCGCAGAAGTCCGCGATAGACGCCCTTGATCTCGACACGGTCGGCGGCGAGGCGAATTAACTCGTTTTCGTCAGTTTCATCCGCCGCGCGAAGTTCGATTTCAGCTCCGGCACGATAATATTTTCGCAGGACCGCGCGTTCCTTATTCAAAACCGCTACAACCCGCTGACCGTCCCGAACGAATTGGCGAAGTTCGATCAGTGCGACATCATCTTCCCGAATGTCTTCGGCTGTCATTGCATCGTCCGTGACAAGAAAAGCCCGAATGCGTTCGACCGTCTGGTAACCGATCATAAACTCTGGTAACGCGAACGGGCGATCCTGCCAAGGCTCACGATATTCGCTGTCCTTCGGAAGGTCGAGCCATTCGATCATCACGCCTCCGCCCGCAGTTTGTCCACCGCCCGCGCCCATATCGATGTAGAAATGTCCGTTTTCGCGACGGCGCGTGAGCAGGCCCTGAGATTCGAGGTCGTGAACGATACGCGCGATCCCGGCACGTGAATTCAGCCCCAATTGGCGAGCAACTAGCGCATACGACGGTCGATAACCATGAGATTCTATATAGTTGGTTATGAAGTCGAGTACTTCCCGTTGCCGTTTCGTCTGTGCGTGCATTGGTGAAATTGTAATACGAGGGCGTCGGTAGCCCAAGTCTGCGAGCCAATGTGAAATGACCATCCCATCCGGCCGTTCGGGTCGACACCATTCGATATTTGATATAATCAATACTGCACGGAGGAATTGATCTTTATCAATATTCTACACGGTTTCACCCGCGGCCTTAAACACAATCAACTTCGCCGCATCGAGAAATTAGCGACACGGCGGGTTCCGGCCGACTCGATCATATCACCCGAACTCGCACGACAAATGTCCGAGGTCTCGCACGAGACCGGCCGCCAGATCGGTGTACTAATAAATCGCAAAGGTCAGATAGAGTACGTTATGGTCGGGACTGCCAAAGGTATCGAGTTGCCCGATTTTGGCCGCGCCCGCGTGTCTGAGGACCGCTTTCGAGGGCTGCGGTGCGTGCATACGCATTTACTCAACGAAAAGCTAACGCAGGACGATCTTACCGACCTTGCTTTGCTTCGCCTCGATCTTATGTCGATCATACAGGTCGATAAGTCGAATGGGCTTCCGGGGATGGTGTATTCAGCTCATCTCGTGCCGACGACCGCAGCAAGCCTCGAGGCCGAGGCGCAGTCCTTGCCGTACGAGTTTCTCGAACCAAACATACCGTCCCAACTCGACACCGATTTTATCTCGCTAATCGAGTCCTTAGAAGACGAAATGGCCCGCATTCGATTGACGGCTCGCAACCGCCGAACGGGCCGAGATCGCGCGATCTTGGTTGGCGTGACAACCGGCGATACTGAGGACGAAGCGGAATCACTTGCGGAGCTTAAGGAATTGGCTGAATCGGCCGACGTTGTGGTACTCGATACCATCATCCAACGACGCCCAAAGATCGATCCGAAAACCGTGCTTGGAAAGGGTAAGCTTGACGACCTGCTTATTCGGTCAATGCGGCTCGGCGCCGATATTTTGATCTTCGACACTGAGTTATCGGCTACGCAGGTTCGTGCTCTGTCCGATGCGACCGAGCTTAAAGTCATCGATAGGCCGCAGCTTATCCTCGATATTTTTGCCCAGCGCGCCCAAAGCAGGGAAGGCAAGTTGCAGGTTGAGTTGGCGCAGCTAAAGTACCTTCTACCCAGACTCGTGATCGGGCAAAATTCCGCATTCTCGCGTCTCGCGGGCGGTATCGGCGGACGCGGGCCCGGCGAAACCAAGCTCGAAACTGATCGCCGCCGGGTTCGCGATCGCATCGCACAGCTCGAAAAGCAAGTCGATAATCTCGGCCGCCAGCGTCACGAACGCCGCAAGACACGCGTTCAAAAGCATTTACCGATCATCTCATTGGTCGGCTATACGAACGCAGGTAAATCGACGCTGCTTAACGCGCTTACGCAGAGCGAAGTCTACGTTGAGAAAAAGATGTTCGCGACACTCGATCCCACCTCGAGACGCCTACGCCTGCCGTACGATCAGGAAGTAATAATAAACGACACGGTTGGTTTTATACGCGACCTGCCAGCGACATTAGTTTCGGCCTTTCGCGCAACGCTCGAGGAGATTGCGGACAGCGATTTGCTTGTCCATGTTGTTGACGCATCAAACCCGCGCGCACTGCAGCAGATCGCGTCCGTCGGAAAGATCCTCGCGGATTTGCATTACAACGAGCTTCCGCAAGTGATCGTTATCAATAAGTCCGATCTGCTCGCACCCGAGGCGGTTCAGAATCTTACGCGTCAAATCTCGCTTGACAGCGATGCGCAATGCGTGTCAATTTCAGCTATTCGCCGTGAATCGTTGCGGCCGCTGTCGGAGCTGATCGGTCGATCGATAGGTGACGCGAAGGTTGCCGGCGTTCAAGCCGCAATTGCAAAATGAATAAGCGGATACAGGAAATGAAATCACCCGTCACGATCTGGCGGGAGAAGGTCTTTGCGGCCATTGCCAAGCCATTCAGCGACTTGTCGCCCGATAAACAGTTTTGGCTCGGCTTCGCGACTTTCTGCCTGGTCACAACCGTCTTAATTCACAATCCATTTTGGCGAGCCGCCGGCGAACAAGTATATAAAGAGGGCGATATCGCCCGTGAGAGCATTATCGTTCCGGCGGATATCACGTACACGGATATCGCCGAATCCGAACGCCTAAAACTTGAAGCGAAAAATGCGGTGAAACCGATCTTTCGTTACGAATCGAATAAATCGGAGGAGGCCGTTCAACGTTTTCTGTCGTCATGGGAAAAGTTGCAGCGCCACGGAAATGAAAGTGTTGGAGGAAAACAGGCGAATTCGGACGCTAAGTCGGAAACGCATTGGACAGGAGCCGGCGGCCCTGACATCGGTAAAACGCTTGCGGCCCGTACATTTAGCCGAAACGAGCTCGATGCCGTTCAGAGCGCGATCCGCGAAAGTGAGCAGGGCTATATTTTCGACGATTCAGATAAACAGCACTTTCAGAACGAAGTTTTCGTATTCGATCGCTCGAAGCCAAATTTGCGATCCACGGTTTCTATGCCGGAAAGCAGCTGGGTGCCCTTGTCGGCCGCCCGATCCAAGCTAAGAGGCCGCCTGTCGGCAATCAAAAGCCTTTCGCAAAAAGAGGTTGACGCTTTTATTACCGCCGCCGAGATACTGGTCGAGCCAAGCGTTGCTTTCGACAGCGTCGCAACTGAGACAGCCCGTCAGGCCGCTGCCGACAACATTGAACCGAAGACAATTGCCCTGAAGCGCGGTCAGAAGATCGCGAATGAGGGTGACATAGTTACGCAGGCGACGTTGTCGAAGATCGAAGCCCTTCGCAGCTACGGCTCGTCAACCAGACAGGTAAACCGGTTCGCCGGCATATTGATACTCGTGACCGGGCTTTTCTGGCTTGCCTGGAAATTCGTTCAGAATCGCGGTGTGGTGCCGAGGTTAGCGTTGACGCCGCGGATGACCTTTGCATTGATGGGTTTCGTGATAGTGGTTCAGACTGCCCTGATGGCTGTCTTTTTCCGTTTGGCGGAATTCACCGCGGTCCAAAACATAAGGGCACCGCTTAACGACCCGCTCGTGTGGTCGTTTGCCGTGCCGTTCGCGACGGCGAGTTTATTGATGACTCTGCTGGCGGATCGTCCGACAGCGCTGTTTACAGGTATTCTCGCCTCGTTCATTGCCGGGTTTCTGGCACCTCGAGGTTTTGAATTTGCCATTTTCTCGGCACTTGTTTCCGCAGTCTCTGTCTACGGCATTGGCCGATACCGCAGCCGACAAACTGTCACGATCGCGGGTGGCCTCGTTGGGGCGGCAAGCGCCGCGCTCTCTCTCGCCTTGATCGGCTTCACGCAGCAGCCGATTGTCCTGAATACGTTGTTGCTCGCGATAGCTTGCGGACTCGCCGGTGGAATAATGACCGCGGCCGTGACGGCGGTACTGCTGCCGTTGTGCGAGAATTTCTTTGGCATTCTCACGGATGTAAAATTGCTCGAATTATCAAACGCCGACCTTCCCGTCCTTGGTCAACTTGCACTTAGGGCTCCCGGAACCAACCAGCACTCTCACGCAGTCGGGCAACTTGCTGAGGAAGCCTGCCGCGTCGTAGGCGGTAATGGCCTTTTAGCCAGAATAGGAGCACTCTATCACGACATCGGGAAAACCGCGGCTCCGGAACATTTTGTGGAGAATCAGCTGGGGAAAAACCCACACGACCGGCTTAAGCCAACCCAGAGCGCCAAGATCATCATTGCCCACGTCACTTACGGCGTAAAACTCGCTCGGGAAATGGGCCTGCCGCAGCGGATCATTGACTTTATTCCGCAGCACCACGGCACGCGAACGCTGCATTACTTTCTTAAAAAAGCCCAGGCCGGGGCGCATGACGAAGCCGAGATCTCGGAAAGCGATTTTCGTTATCCCGGGCCTAAGCCGCAGTTTAAAGAGGCGGCGATAATGATGATCGCCGATTCGTGCGAAGCGGCCGCACGTTCGCTGGCTGAGCCGACGCCCGAGAACATTCGGTTTATAGTAACCAAGATCATTGACGCAATACTCGCTGACGATCAGCTTGGCGAATGCGATCTGACTCTGCGTGAACTAACCCAAATTCGAGAATCGATGATCAAATCTATCGTCGCGATACACCATTCGCGAGTCGATTATCCGGGCTATGTGCCACCGACGTCAGCCGAACGGGTCCAAATACCGGCCGACTTGCTCAAGGATCGCGGAATTAAATATGCAAATCCCGCCGACATTCCGGTAAGCCGCGGCGGCGAGATCGAGGACGAAGCGATCGACCGCTCGCACGAGCCGCGAAAGGCTGAGGCAAAGACGGCGGAGTGATTCACAAAATAACTGCATTGGTATGTTTTGACTAAAACGGAATATCCGCGATTCGGTTCTTATGAAACGATAGATTCTTTGTACTACTACGGGCAGAAACGCGAATGTGAACGAGGGTGTTTCTGAACTTATATGCTAAAACGGTATACATTTTGGTTCTCGGCCGCGATCATTTTTCAGCTGCTTACTGGCTTGCTTCACTCAATTAGCTTGTTTGTAGATGCCGCACCGGCGAACGAGACCGAGCGCCAATTGCACACGCTAATTACGACATACAAGATGGACGCAGGAGTGGGCTTTCAACCGACGTTCAGCAACCTGTTCACGGCGCTGAGTTCGTGCTTTACGTTTCTCTGTCTTTTTGCGGCGCTAACAAACGGTTATTTGCTCTTTAAGCATACTGAGCCAAATGTAATGAAGGGGATTATCGGAATAAACGTCGTGATCTTTGGCGCGGTGTTTGTGATGATGGCTTATTTCACTTTCTTGCCGCCAATTGTGTGTACCGGATTAATATTTATCAATCTGCTCGCGGCCTTTGTCGTAGTTCCCAACATCGAATCAGCGGTGTGAGGCCCGCAAACGCTAGGGATCTTGGCACGCTAAATCTTTCCTTTCAGTTTCTCGTACGTCGCGGTAAGTGATTCGGGCACGGTCCGGGTCTGTCCGACCGAGGTCATAAAGTTAACGTCGCCCACCCACCGTGGCAATATATGTAGGTGAAGATGACCCTCGACGCCCGCACCGGCGGCCTTTCCCAAATTGATCCCCAGATTAAAGCCCTGCGGCCCATAAACCTCAGATAATGCCGTCTGCGATCTTTTCGCTAAGTCCATCATTTCATCTGTTGTCTGCTTGTCGGCTTTGTCTAAATCGGCAATATGTGCAAAAGGCACGATAAGGAGATGGCCGGTTCCGTAGGGAAAAATGTTAAGGACGACAAAATTAAACTCGGCCCGCTTGAGGATGTATCTCTCCTCATCGCTAGCCGAGCTATCTAGTATTTCGCAGAAAACACAGCCCTTCGTCACACCGGTTTCGCCACCCGTAATGTACTCATATCGCCAGGGACACCACAATACATCCACGACTTATTCCTTTACTAGCCCCTGTTTATCAGCTCTTTGAGCTCTTTGCCGGGTTTGAAATAAGCAACACGTTTTGCGGGAATGTCGACGGCGGCGCCCGTTTTAGGATTTCGGCCCTTCCGTGAATTCCGCTCGCGTACCCGAAAGCTGCCAAACCCACGCAATTCGATCTTCTCGCCTTTATTCAGGGTGCCAGTTATACTGTCGAATATGATCTCGACTAACTGCTCGGCATCCTTTTTCGTCATGTCCGCTTCTTTTGCGACTTTTTCAACTAGATCAGCTTTAGTCATTTCATTCTTAGCTCTCCAGAGACAAATTCCCCGTATTACCCTTATAAAAACTAATTTTGGCGTTTAGCCGATTTCTTTTTCGTTGCTTTCGGAGTATCGTCAGTCGCCGATGCCTCAGCAGCTTGCGGTTCTTCAACGACCGGTGCCTCGGAAATGCCATGACTCTCCGCAACAGGTTCCTCTACTGTTTCGGATGCCGCAGTTTCCTCCACTGGTTGTTCGTCGGCAGTTTCTTCTTTTTCCGCAACCGGAGCAGGCTCTGCTTCGGCTTCAGCCGGAACTTCTGATGTATCAACGGAAACGGTTTCGTCCGTGGGCTGCGATGTTTCTTCTTCAGGGGCTTGTGGTGCCGGAATTTCCTCAGCAACAACCTCGGATACTGGCGCGTCCTCGACCTCGGCTGTTGTCTCGGCAGCAGGAGCCTCCGCAACAACTTCTTCGGCCGGAGTTTCAGCGACCACGGTTTCGGCTGGCGTTTCAGCTTCCTTCGCCGCAAACACTTCGGCCTTCGCTTGTTTCGCTGCTTTCTTGGCTTTTTTCTTCTCTTCCGCGTCTTCCGGTGTCGGGGCCTCTTCGGCAGTAGTGCCAAATTTCAGATTCGCAAGTTCGCCAAGCGAGGCCATTCCGCCTTTGGCCTCAGACGAGTACATTTTGGTATCCACAACGGGCTCATCTTCCTTGCCAACCGCCCTGTGCGACAGCCCAATCTTCTGATCGGCGGCTTCGATCCGAAGAATTTTGAAATCCATCTCTTGACCGAGTTGAGCAACAGACTCAGCGTTTTCCACGCGTTCATCCGAGAGCTCGGAAATATGGCACAAACCTTCCAAACCCTCGCCAAGTTCGACAAAAATACCGAAATTTGTGAATCGCGAAACCTTTCCCTTAACGACATCGCCGGGACGATGCGTTGCAACGAAGCCCTCCCATACACTCGGCGTAAGATCCTTCATCGAAAGCGAAAGCCGCTGCCCGCGTTTGTCGATACTGGTAACGATCGCCTCGACTTCCTGATCTCTGCGAAGCACATCTTTCGGGTGCGTAATTTTCTTAGCCCAGGAAATATCGGAAACATGAACGAGCCCGTCAATGCCTTCTTCGAGTTCGATGAACGCGCCAAAATCAGTAAGATTCCGGACGCGGCCCATGACTTTTGCCCCGACCGGATATTTAAGGTCAACGGTGTCCCACGGATTTTCCTGAAACTGCTTCATGCCGAGGCTGATCCGCTTTTCAACCGTGTCGACGCCAAGGACTTGAACCTCGACCTCTTGACCCTTATTAAAAATCCGCTTCGGGCTTTGCGAACGCCGCGACCACGAGATCTCCGAGACATGCACCAGACCTTCGACGCCCGGTTCGAGTTCGACAAAAACTCCATATTCCGTCACCGACGAAACAATTCCCTTGACCTTTGCATTCACCGGATAAACTTCAACAACGGTTGACCACGGATCCGGCAAAAGCTGTTTATAGCCGAGAGAGATCTTTTCTTTCTCGCGGTCGAGCTTCAGGACTTTGACCTGAATGTGGTCGCCGACCTTGAAGTGATCACTCGGGTGATGGATACGTCCCCAGGACATATCGGTCACGTGGAGAAGGCCGTCGATGCCGCCAATGTCGACAAACGCGCCATACTCCGTGAGGTTTTTGATCGTGCCGTCAATGATGTATCCGACATCGATGCGGCCGAGCGTTTCGGCCTTTTGAACATTTACGACTTCGTCGGTCAATATCTTTCGCGAAAGGACAATGTTATTGCGTCGCCGACTGAATTTGACGACACGCGCCTCAATTTCCTGACCGATGTAGGTGTCAAGGCTGCGGATCGGTCGTGAATCGATTTGTGAGCCCGGCAGAAATGCCTCGATCCCGTTAAGATCAATGCGTAGACCGCCCTTTGTTTTATCTACGACGCGGCCGGTAATCGGCGTCTCAGCCTGAAACGCGGCTTCGATCTCGTCCCAAACCTTGCGGCCGAGTGCGTCAATTCGTGAAAGCTGCGGAGCACCGTCGCCCGATAGAATACTGCGGATCACGACTTCAACCGTTTCCCCGACATCTACCGTCATCTCGCCGTCAGGCCCCGTAAATTCCTCGACAGGGACAAACCCTTCCGATTTGTAACCAAAATCTACCAAAACTCCTCTATCCGAAATGCCAACCACGGTGCCGGACACAAGCTCGCCCGAATGAAATACGGTCTGTTCCTGCTCAAACTGCTCGAGGATCGCTCCAAAATCAATTTCACCGGAATTTTGCGGTTCCAGAACCGGACCGCGATCATTCGCAGTGACGGGCGCAGAAGCTTGTGCTTGCGCCGTCTCGGCGTCGACAGGCGGAGCGGGATCGTCCGCGGTTTCCAACTTATTTTCAGTTGCCGGGGTTTTGTCCGCGGGTGTTTCCGTGGAATTGGCGGCTGGTGTTTCTTCGGTGGGTGTTACGGGAGATGCGACCTCAGCCGTATCATTTATTTGGATTGATTGTTCTGTCGCTGTTTTCTCAATCGTTTCCGACTCTTCAGCGTCGTGGCCTAACTCGTTTGTCATGTACGGGTGTTTATACTTCCTTACTTTCTTATTGCTAAATTTTCATCAACTTACCACGTCGAGCCGACACACCGGAAACCGTTTATCAGAAGCGGGCTTTGCGTTACCAAAAGCAGATACGTGATCAGGCAAAAGATTTGCCAAGGATTCCGATCCATCCGCTCAAAGAGGTAATATCAAAATTTACACGCTCAAGTGCTTTTATGTCAAGACTTGAGAGCCGAAAATCATTGATAAATAAACATTTGAGCGATTCGCGGAAAATCGAAATAGGTCTGTGCGAAGGCGAATTAAGGCATGGAATTTTCGTGGTAGGTCGGAATCGTAATGGATAAAATGCTTTAGATTAAGGCAATTTCGAGCAAATCTCGGAGTGAGCCTGTCAGAGCGAGTTACCCTCTCGAAATAAAATCAGTTACCGTTCCAACGCCGCTAGTTTTCTCCATCTCTTCGCGTGATGTCGCAGAAGTATTCTGGATTCCTGCTAACCGCAGGCGAAATTCATCTGGGTTGGTAGAGCCGCGAAGGGCTTCGTCCAAGGCGATCAACCCGGATTGGTATAGATAAAACAGCGATTGGTCAAACGTCTGCATTCCATATTGCGATGTACCGGCAGCGATCGCATCGCGGATGCTCGACGTCTTATCCTCGTGCAGGATGTAATCGCGGATCAACGGAGTCGACATCAGGACCTCGACAGCCGGAATGCGGCTGTTACCCTTGGCAGACTTCATTAAACGCTGAGAAACAACCGCCTTTAGCAGACCGGCAAGCTGCAGACGTATCGATTTTTGCTGATACGGCGGAAATGCTGAAATTATACGTGTTAGCGTTTCAGGAGCGTCAAGCGTATGTAGCGTCGAGAGCACAAGGTGGCCGGTCTCGGCAGCGACGAGGGCCGTCTCGATCGTCTCGAGATCACGCATTTCACCAACGAGGATCACATCCGGATCCTGACGCAAGCTGCCCCGAAGTGCTTCCGCAAAATTTCGCGTATCGACATCGACCTCCCGCTGGGTAACAAACGATTTCTTGTCTTTATGAAGGAACTCGATCGGATCCTCGATCGTCACAATGTGGCAATTGCGTTTTTCGTTAATGTGATCAACTACCGCCGAAAGAGTAGTAGATTTGCCCGAGCCGGTCGTTCCCGTTACAAGGATCAGTCCTCGACTTTCGTCCGCAATATCGTTTAGGATCGGCGGCAATCCGAGTTCTGCGAATGACTTTACTTTGTCAGCGATGACCCGGGCGACAATCCCGATCGAGTTTCGTTGCTGAAAAATATTAACTCGAAATCGGCCTAGTCCGGTAACCCCGTAGCCGATATCGACCTCATAGGCCTCCTTAAAGTGCTGTTTCTGGCGATTTGACATCATCGAGAACGCCATTTCTAGCGTCTCGTCTTGTGTCATACGGCTGACACCTGAGAGCGGCTTAAGCTCGCCGGTAACGCGGATCACCGGAAAAGAGCCCGCCCGCAGATGGAGGTCGGAGGCGCCAAAACTAATCGCCATTTGCAAAAGATCGTCAATTCGGGTCGACATAAATTAAAAGAATGCTGGGGTTTCGCCCTTAGAGGCGGCACGCGGTGTAACTACCCGTGCGGATCGGCCAAAACGTATCTCCAGTTAGTTTAACGTTTATTAACAGCCGCGGTCAATGGTTTTTTAATTCGACACCTTAAGCCAGTAATCGTAAAATCTAAATCTAAATGGATCAACCAGTTAAGATAACAGCGGTCGAGCCGACCTACGCCATACCGGGCGGCGAGATTGCGGTCGCGTGCGAGGGCTTTCGCATTGACACGTCGTTGGGGGACGGATGTTATATCGCGGGCATTCGGTGCCGGATCGTTGCGGCGTCATCGACCCGAATTTTGGCCATTGTGCCCGAAGGCATTGCCGAGTCTAAGAGCTCCATTCATATTCAAAGCCTCGGTGCCGTTAGTAAAAAGATCAAGATCACCGTTGGCAAAAAGCTGGCCGATGGAATGCATATTGTCGCGAATCCGGCAGTCGACCCGTCAGACGACGCCCTTATTCTGACGCGTTCCGGTGGTCGTGGCCAACACCTTCCGGCGACGCTTTTCCGACTAGAGGCGGACGGCTATCTGGATGAGCTGCCCGAGCCGATTCTCAATCCGACAGGTATTGCGTTTGACCGCGACGGGCAGATGTTCGTCACAAACCGGGCTCAGGGCGAGGTTTATTCAGTTGGCCGTGACGGAACGGCGACGGTTTATGCAACGAATTTAGGGATCGCGACCGGCATCGCTTTTGACGGCGAGGGACTGATGTATGTCGGCGACCGTTCTGGCACCGTCTTTCGTGTGCGGGAATTTGCGGAAGTCGAAACTTTCACCGTGATGGACGCATCCGTGGCGGCATACCACATGGCGTTTGGGCCGGACGGAAGGATGTTTTTGACTGCTCCTGGTCTTGCCAGCCACGACGCTGTCCACGCCATTGATAAAGAGGGGTTTGACGAGAAATTCTTTCGCGGCCTCGGTCGGCCTCAGGGTTTGGCGTTCGATAAAGCCGGAAATTTGTATGTCGTGGCGTGTTACCAGGGCCGACACGGCATCGTGAAGATCTCGCCGGACGGCGCTTCCGCGGAGCAATTCGTCGCTGGCAACAATGTCGTGGGCCTGTGCTTTAATCGTGCAGGCGACATGATCGTCGCAACGAACGACAGCGTCTATACAATTCCTTGCGGGATCGAAGGGACGCTGTTGAGCTAAATAGAAACGCAGGTCCAGAGTTCGGGGCGGAAGAATATTTACGGAGTGGAGAAAGTTAACTAAAGTGAGAATTTGGTTTCTATGGTGCAGTGAGCGTTCGACCGCCGTTTCTGTTTCGCGGTTGCGTTGCACTGGGTGTATGATAAGTTTGTCTCCCTGATATGAAACACAAGGCTTATGGTGTTTCTACATTTTAATGTCTTTTAGACGGAGGAAGAGGCTATGAAGAAGAACTTATTTTTATTATTTGTAGCGGTATTTTTGGCATTTGGATTGGTCTTTCTTGTCAGCGACGTAACCGGTACGCGCAGCCGCGCCGAGAAGGCGGACGATCCCAAGATACCGGAGGTAATAACGCTTGGCAAGGATGCAAAACTCGGCGCGGTGACGTTTAGTCACGTGAAGCACAACGGCGGGACGTACAGTATAGACAAGGGCAGCCCGATATCATGCGTCACTTGTCATCACACTGCCCGGCCGGCTGCGGATATCGCAAAATTTCCGCCGCTTAAAACCGCTTGGCCAGCTGATCGGACTACAACTTTAACAGCTGAGTCGTTCGCGAAAGACTCTAAAGGTGCAGGTGTTGCGGCGTGCCGCGATTGTCACGCACGCACAGGCGAAAAGCCGAAACTGCTAGACGCGATACCTGAGATCAAACACGAGGGAAGCGCGGCTCCGATGTCGATGAACAATCAACAGGCATTTCATCGAACTTGTGCCGGCTGCCACACCGAGGTCAAGAAGACGGTACCCGCATCAAAGGGGCCGACTAACATGCAGTGCATGATGTGCCATAAGAAAGCGGCTTAGCAGGCATATCTTAGAATTGGATAAGCCGCGATTAGCACGGATGACACGAATTCGGTGCGAAAGATTCGTGTAATCGGTGATATTCGCGGCTGGTTTTTTTGGGGATTACTAGGGCTTTCCTGCCTTTATGTCCGCAATGCGTTTTTCGAGAGCTGCGGTGTCAGCTTTCTCAGCTTTGCCCAGCTCGACGGCTTTTTCGGTAGCGGCGAGGGCTTCGGGCATGCGGCCGGCGGCAAAAAAGATGTTCGATCTCTGGCGGTAACTAGCGAATGTAGGCTTTGCTTTTACCAGTTCATCCGAGGCCTTTACGGCCATATCGAACCACTTTGCGGCGTCGTCCGTTTGTTTATTTGCCTTAGCATAGTTTGCCGCGTTAAACGCCGGGCCGGGATCATCTGATTTAGCGCCGGCGACATAGGCTCGCAGCCGTGCAATTGTCGAACCGACGACGTCCTTGACCTCGACGGTGAAGGGAACTTTGATCTTTTCCCAACGCAGATAAACGGTCGCGCTCTTTTCGCCGACCTCCTCAAAGGCGTATGTAAGCATCTCTTTGCTGTCGGTGAGCCACAACGGTTTTGTCTTTACGCGAAGAGCGTCTTTGGCTTTGTCATATGTAAAGCTGCCCCATTGGCCGTCGTCTTTGTTAAAGACAAGCGTCCAATCTTCCTTGCCCGGAATCGCGTGAAAACTGTACTTTCCGGCTGCAAGCGGCTGGCCGTTTACGATTACGTCGTCGGGAAAGACGAATAGCGTAGCCTCGTTTGCGCCGGCTCGCCAAAGATGGTCGTTTGGCACGAGCGGTGCTCCGGCTGGCCGAGCGCGACCGTCATCGAGCGTCGCTTCGCCCTCGACCTTTGTCGGCCAATCGCCCCAAACTTTCCGCCCCTTGACCATCGGACGGCTGTATGTGATCGAAATTTCGGTCGTGCCGATAGTCTGCATAACCGTTGCCTTCTGACTGCCGCGCGGAACTGGCGGGCGAACCTGCGCCGAGACATTTTGGCCACACAGAACGGCGACCGCAAGCAAAACTAAAGAAAAAATGGTTAGGTGTTTGAACGAGCTCATTGATACATCTCCTCTGAAAGTGAATTTACCTTAGATTCAATTTTTAGCGATTTCAAAGCAAATATGCAAAGTTAATTGAGTTTCGCCTCTGATCGATATTACGTAATTACTACGACAATTTGCCTCGAAAGGTTTTCGCTCGCTGACGACGAAACAATTGCAAGACACTCTCAAAAAGGGGTTTTGTATACCAATTGGTGCCGTAAACATTGCGGAAATGACTAAATCCCTTTGATTTTAGGGTTTTTTGGGTTGTGGCACGGTCTTCGCTATTAACGTTGCGGAGGTATTGCAGCAATGAATACAACAAAAATTAATAATACGATAAAGAGTTTTGGATTGGCATTTGCCATGGTTTTGGGTTTGATGGTGTTTGCCGGTAACACGGTAAACGCACAGGGCAATAGCGGCAAGCATAATGACGATCGTTACAACGATCAAAAGCGTCAAGACGATCGCTACAACGATCAAGACCGACAAAATGGTCGATACGATCGTAATGATAATGATGACGACGATCGCTACAACGGTCGGGACCGAAATGGTAATCAGAGCTATCGATTTGCTTACAACAAGGGCTACAAGGATGGCGTAAAGCAGGGAATGCGGGACGCTCGGAATGGCCGACGCAACAACCGGAATGACGACGTTTACGGCAATAATGGTGGTTACGGCAATAACAATGGCGGCATTTTAGGCCGAATATTTGGTCAAGGTGGAAACCGTAACAACGGCACTTATGGAAACAATGGTAATAACGGCAACAATCAGCGGGCCTACGAGGAAGGCTTTCGACAGGGCTATCGTGAAGGGTTAAGCCGGGGAAGAAATAATGGTCACGGTAACAACGGCGGCTATTACAACGGTTACTAATTAACTTCGCGCACGCGACTCTACTCAAAGAAAAGCCCGGATTTTTAAGGCCGGGCTTTTTCTTTCCATCTACTCATCGTCCTCGTGCGCTCTTACACGCCCGGTAGCGACGGCCTCGTCGACAACAGATTTAAGCAGGTTCGCCGGCAGCGGATCGTAGTGTGAGAACTGCATGTGATACGAGCCTCGGGCCTGTGTAACAGAATTGAGTTTCGATTGATAATCGAGCATCTCCGAAAGTGGCACCTTGGCCTTGATAACTTGCTGCTTGCCGCGAACTTCCATACCGCCGACGCGGCCGCGACGACTGTTTAGATCGCCCATAATGTCGCCCGAAACTTCCTGCGGCGTGAAAACCTCGACATCCATTATCGGTTCGAGCAATGTCGGGCGGGCTTTTTCCATCGCCGCTCGAAACGCTTTTCGGCCGGCTGCACGGAATGAGTGCTCGTCGGAATCGACCGCATGGAAGCTGCCGTCGATAAGCGTCACCTTGAAATCAACAAGCGGATAACCGGCGACGGCGCCGCCCTGTGCGGCTTCGATGATGCCCTTTTCGATCGCCGGACGGAAATTCTGCGGCACGGAACCGCCAAATATCTTGTCCACCCATTCAAAGCCTGCGCCTCTGCCGAGCGGTTCAAAAATCACTTTGCAATCGCCGAACTGGCCTCTTCCGCCTGACTGTTTCTTATGCCGGCCCTGGACCTCGACCTGCTGCGTGATGGTTTCCTTATACGGAACCTTTGGCGGATGAAGCGCAACCTCAACGTGATACCGCTGTTCGAGTTTTTTAACGACGGTCTCGATATGAAGCTGTCCCGAGCCGGAAAGTATGAACTCCTTTGTCTGCGGGTCGCGTTCAAAATGGAGCGACGGATCTTCTTCAAGGATCTTGTGCAGGGCGCCCGAAATCTTGTCTTCGTCAGCCCGCGATTTAGGCTCAATAGCAAAGGCGATCGCAGCTTCGGGATATTCGACCATCGGATAAACAATGGGCTTGGCCTTGTCAGACAGCGTATCGCCCGTCTGCGTATCCTTAAGTTTAACTACCGCGATAATGTCGCCGGTTGCGGCTTCGTTTACCTTGTCGAGAGTCTTGCCCTGGATCACGTGCAAAGCACCGAGGCGTTCAGCGGTATCTCGCGTAGTATTCTGGACGGTCGCGTCGGACGAAATTTTGCCGCTTACGACCTTCATTACGTTTATGCGGCCGGCGAAAGGATCGGCGATCGTCCGAAAAACATATGCCGAAAACGGCTCGTCGTTCGAGTATTTTCGGGTTATTCTCTCGCCCGTCATATCGTTGTCGGTAAAGCCGTACTCCGACTCATGGTGCGCGGGATCGGGAGCGAATTCGACGATGTGGTCAAGCAGGATCGAAAGGCCGACACCGTTTATCGCCGAGACGGCATACACCGGGCAGAGTCTGCTTTTACCAATAGCTGCGGCTAGATTCGGATAAATGTCCTCCTCGTCAAGGGTTCCGCTCTCAAAATATTTCTCCATCAGGGCATCGTCAGATTCGGCGACAAGCTCGATGATACGTTCGCGTGTCGTTTCAAAAAGACTTTGGCTTTCCTCGGGAATCGGTATTTCTTTTGGCTTGCCATCGTCGTCAAACTCATAGGCTTTTTGATGGACGACATCGACGACGCCCTTAAAATCACCTTCCGCTCCGATCGGCAGGGTAAACGGCACGATCGACCGTGCAAAACTCGCAGTGGCAGTCTCGAGCGCATGGCCGAAATCCGAGTGCTCCTTATCTAGTTTGTTGATGACCATAAATCGCGGCAGGAGGAATTCGTTCGCGTATTGCCACGTCTTTTCGGTCTGGACCTCGATGCCGTGAACGCCGTCAACTACTACAAGGGCGCAGTCAGATATCCGCAGAGCGGGCCGCGCGTGTGAGACGAACGCCGCGTAGCCGGGAGTGTCGATAAGATTAATTTTAGTGTCTTTATATTCAAGATGGGCGAAGTTGTTGTTGAGCGATACCTTTCGCTCGATCGAGTCCTCGTCGTAATCGGTAACGGTCGTACCTTCATCGACCTTTCCCCAGCGATTTTGTGTTCCGGCGACGTGGAGCAGGGAACTGACGAGCTGGGTTTTACCCGCGTCGCCGTGTCCGATCACAGCCAGATTTCTAATGTTTTCCGTTGCGAATGCTTTCATACCACCAAAAAGCTCTCCTTTCTCAATAGTTGTTTATGAAATGATAATTATCATACCTAAATTTAACACAACGTGCGACAGAGAGCGAAAGCCTTGACTCTCGCTGGATTTGTGCGGCATTCAACTACCACCCGGTCACCAACAAATTTGCTTGTGCTGGAACTGTTTCGGGTGTAAAATTCCAATAGAAAATCGATTAAGAACGTTCCGGTCGAGCAGTTCGTTAAGGAGAGGCAAATATGTTTTCTGTTTCACGTTTCTTTATCACGCTCTTGGTATTCACGCTTAGTTTGAGTTCCGCGGTTTATGGGCAAACGAGCTCGGTCGATCCGACCTACAATGCCGTTCCTTCACTAGCGCTGCTGCCGCCGGAAGGGAATCCTACATCGATCAGACAGGCTATTCAGGCTGATGGCAAGGTTCTCGTCTGGGGCGGCTCGATCGCCGTTCAGGGCGTCGCAAAAGGTTTATTGGTTAGATTGAACAGTGACGGGACGCTCGATAACAGCTTTTCGTATTGTCATTGCGGAATAACGACGTTGGCGAATGCAGCACCGCTCGCCGACGGCAAGATACTTGTCGCCGGATCTACAACCGATGTCGGAGCGAAAGTTATCCGGCTCTACAATGACGGCAGTTTGGACGCTACCTTCAACTTTATTCCGCCTGTCATTGGGACAAACTCGACGGCGTTAATCGCCGCGGTCCAGTCGGATGGACGGTTTTTTATTACGCGCTCATGGTCACAAACCGGATACAGTGGGACCGATCTATATCATTTCAATGCTAACGGATCCTCGGATTCGTCGTTTACAGGTGTCGCGATCGGTTTCGGGTCACCTAATTTTTCGAGCCTTGGAGCGATAGAGGTGCTCCCCGACGGGCGCCTTTATGTTGCGATAAACACATTTGGGCCTTTCTCAACGCTCACTAGTCTGAAGCGTCATCTGGCTACAGGAGCCGTTGATACGACCTGGGTGGAGCCAGGCTTTGGCCCTTCTCCAACGATAACCGGGCTCGACACCCAAACGAACGAGAGTCTGCTCGTGTCTGGGAATTTTGAAGGCGTTAATGGTGTATCCAAGACGGACATAGTAAGGCTTATGCCGGCGGGAAATGTTGATCTTGGGTTTACAGGGCCAGCGTCTTTTCAGGGCACTGGCGTAAAGGCTCTCGCGAATGGAAAGATCTTTTTTTCGGCAACGGGTGGGCTTGGCGACGGCAATCGCGTATTTCGTCTGAATTCGGACGGTTCGCTCGATAGTATTTACGTTATGGACGCTTCGGTCACTACCATTCGCAACCCTTGGGTCGTGGATGCAGTCGATCGAGTTATCTTCGCCGCGGGGAACGGGTTGGTTCGCCTGCTAGTGGATGGAGCTCTTGATACATTGTTTAACCCGAATTTGGGTGTGTATGGGCAGGTGCATACGCTCGCGCGACAGACAGACGGCAAGGTGCTCGTCGCCGGTGAATTTACCGCGTTTAATGGCGTCCCCACGATCGGGTTTGTTCGAACCAACAGCGACGGGACGCTGGATCCGACCTACAACACCGGGACCGGTTTCAACGTGAGTCCGACAAAGATGATTGTTCAGCCCGACGGAAAACTGCTTGCCATCGGGCCGTTTACGAGCTACAACAGTGCGGCGGCTCCGGGCATTATTCGTTTGATGTCTGATGGAACGGTGGATCCGCTGTTCTCTGTTACCCCTAGCACTGGCAGCCAGATTCTCGCGATAGAGCTTTTATCGGACGGCAGAATGTATGTCGCAGGTAACTTCTCGACGATCAACGGAACCGCGCGTCCAGGCGTTGCAAGATTGCAAAGCAACGGCGCTCTCGACACGGCATTCAACGCATTGATCGGCGGTTCACCGAATATTTCGGCGGTTGTCGTCCAGCCTGATACAAAGGTTTTGATCGGAGGTTCGTTCGGCGGCGTCGGTGGATTTAATAGATCGAATTTTGTGCGTGTCGATTCCACGGGTGCGCTCGACCAACCTTTTAATCCGACAAACACCCTTGCTGGCAGAATCTATTTAGCTGGTAATGGGAAGATTCTGACCACCTCGTCCAACCAAGGCGACTCGCAGACGATTGTCCGTAGGAATTCGGACGGTAGCGTGGATGCGAGTTTTACGTCGGTTAATTTTCAGAGCACAACCAATTCCACTTCAACGCTTCTTGATTCTATCCTGGTCAGGCCCGACGGCAGCATAATCGTCGGTGGATTTTTTAATCGCGTGGGAACATCTCCTCGGAGTGGAATTGTGAGACTAACGCCGTCTGGCAGCCTCGATGCGCTATTTTTACCAGGCAGCTCGGACAATCGCATCCGTACTATTATCGAAAGCGGCACCGACAAGGTATTAATCGGCGGCGATTTTACTCGTATCGAAAATACTACAAAGGCCGGTATTGCCAGATTGAACGTAGCTCCGTTTCGCAAGGTCACGCCATTCGATTTTGACGGTGATGGCCGGTCCGACTTTACTGTATTTCGTCCTTCTACGAATACCTGGTACATTCTGCGGACCTCGGACTTTCAGGTAACTCAGACAAATTTTGGCCTAGCGGGCGATATCGTTGCACCTGCGGACTTTGACGGCGACGGCAAAACGGATCTCGGCATTTATCGCCCGGCAAGCGGTGATTGGTGGTACGCCGCGAGTTCGCTCGGCGGGGCTCATCGCACAACCCAGCACGGCATCAACGGCGACATTCCGCGACCATCGGATTTTGACGGCGACGGTAAGGCAGATTTCATAGTTTATCGCCCGTCAAACAACACCTGGTACCGGAAAAACAGTATCGGTAACGTCTCGAGCGTATTGTTTGGCGCGGCTGGCGACCAACCTGTCGTTGGCGACTTTGACGGCGACGGCAAATCGGATTCCGCCGTTTTTCGTCCGTCAACCGGTGACTGGTGGTATGCGGCAAGCTCGGCGGCCGGACAGCATCGCGCGGCACACTGGGGACAGACTGGCGATCGTCCCGCCCCGGGCGATTATGACGGCGACGGCAAAACCGACACGGCTGTTTTCAGGCCTTCAGAGGGAGGTTGGTACATCTACAACAGCTCGAACGGCACAATTATTACAACAACGTTTGGTCTTGCGGAAGACCGGCCGATACCCGCGGATTACGATGGCGACGGCAAGACGGACATTGCGGTGTTCCGTCCATCGACAGGAATCTGGTATCTGCAGCAGACGACATCGGGCTTCGGAGCCGTACAGTGGGGAATATCGACAGACGTTGCGGTGCCGAATTCGTTTATTCCATAGGTTTTTCATGGCTTAACGTCTCACGCTGGTATGTGGATTTTGCCTTCCTGTATCAGCGTTTGTTTTATTTTCTGATTACACCAAGATTTTTCGTTAATCGTTGTGCTATTGTCAGCATTGCATCAACTCTATGACTGATTTCGAAAAAGCGATTGGCCAGCTCGATCTGGGGTTGTTTGAAAAGATCAACAGCCAGTCAACCGATCATGACAAACGATCATTGTTGGCAATCGAACTTGCAGTTCGCGAATTGTCGCCCGATTACACCTACCTTGAAATCGGGTCGCACCTAGGAGGCAGCATCCAGCCTCACTTGCTGGACCCGAAATGCAGACGAATCTATTCGTTAGACAAACGACCGCTCTCACAACCCGATGCGCGAGGTTACGATTGGATCTATCAGAATAATTCGACCGCGCGGATGATCGAGATGCTGCAGACGGTCGTGGCCGATACGTCAAAGATTTCGACCATTGACGGCGATACAAAAATTATCGATCCGGGTGACATCAAGGACAAAATTGACTTATGCTTTATTGACGGCGAGCATACGGACGCCGCGGTAGTGTCGGACTTTAAGTTTTGTTTGAGTGTACTACGAGATAGCGGTGCAATCATCTTTCACGACGCGCAGATAACATACAATGGCATTGCGGCATGTATTAGCCTTTTGGAAGAGAATAATCTCAATTTCCGGGCATATGCATTGCCGCATATACTGTTTGTGATCGAAATCGGTGACTTTCCGCTTCACAAACATGAAATAATTGCCGAGAGACTCAGAGATAACTATCAAAGCTATCTGTACTCTCTAAAGGACAACGATCATTACCGTAGGTTCGCGACGCGGTTTCCGTTCGGTGCGATGCGTAGGCTGATGTTTAAGATCAGAGGCGGAAATGTCAGCCAGTAGGTTGAAATGCAAGGGACGGCAAATCTCAAAGTGCAATTTAACGTAAGAGTGTCGCCGTTTGTCTCACTAATTTTTCTTCATTCTCCGAGTGTTTGCGGTGATAGAATGTTTTTTGAGTCAACGCGTTCGTGTTGTCTGGGCATCAAATGCATGATTTTTTATAGCTGGCGCGAGAAAGATTAATGTTCATTAAAATGTGGAAATATCGGGTTGCTCTCTCGGCGATTATAGTTGGTGTGATATGGCTGACCCCGGTATTTATCAGCGCACAGGATCTGGTGCCCGTCAGCAGCATTACAGGCAGCTCCAGCGTTTTTGTATTTCGAACTTCGGCACGCGTTGTAAAGCGTGCGGCGCCCGCGGTTAAGCGCACCCGAACTCCTACTCAACGCATTGATTCGATCAAGCGGATCAATAAGCAATATGAGACGCTTGCTAAGGCCGGCCCGCGGATAAACCGGGCAAAGGCCCTCGATCCCTATAAACTGCCTAAGAATATCAAGACGCTTCCCGCTGCCGAGGGTTCTAAACTCTTTGCAGGTGTTGGCGAATATTACCTTGATAAGGCGGACTACGAAAACGCCATCGAATACTTCGATCAGGCAGTCCAGCTAGATGCCAAAAACATCACTGCAAGAACCGGCTTTAGCCAGGCTCTCTCAGTTAAGGGCAACGATCTGCTGGTCAAGGATCAGTCGGGTGCCGCAAAAACCGTTTTTCTCGAAGCCCTCAAGTACGATCCAAAGAACGCAGCTGCGTATTTTGGCCTTGGCGAGGTTTATGCAGATCTCGACCAATTCTCAGAGGCGATCGCTAACTACGAAAAGTCCCTTGAAAACGACCGCGGCCTGACCGAGATCTATGTTCCGCTCGGCATTCTCTATTATCAGGCGGGTGACATCGCAAAAGCCGACCAGCTGCTGACCAAGGCTCTGGCATTCGCTGCTAACTCGTCCGAAACGCAATTTTTCCTCGGTCTTGTGCGTGCGTCACAGAACAGAAATGACGAAGCGCTTGCAGCCTTTCAAAAAGCTAAAACTCTCGATCCGACCTTGGCAGAAGCGTTTTATTACTCCGGCGAATCGCTCGCCAAATTCAACCGTTCAAGCGAAGCGATACCCGATTATCAAAGGGCCGTCGCATTAAAACCCAATTATTTCGACGCATGGCTGGGCCTTGGCCAGGCATTTTACGAGGCGAATAACTACCCGGACGCGCTCGTCGCATTTACTACCGCTAAGAAACTTAAAAACGATAATTGGGAAGCGCTCGCCGGATTGGCCGACACTTACCGAAAGATCGGGAAGTTTGAAGATGCCGAGTCGAATTACAATCTGGCTGCTTTATTCTTCACGAGGATAAAGGATTATGACAAGACGACAGCGGCCGATCTGTTCAGCAAAGTGGGACTGTCTATCGGCCAGCAATGTGACATTAATATCGAGCGTGCGGTCGTATGTAAATGGTCAGCGGCCATCAAGGCGCTGCAAAAAGCGGTCGATCTAACCGATAATGCGGTCGATCACGTTAACCTTGGTTGGGCGTATTTTCGATCCGCGCATCCAGACGCCGAGGCGAGGAATCTGGCCGCCGCCCGTCCAAACCTCGAATTGGCGATGGCCGAGCTGAAAAAGGCCGTAAACGCCGGCCCACCAGCTGCGGAATTTGCGTTGCAGAATCTTGGCGCTGTTCAGATCGATCTGGGAGATTTTCGCGGGGCGATCGAATCGCTGAAATCAGTTGTCGGCAAACGGCCGGATTGGGTCTTTACGAAATACGCGCTCGGAACTGCCTATTTTAAGACAAACGATTTCGAAAACGCGGCAAAAACGTTTCGCTCGGCGGCCGAGAAAGACCCTGACAACGTAGCAGTTTGGATGGGCCTTGGCTACGCGGAGATAAAACGCAAAAACGGCAAGGAAGTACGAACCATCATTGATCGCCTAAGAACGTTGAGTCCTAATGATGCCGCAAAACTTGATCGCGAGGCCAAACTTGCGAAACTCTAGCCAGCCGGAAACCGCTAATTGCAATACGGACCCTCTTGAATAAATGTGCGGGTCTGTTATTTTTTGTCGTTGTAATCGCCAGTGAAAACCAAGCTCGAACTCAGAGAAAATGTAAGTCTCGCACCGCTCACGACCCTAATGATCGGCGGAACGGCTCGATACTTCGTCCGCGCCGAATCCGAAGAACAGGTCGTTGAAGCCGTCGAATTTGCTTCGAAAAACGACCTAAAGCTCTTTATTCTCGGCGGCGGCAGCAACGTGTTGGTATCCGACGTCGGGTTCGACGGCCTCGTCATCCAAGTGAACATAAAAGGTATTACAAACGTAAGCACGTCAAATCCGCAATCCGCAATCCTCAATCCGCAATTAGTTGCCGCTGCCGGCGTGGATTGGGATGGGTTCGTGGAACATTGCGTTAAGAACGGATTTGCCGGCATCGAAAACCTTAGCGGTATTCCCGGCTTTGTCGGCGGCACGCCTGTGCAGAATGTCGGTGCGTACGGGCAAGAGGTCGCCGAGACGATAGTTTCCGTCAAATGCTTTGACCGCAATACAAGTGAGTTAGTCACGCTTTCAAACGCCGAATGCGGATTCACCTATCGCACAAGCATCTTCAATTCGACACATCGCGATCGGTTCATTGTTTTGAGTGTGATGTTTGAATTAAAGCCCGGCGGTGAGCCCAAGAGCGACTACAAAGATCTGGTCGAATACTTTGGCGATCGGCGGCCGTCGCTCAGTGAGGTTCGCGAAGCAGTTCTTCAGATACGGCGTCTCAAGTCAATGGTCATCGACGCGGCCGACCCGAATTCACGAAGCGCAGGCTCATTCTTCAAAAATCCTGTCATTGAGATCGAAAAGCTGCAGGAACTTCGCAGCCGTTTTGCGGATCTGCCGTCTTTCAAATATGGTGACAAAGTAAAGCTCCCGGCGGCGTGGCTGATCGAACACGCGGGATTTAGCAAGGGTTTTGCAATGGGCCGGGCGGGCATTTCGGCAAACCACACGCTTGCCCTCATCAATCGCGGTGGAGCCACCGCGGAAGAGATGGGTGCCCTGATGCAGGCAATTCAAATTGCAGTCAATGCAAAATTCGGAGTCGATCTGCAACCCGAACCGGTATTTGTTGGCTTTTGACGACGGGCGAGGTTTTGGTCTTGAATTTTGACGGTTGATGTATAATGTTGACCAAAATTCGGGAGGGAAATATGTTTCACACACGAGTAGTTTTTGCACTTCTATTATCAGTTTCAATCTTCCTTTCCATTTTGCCTAAGCCCTATGTCGTGCACGCCCAGGATCTAGTGGCGACCGAGGATCTTGCGGGCGGATCGAGCGTATTTGTGTTTCGCGAGTCACGCAAGAAGCCGCAATCGAGAGCGGGCGGCGGCCGGATAACGCTGGCTGGTGGCGGACGTGTTTCGTCCGGTGCCGATGGCGGTGTGAAATCGTCGCGCAGCAATGCACAGATCGCGGCTGCGGCCAAAAAGCGGCGTGCGGCGGCCATAGCGGCCCGGAAAAGAGCAGCGATCGCAGCGGCAAATCGAAGGATCGCAATGTCGAATATGCTGACGGCCAAGGCGGATGGTTTTCTCGACAAGGACCAAACCGATCTCGCGATCACAAATTACCGTGCCGCATTGGCTCAAAACTCTAAAAACACAAGGGCGTCCGAGGGCCTCAGCAATGCTCTGACTGCCAAAGGCATTGAGGTCGCTGGCGACAAAAACAACGAGGCTGCGATCGTCTATTTCGACGAGGCGGTCAGGCTCGACAAGCAAAACGACGTTGCCTACGCCAAGCTCGGCGCTATCTATGACGCAAATGGAAAAAAGGATAAAGCGATCGCCAATTACGAGAAAGCAGTTGCGATAAATCCTGAATACACAACGCTTTATACTCCGCTCGGCCTTGCAGCAATTGAATCCGGCGAGATCGCCAAGGCTGAAAGCTACCTGCGAAAGTCGGATGCGGCGGGCGTAGATACCGTGGATTCGCGATTTTTGCGCGGACTGATCCTGTTCAAGCAAAACCAGAATAACGAGGCGCTTTCTGCATTTGAAAGCACGCTCGCTCTCGACGGACGCTTTGCCGAGGCCCAGTATTATCGCGGGCAGATCTTGGATCGTCTAGGCCGATCCGACGACGCGATCGCATCGTACAAAACCACGCTCGAAATCGAGCCGTCTTTCGCACCAGCGGCGTTCGACCTCGGCGTTGCGTATTACAATAAGGGCGACTATACCGAGGCTGCCAACGCTTATCAGGAAACGATCAAATACGACAGCGGCAATGCACAGGCACACGCTAATCTCGCGAGCACCTACCGCCAGCAAGAGCGTTTTGCGGACGCCAACGCAGAATATAAGCTCGCCGCTGTTGGGATAAAGAACGCCGATCTTTACAGCGAATGGGGCTATTGTCTTGGCAAAACTAGTGAATGGGAAAAAGCCGTTGCGAGACTGACGACCGCAAAAGATTTGAGCCCGACGGCCATCGATAACAATAATTTAGGCTGGGGTTATTACAACGCGGCGTATGTCCAGACCACGGCCAAAAACGACACGGATGCAAAAGCAAATTACGCGCTTGCCAGAACATATCTGCAAACCGCAACCCAGCAGGACCCGCGACTCGACGCTGCGTATCTCAACCTCGGCTCGACGCACAACGCTCTTGGCGAATTCCAATTGGCGGTCAGCGTTCTCCAAACGGCTTTGGGGCTGCACAGCAATTGGGTAATTGCGACAAATCAACTCGGGCTCGGCTACCGCGGGCTCGGCGATCTCACGAATGCGATCGCGACTTTCAAGCAGGCGGTCGATCTAGACGGCCGCAGCACGTTCGGCCTATACAATCTCGGCGAGGCGTATTTTGCAAGCGGCAACAAAAAAGAGGCGAAAAAGGTAAACGACCGCCTCAGAAAGATCGACCCAACACTTGCCGCGCGGCTCGATAACATTCTTTCGGGCAAAGTCGTCGTCGATGCCGCTAAAGGCAAGATCCAGCAAAAAGTAAAAGTGCCGCGAATACCGTTTTAGTTTGGTTCGATAAGTGGTTTGATCCGGTTAATGAGCGGTTCGAGAGCATCGGGACGATCTTGGCGTTACATCGGTTGGTCGAGCTGTAGCAGTGTAGCGTCGCGTTCGACAAGTCCGCGAGCGATGAGCATTCGTTTACCGCCGGGTTCTACTGCAAAGTTAAAAATTCGGCCGTCGGCAAAATTTGTGACTTTCGATACCGTTCCGTCCGATAGCTTTAGCTTCATTATGTTTGAGACAGAATTATCGATCTGAATAAAGTAGATCGCGGATTCATCGGCTGACCACTGGATTGCGGGTTCTTCGTAGCGACTCCCGGTGGTTACTTTTACCGGATGGCTCGAAACGATCTGTTTACTCTCATCGGCAACGACGGCAATGCCGTCTTCTGTCTTCCCCTGCTGTGTCCGGTTAAACACAAATGCAATAAATCGTCCGGACGGAGAAACTATTGGCTCCATTGCGGCGCGGTATTCGTCGTTGAGGACCTTCGGCTGGCCTTTATTCACCGAAACTTCGAAGATCTCAAGTTTCTTGTCGTAAAGGCCGAACACCAGCCTCTTGCCGTCCGGAAAGAAAGCCGGGGCCATGGCGGTCACGCTCTCTGTTAATGACCGCTGCGAGCCATCTAAAAGATTCATCAATTGAAGCCCGAGGTGATCTTCCGACTGTTTCGCCTGAAAGACCAGCAGTCGTCCGTCTGGGGAAACGGCAAAGCCGCCGGCCGTGTCGGGCGTGATCTCGGTCGCTTGGCTGCCATCTATCTGCATTCGCCATATTGCGTCGCGTCCGTTTGCGCGTGAGTGGTAAAAAATGTTGCCGTCCGTCGACCACGACAAACCACTTACCCCATCGTAATTGTCAAAGCCGCCTGTTAGCTGAATTTGCTGATCGCCGAGCATCCAAACATGGGAACTTTGCCGGACCTTTACGGCTACAATTGACCGTCCATCCGGCGTCCCGCTTATCGATTCGTATAGGAAAAGATCATTTGTTATCCGGCTCGACTCGCCTGTGTTGGTGTCAAACCGCCAAACCTGCAAGTTCACCGATTTCTCATCCTGGCCGGCCAAGAGGACGCGCTGCGAATCGGCAAGCCAAACAATGGAATTGATATTTGTCCAACGCTTGTCGGGGACAAAATCGACCGAACCGGTTGAAGCGTCCACCTTCGCGATGGTGTAATGAAATCCACCTTCAACACTTACTGTTACGCACGCGATTTTGCTTCCGTCTGGTGACCATGCCAATGTGCCGTCGAAGCGATTCGGCAGTCGGCTCGAGGCGAGTTTATTAATATTTGAGCCGTCTGCGTCGGCATTGAGTAAAGCGAACTCGTTCAATTCAGGATATCGGCGAACAAAAGCAACCTTCTTGTTATCAGGTGAGAATGATACCGCGCCGTAAATGTCGTCAAGTATTTTTACCGGCTCACCTCCGTCGACTGGTACGCTAAATAGGGATGCAACCGTGCCGGCCATCTGCCTGCTCCCAAAATAAATGACTGCACCATCGGGACGAAATGCGATCGTCGTAATTCGAATATCCTTAGATGCCGGCACCAATATCCGTTCACTACCATTTTGAAGATCAAACAGTCTCACCGCCCCGTTTTGCGCGACAGCGGCATAACGTCCATCCTGCGAGATCACTGCCCGCGTTGCTCCTCCTTCTACGGTTAATCGTTTCTCGGACACCTGACCAGGTACCGATGCTGGCGATCGAGTCTGCCAAAGTCTGACACCAAAGAAAACTGCTGCTGCCAGTACGATTATTATTCCCACCGGGGCGGCCTTGCGGATGGAGAAACTCGGAAGTCGGTCGGTAATATGGAAAACAGCGTCGTTCGTAGTCGTTTTCATCGATTGGGTAGGATAAGCGCCAAGAGACCCGGACCGTTCCAATTTTTCATCAAACGTTAAATTTTCTTTCAAATCCTTCAGATCGGCGAGCAGTCCTTTCATCGTCTGAAAGCGTGCATCTTTGTTCTTACGGAGCATCTTGGAAACGATGCGTTGCAAGTCATCCGGCAAATCAGTGCGAAAATGGATGAGCGGCTGCGGCTCGGCGTTTATCAGATTGGCAAAAGTATCCGAAACAGAATCGCCTGCAAACGGCGTTTGCCCGGCAATCATCTCGAAGATAACGGTTCCGAGGCTGAAAACGTCCGTGCGTTCATCAACGTCTTCGCCCTTGGCTTGTTCCGGCGACATATAATTCACCGTTCCCATTATGATGCCCTTTGCCGTATGATTTTGTTCAAGAGCTGATTCATTCAATCCGAGAATCGATTTGTTCTTGTGCTCGACCAGTTTTGCCAGACCAAAGTCCAAAACCTTAACAAAACCGTCTGGGCGAATCATTATGTTTTCCGGCTTTATGTCACGGTGGATGAGACGAGCTTCGTGTGCAGCCCCGAGTGCAGTGGCGATCTGGATCGAGACGTCCAAAACTTCTGACACATTCAAAGTTTTTTCTTTGAGAACCTCGCGCAAAGTCTTGCCGGCGATATATTCGCTGACAATGAAATGTGCATCTTCGCATGCACCGATCTCGTGAATGACCAGAATGTTGGGGTGGTTCAGGGCGGAAGCGGCCTGGGCTTCCCGAATAAAACGACTGAGATTCGCTTCGTCACTGCTGAGCTCTTCGTTAAGGATTTTGACGGCAACCTGACGGTCGAGGATTTGGTCTTTGGCAAGATAGACCTCGCCCATTCCGCCTGTGCCGATCGGTTCGACGATCTCGTAATGTCCTATAACATTTCCTTTTTCGAGTTTCTTGCCATTGCCTCCAAACGCGTCGGCAACTTCGGCCACGGCTGGAGTTTCCATAAAATTCTCGGCACTGTCGAGCGATGTCAAAAGCGATTCGACCTCGGCGAGCAGAACTTCATCATCACGGCAGGCTTCGCGGATAAATTCCCGGCGTTCTTCGGGCTTGCGGTGCAAGGCCGCATCAAATATTTCTCTTACCTTATGCCATTTTTCGTCAGCCATTTGGTTTTAGTTAGTCGTTCGGGCGTTGCCGCTCGCCAACCAAATTTGCCGCCAACTGCTACTGCTAATGATTTTTCCGTGTTAATTCCCGATGCAACCAGGCCTTTGCCATTGACCAATCGCGTTTGACCGTCGATTCGGAAATGCCCATTACATTTGCCGTCGCTGCCACGTCGAGCCCGCTAAAAAACCTGAGTTCGACGACCTTTGTGAGATGCTTGTCCTTTTTGGCGAGTCGGGTCAAGGCCTCATCCAAAGCAAGCAGATCAAAGTCCGTGTCGCTGACGGCTATCGTAAGAGCATTTTCAAGCGGCAAATCGCTGTTCACGCCACCGCGCTTTTCACGGTGCCGCGATCGTGCATAATCAATCAAAATCCGCCGCATCATCGTAGAAGCAACGCCGAAGAAGTGCGAACGGCTTTCCCACGCCACCGATTTTTGTTCAACCAATTTCAAATAGGCCTCGTGAACCAACGCGGTGGTTTGCAGTGTGTGCCCGACGCGCTCTCTCCGCAGGTAACGATGCGCCTGCCGGTGCAATTCGTCATACACGATCTTGAGCAAAGTGTCCCCGGAAACGTCGCCGTGCAAATCGCTCCAATCGCGAAGCATCTTGGTTATCTCTTGTGCCGGAAGTTTCTCCATTGCCAACTGACACCTATTTCGAGAATGAAATCGTCTTTCAATAAAGGAATTGTGTTAAAACACGAAAATACGCTCATTTCGCCGAAAGGTCAACTTTTTTCGGCCTAATTTGACCTCACTATTTGCGATCCGTCGCGTTAACAAGTAGAGAGCAAAAAAATTACTCTTCAAAAAATGGAAGAAAAAGGAGATAAGAAAATGAAAAACCAAATTATAGCAATGGCGATGATGATAGTTTGCTCTGCAGGTTTGATGACCGCCGCGGTTACGGCTCAAGACAAAATCGAGGCCAATCTTTGTAAGGAGTCTATCTACGACGGAGTCGAAACGTCTGCGGGAAATCAGGATCCGGTGAGCGGATTCCAATACGGCACTACTTATGTGCTGACCAGCCGGGGCGAGGTCGAGTCGCGTTACATGACCATTATGATCAACTCCCGCGAGATGTTTAAAGGCGTCGGCGTTACCAGTGGCACGTGGTCGGTTGCGGTATTCCGCGACAGCGTTCATGTCGGGACATTGTACGGAGAAGTGCTGTCCGGCGATATTCAAGAAATCATCAACAAAAAAGGCGAGGTCATCGGCAAACAAACCGGTTTAGAGCTGCAGGGAACGGGCGGAACGGGAATTTTCGACAATGACGAGGGTCAGAAAATTAACGGCAATTTGAATATGAGAACAGATTTACTCACGAAAAAGAAGAACACAACCGCTCTCGAAACGCTTAACTTTTGAAGCCTCAAACAAGAAGCCAAATTTCGCAAACGGATAATTAAACTCTCCCAGGACGCTTCGGTTGCAGGTAAGCCCTTCTGCAGCCGAAGCCATAAAATCACCCAGAACATTTCAAAATTCCGCTCATTTCGCCGAAAGGTCAATTTTTTTCAAATTATTTTGACCTCTGTTTTCACAAACTGTCGCGCTAACAAGTAGAGAGGAAAATTTCCCTCAAAAAATAGGAGATAAATATGAAAAAGTCAATTTTTGGTCGTTTAACAACTATCGTGTTTTGTGCAACGCTTCTAACGCTCGCACTCGCCACTCACGCAATCGCGCAAAAGGAAACCAGCGGCAATGTCCGAACCGCAATCACACAGGTCCATGTGATAGCTACCGGAGCGGTAGTTCCGCAGGCCGGCGCATCGCTTGCAAGAAACAACGTCGGCGTACTTGGTGAAATTTCGACGTCGGGACTCACGCCAGGTCATGTAGCAACGCTCTGGTGGGCTATTTATAACAAACCGGAGTTTTGTGCTACGCCGGGCTGCACCCCGCCAGATTTGAATAACCCCCTGGTCAACGGCTCGCTGCAATTTGGCGGCGGAACAATTGTCGGCGCAGGCGGCAGAGCTGATTTTAGCGGTTACCTCGCGGAAGGCGATAACACCGGATTTTATTTAAACCCGATGTTTCCGAATATGCCGAATCCGTCGCCCGGCATTGTAGATGCAAAAGCTGCGACGATCCATATGGCCATTCGCTCGCACGGACCAGCAAGCTCGGATCCGGCCATTTTAGCATTACAGCTTACGACATTCACCGGCGGATGTACGATGTCAAACCCGTGCGCGACCCTTCATGTGGCGCAATTTCTGCAGTAGTCAATTGTCGCTCAGTTGCGGTTTGGGACGTGAGAAGGCGGTGCGATTTCGCGCCTCAAACTGTAACCGACACGTGCCTGGGTTTGTACGAATGTTCTTAATTGTGTGAGTATCGCCGCATCTAGGACGAGGGACTGAGTTGGCGAGGGTCTCGTCGACGCCCGAATGAAGGAAACAACTATGCTTATTTCACCTTACAACGGAACTCTCGTCGGTTTGTCGGTCGCTCCCGACGAACGGGATGGGCTATTCGCATACGCTGTCGGCTTACATTCCGTTCAGCTCACCGGGAGGGAAACCTGCGACCTTGAAATGTTATCGAACGGGGCGTTTTCTCCGCTCCGCGGCTTTATGTCGGAATGCGATTACAACAACGTGCTGGATGAGATGAGGCTATCGGACGGGACGCTATTTCCGATCCCGATCACTCTATCAACCGATGACCCCACAAACTTGAAGATCGGCGGCGATATCGCCCTGCGCGATTCAAAAAATGATCTTTTGGCCATAATGAATATTGCCGAGATCTACGAGTGGGATCGGGAAAGGTTTGCCGTTGCTGTAGCCGGAACAACGGACCCACGTCATCCCCTTGTGGCCGAAATGCAAAAATGGGGCAGGTTCAATCTGTCGGGCGAGTTACGAGTTTTGAAGCTGCCTGAATATCACGATTTTCAGGACCTTAGGCTAACACCGAAACAAACTCGTGAGCGTCTCGCCACGATGGGGCGCGAAAATGTCGTCGCATTTCAAACACGCAACCCTATCCATCGTGCGCATGAGTTGATGACGCAAAAAGCGATCGAAATGATCGACGGGACGCTCCTTCTGCATCCGGTAGTCGGTCTGACAAAAGAGGGCGACGTCGATCGCCATACAAGAGTTCGAACTTATCAAGCGGTCGCCGGCCTCGCATACCCAAAAAATAGGGTTCTCTTGGCACTGCTGCCGCTGGCCATGCGGATGGCCGGGCCTCGGGAAGCCGTTTGGCACGCCATCATTCGCCGAAATTACGGAGCCAATCATCTGATTGTCGGGCGTGATCATGCGAGTCCCGGTGGGCGGGCAAACGGCAAGCCCTTCTACGCGCCCTTAGCGGCCCAAAAGCTTGCCCTCGAGCTGAGCGGCGAAATCGGCGTAAAGATAATTGCATTTCAAGAATTTGCCTATCTGCCTGACGAGCGGCGGTACGAAGAGATAGATAAGTTCTCGCCGGGCAAGAAAAGTTTCTCGCTCTCCGGCACTCGCATCCGTGAGGATTTTCTTAGCAGAGGCAAGCCACTACCCGAATGGTTTACGCGAAAGGAAGTGGCAAAGATACTCACGAACGCCTACCCGCCGCGTCATAGCCAGGGCGTTTGCCTTTGGTTTACCGGTCTGAGCGGATCCGGAAAATCGACGACCGCAGAGATCGTTACGAACTTGCTTCTGGAAGAGGGCCGGCAGAGTACCTTGCTTGACGGCGATGTCGTTCGGACGCATTTGTCGAAAGGCCTCGGATTTTCAAAAGAGGATCGTGACATCAATATCAATAGAATCGGTTTTGTGGCGTCGGAGATCGTAAGGCACGGCGGCATCGCAATTTGCGCAGCTGTAAGTCCGTATAGGCAAAGCCGCAATCAGGTTCGGTCGATGTTCCAAGACGAGCACTTTGTCGAGATATTTGTTGACACACCTTTGGAGGTTTGTGAAAGCCGAGATGCAAAGGGAATGTACGCAAAAGCACGCCGCGGTGAAATCGAGCACTTTACCGGTATCGACGACGTTTACGAAATTCCCGAATCCGCCGAGATCAAAGTGGTGACGGTTGATCGAAAGGCAAGTGAAAACGCTCAGTCGATTATTGAGTATTTGCGTTCTCAGGGATTTCTTGCCGCCAACACTTACGCGGCAAGAAACTAAATAAGGTGGGCAGATACGATATCACGAAGGTACGCCTTCTATCAGACACACGAGGTATTTAGTTATGCGACAAGCAGTACAAACAATCGACGCACCCAACGGAAGTACAAATCTCTACAGCGTTTTGCAGCAAGAGGTTGATCTTGGGGCGCAGGCACTAAAGAGTGAAAGCGCCGAGATGGCCGTTACGTTTTTTCAGAGTGCTCTGCAAAAGCTCACCGTTGACCAGCCTTTTTACGATCATTTGGTTCACAACCTATTGCTCAGCTACAAGATGCTGATCGAAAAGCGTTTGAAAAGCGGTGACACACAGACAGCGCTGGATTTTTTGAGTGCGGCCCTACGGCTCGAGATCAAAGGCGAGATGGCCGCAGACAGCACATTTTTAAAGAAATTTGCCGGTGAGTTTCAGGGTCTATCGATCGCGTTATTGCAAAACGGCCGGGCGGACGAGAGCCTCGTCTGCTGCCGCAAAGCTATCGACATCTATCGCGGCCCCGGTTTCCAGGTGAATCTGACTAATTCGCTGCTTGCCGCACGGCAGCCGGCCGTGCTTGCAGATTTTACAAGCGAAATAACGCCGGAACAGCTCGGACGGCATATTTTTATTGCCTGTGCGCCTAAGAGCGGCTCGACATTTCTCAAGAACCTGCTTCTTAATCTGAGCGGCTACGCGGATGCGTTCATGGTCGCGTCGCCGGGTCAGTTCGAGCAGGAGCTTTACCTGCCCACGCTGCAAGAGACGGCACATCTCGACACCGTTACGCAGCAGCACGCCCGCGCGTCGGATGCAAACATTCACCTGATGCAGGCGTTTGGCATAAAGCCCGTCGTGCTGGTCCGCAACATCTTTGACGCGGTCGTGAGCCTGCTCGATTTTTATGACAAAGGCGCGTTTAAGAATTCGTTTTATCGCGAAGATTGGCCGTCCCTCGACGCCGAAACAAAGATCGACCTCGTGATCGACAATCTAGTGCCCTGGTATTTTCAGTTCTTCGCGTCGTGGGCATTAGCTGAGAAACAAGGGCGCATCGACGTTCAATGGCTGACTTACGAGGAGTTGATCGCCGACAAGACGACGAGCGTTCTGAAAGTTCTCGAATTCTATGGCCTCGGAGCCGCGCTACGCGGTGTCGAGCAGAGGATTCGGGAGATCGAATCCGAAGGGAGAAGAATACGCTTTAACAAAGGAGTTGCCGGACGCGGAAAATCCGGTCTCAGCGACACGCAAAAAGAGCGAATCCGTAGCTTAGCCAGATATTATCCGGCAACGGACTTTAGCCGGATAGGTCTTTAATCAATTTCATTAAAGGAGAAAAGAATGAAAGTAATAAAACAAAACTCAAAACTTCATCACATTCTCGTAAACGGCGGATCGTTGCCAAGCCGGGACGCGCTTGCCGAGTGGCTAACGTCGTGGCGGAAGAAGCTCGGCTATTTTTCGGTGTTTGCGGCCTTGCCCGCGATCTTCGCCTCGCACGCAACAGAAGCGCGGGCCGACGAGGTGAAACAGCCGCAACCGAGCGTCGCCGGACCGACGGCAAAATTCCCTGACAGGCTTAATAGCTGCGGCAGCAAACCGGATTTTCTAAAACGCCAGAGCGAATATCGCCTGCCCCATCAAAAAGGTAGCTTCGACATCCTGAGCCTGCTTGGCGGCAACGACGACTGTCCGGGTCGCGCCATCCCGCTGGGAACTTATACTGCCGCTGCGCCTTATATTGACTCCGGCGACACGACGGGTGCCAATGACACGGTCAGTGTGATTTGTGGCGGTTACTATTGTTATTACTCTTCCGGTGCAGCGGGGCCCGACCAAATTTACACATTCACGCTTAGTGCTCGCGGTGCAAATCCGCAGATACAGGTCACTGCAACCTCCGGCACCTACGACCCGTTGATTTATCTTTTGGACAGCAATATCAGTCCGGGGTGTCCGAGCGGGACGAACAATTTTGGATACGACCTTTATTGGTTAACTCCCCATTCTACAGGAAGCACAGAGAATATTAACTTGAGTAATGCTCCATTGAATCGTCGTCTTTACCTGTTTATAGACTCGGAGTATACCGATGCTCGAAGCTCAGGTTCCTATACGATCAGAATACAGGACGTAACTATTGCACCCGCTTTGTCGGAGAGAAAGAAGTTTGACTTTGACGGAGACGGACGTTCGGATGTTTCAGTCTTTCGCCCGACGGACAGCGTTTGGTATCTGAATCGCTCGACCCAGGGCTTTACCGCCACGCAGTTTGGTTTGAGTTCGGACAAAATCGTTCCCGCCGATTACGACGGCGACGGCAAAACCGATCTTGCTGTGTTCCGTCCGGTTGATTCTCCGGTAAATGCTCCCGATTTTCACATTCTGCAAAGTTCTAACAACACGATAAGAACCGAAGCTTGGGGCATTACAGGCGATATCCCCGTGTCGGGCGATTACGACGGTGACGGCCGCGCCGAAGTTGGGGTTTTCCGTCCGTCTGAAAGTAAATGGTATGTCGGGGAAAATCTCAGCGGCATATTCGGACAAGCCGGAGATCTGCCTCTGACGGGCGATTTTGACGGTGACGACAAAACCGACATCGCCGTTTATCGTCCCTCGACCGGCGTTTGGTGGTTGCGGAGAAGTTCTTCGGGAGATGTGGCTTTCCAATTCGGAATCTCAACCGATAAACCCGTGCCGGGCGATTATACGGGCGATGGTCTGAAGGACGTAGCAGTTTGGCGGCCCTCGACCGGCGAATGGTTTGTTTTACGCAGCGAAGATCTCAGCTATTACTCGCTACCATTCGGTCTGTCAACGGACATTCCCGCACCAGCCGATTACGACGGCGACGGCAAAACTGATATTGCTGTCTATCGCAACGGGGTTTGGTACATCCTGCAAAGTTTGAACGGAGCAGTGAGTTACCAGTACTTTGGCTTGACTAGTGACAAGCCGGTTCCTGCGGCGTATTTGCCGTAATCAAAAGGAGAAAAGAAATGAAAACAGTAACACAAAACTCAAATCGTCTTAATGTTCTTGGAAACGGCGGATCGTCGCCAAGCCGGGACGCGCTTGCCGAGTGGCTAACGTCGTGGCGGAAGAAGCTCGGCTATTTCTCGGTGTTTGCGGCCTTGCCAGCAATTTTCGCTTCGCAGGCCCAGGATGTACGTGCCGAAGACGTCGAAAAACCGCAGCTTGATTTTGTAGAGCGAACAGCCAGATTTACCGAGAGGTTGAAGAGATGTAGCAGCAAACCGGATTTTCTAAAACGCCAAAGCAACTTTCGTCTGCCTCATCAACAGGGTGGCCTAAACCTTGTCACCGAATTTGCAGGAAACGACGACTGTCCGGGCCGCTCAATTCCGGCGGGAACCTATACCGCCGCTGCACCCTATACTGACTCCGGCGACACGACCGGTGCGAATAATACGGTTGATTTGCTTTACTGCTACTATTGCACTATCAGTACGCCGGGTCCCGACCAGATTTACACATTTAGGGTTACGGCTACAGGTCCAAACCCGCAGATACAGGTCACCGCAACCTCCGCCGGCTATGATCCGGCAATCTATCTTTTGTATGAAGACGGAAACTATGGTCAATGTCCGAGCGGAACAGACCTTTTTGTGGACAACTGGATTGAAGGGTTATATAACCCTACTTTAGGCGGCACCGAAACCATTCAATTTAATTTGCATCCGTTTTGGTTCGGTGCTCCTCTTCACCTGTTCGTCGATTCAACCTTGAGCGGAGCTAACGGCTCAGGCGGCTATACGATACGAATACAGGATGTAACAATCGCACCCTTAGTATTGTCGAAACCGAAGTATGACTTTGACGGCGACGGCAGAGCAGATGTTTCAGTCTTTCGACCATCGAACGGAACCTGGTATCTGAATCGTTCGACGGCGGGTTTTTCTGCCCGGTCGTATGGGCTTTCGACCGACAAAATTGCGCCTCTTAATTTTGATGGTGACCGAAGGACCGACTTTGCCGTATTCCGCGATGGAACCTGGTGGCTGCTAAACAACTACGGCAACCAGTATTATAGGGGCCAAGTTCAGTTCGGACTGCCGACCGACATTCCCGTTCCGGCGGATTACAGCGGCGATGGATACGATGATCTAGCTGTTTATCGCAACGGAACGTGGTGGATGCTCGATCTCTACAACAATCAGATCAGCGCCGTGCAATTTGGACTTGCGGGCGACAAACCTGTTCCCGCCGACTACGACGGCGATGGTCGCGTCGATCAGGCCGTTTATCGCGGCAACGGCGAGTGGCACCTGAACCGTTCGAGTCTGGGCTATGCGGTTGCAAATTTCGGGCTTGCGACGGACAAACCCGTTCCGGCGGATTACGACGGCGACGGCAAGACAGATTTGGCCGTGTATCGTGACGGAGTGTGGTATCTGCTGCAGAGCACGAATGGATTCGCAGCGCTTCAGTTCGGCATTGCCGGTGACATTCCCGTGCCCGATGACTACGACGGCGACGGCAAAACCGACGCGGCGGTTTATCGTGATGGAACCTGGTGGATTTTGCAAAGCACAGCCGGAGTCGTGGTTCAGCAATTCGGC
>Ga0209798_10000023_pt1 | contig 98301 bp, 94 predicted proteins | sample DOMMetBare3Fresh_FD_187475 | JGI IMG/M metagenome (GOLD analysis project Ga0209798, IMG submission 187475) | Wetland sediment microbial communities from St. Louis River estuary, USA, under dissolved organic matter induced mercury methylation -... | ecosystem: Environmental > Aquatic >...
TCGCCGACCTCAAATGCTACCTGTGGATTCGCTGGCTCAAGTCCGGTGCGCTGGACCATGTCCCCGCCGATATCGTGGACAAGAACGCGCCGCTGCTGGCGAAGCACCTGGAGCGCGTCAAGAACCACCCGAAGATCGCGGCCTACTACGCGGCGCGGAAGAAATAGCCCGGTGAGCGGCCCGCGCGCTCAGTCTTCCGCGTCCACGAGCGGCGCGACGAGCAGGGATCTCTGCCGTTCGCGCGCGGCGGCGATCCTGAGTTCGTCGACCTCGGCGAGGTAGTCGTCGATGTCGCGGTTCGGCACGACGCGCGCCGTGCCGAGGCGCACGTCCGGCCCGAGCGTCATCCGGTTGACGTCGCCCTGATCCACGCCGATTTCGACGAGCCAGGCGGTGATGCCGATCACAAGCGTCATTGCGCCGGCGAGCGCGAGTGCGATGCGCCGGCCGTAGTACGTTGCCTCGCGAAGGTGCAGGTAGATTGCCGCGAGCACCACCAGCGCAACGACCACGCTGCCGACCCGGACGAGGAAGGACCATTGCACGGCGAAGGCCACGAGCCCCGCTACCCAGTAGCCCCAGGCGCAGAACGCCGCGCCCATCGAGGCGATCGTCGTATGGACCCGGACGTTCCAGGTACCGCGGTTCAGCTTCGCCATTAACGTCCAGGCAGCGGTCCAGACGGCGATCACGCCGAGCGCAACCAGCGCGCCTTTCGTGAGGCCGGGTAGTAGTGGCGACGGCGCGTCGAGCCACTGCAGAAAGATGCCGAATGCGAGGCAGGCCATCACGCCGGCAGTCGCGAGTGGCGTGCGGTGCCGGCGCACGTAGTCGCGGCGGAAGAGGCGCTCGGGCCCGAGCGCCGCGAGCCGCGTGCGAATGCGAATCCGCGTGGTTCCGACTATGATCTCGGCCTGCTCGACGATGGTGCCCGACTCCGCCGGGATGCGCTTGCCACCAAGGCGCGTCCCGTTCCGCGTGCCGAGGTCCTGCACGCGGACGCGGCCGTCCTCCAGCAGCGTCAGGAGTGCGTGCTGGGCCGCCGCGTGCTCGTCGTCGAGGACGATGTCGCAGCCTAGGTCACGGCCGATGCGGCACTCGGCGCCTGCGCCCTCGAACCGCTGCCGGAGGACCGAATGCGCGTGCGGGCCGAGCTGCTCGACGAGCATCATGGCTTCCACTGCAGCCCCCCGAGGTAACGCTCCATAATCTGCCGGCCAGCTTCGAAGGCGACGCCCTGGAGCGCGAGCCGGCTCACGAGCGCCTCGCTCGTGTCGTCGATTTCGACGACGGTCACATCGAAATCGTAGAGGCCGTTCAGCAGCCGGTACTGGCGCACGCAGGTGGAGATGCGCGCGTCGAAGCCATCGAGCGACACTAGCGCGTTGCTGCAGGCGAACGGCGCCACGTGCGCCGCGGAGCCCGCACGCCGCGGGGCGGCCGCAAGCTTGTTCACCTGGCGCTCGAATTGCAGCGGGTGCATGCCGAGCGACTGCAGCAGCCGGTGCTGGATGGACAGCCCCGCCACGTACAGGCCGGGCTGGGCGACAATGCCCGAAGGAATGCGGCACCTGATCGCCTCCACGCGCACGCGCACGTGCGGGCTCTTTTCGTCGATCGTGCTGCACTCGACGTACCGGGACAGCTGGGTCGGCAGCGTGTAACCCCGCATCTGCTGCGTGCCGACCGCGTCCTGCGGCGCCTCCAGGATCTCGGCCTCATATGCGATTACCTGCGCCGTTACGCGCTGCCGAAGCTGCTGGGCGCTGTACGCTCGGTCCAGCGGCTCCTTTGCGCGCGCGAGCAGCGCCGCGACGTGCTTCGCGGGCACGACGAAACCGACGAGCTGCCGTTCGGTGACGACCGAGACGTTGACGCCGTACACACGGCCGCGCCGGTCGAGCGCGGGGCCACCCGACATACCGGCGTTGATTGCGCCGGTATAGTGGATGCGCTGGCCGATGCTGTTCTCGACGAGCCCATTCGCGACGCCTTCGGTAATGGTAAGGCCGAGGTCCAGCGGAAAGCCGATCGACCAGGCGCGCTCGCCCTGCGCGGGGATTTCGCTCCAAAGGTTCAGGACCGGCAACTTGAGATCGTCGGCCGCGACGATCGCGAGGTCGTTACGAACATCGATCGCGAGCACGTGTAGCGGACCCGTGCGACCGTCGCTAGCCAGGTACTCGAGACGATACTTCCGCGGGAACAGCACGGCCAGGGCGACGACGTGGTAATTCGTCACGATTCGGCGCCCGTCCTTGACGGCGAAGCCGCTGCCGTGGAAGGCGCTCGACTCGGAGCTGTCGAAGAAGCCGCGGATCTGCACCACCGCGTCGCGCGCCGCGTCGAGGCGGACCTGTGCTTCGCCGGAGAGCTCCTGCGCCGCGATGTCGGCATCGACGGCGGCTGCGTCGACGCCCTCGCCCGCGGGCGTCGCTTCGTCCGGCGCGCGCTCGTCCGGCGAGGCGGCGGGCGCCTTGGGCGTCGCGGTGGCCGTCGTGTCGGCCGCCTGGCTGGCCGGCTTTTCGGCGGGCTTTTCCGCGGCGATCGCAGGCTTCTGCGCCTGGGGCACCGCAACCGCCGTGAAGAGGCAGAGCCAGGCAGCGGCGATGAGGCGGCCGGTCTTCATGTCCCAAGTGTATGACAGCGCCGGGTGCGATCTGTCAGCCGATGCCGAACGGCACAAGGTGCAGCGGGCCGAGAGCCCGCCGCAGGCCATGCGGACGAACGGGCTTACCGTCTTGCGGGCGCCTTCGGCCAAGCTGCGACCTCGCGTTATAAGGAGGCTTCATATCAGAGGCTCAGGCGGCCAGGTGACTCGCGCGCGTCCGAATTCGTCGCACGCTGGCCACGAGAAACGCTACATCCGACGCTTTCCGATATTCTCTTCGTCTCTCGATGTTGCGCGGGTGCAAGCGCGAGTAAGACACGGGCGAAGGGCCGGGAAACGTTTCGAGGAACTGAGACGAATCAACTTCCTTTTCGTAACCGCCTCAACTTCTCGATCGCCCTCAACTGCGCCACCGACCTCGCCAGCTCCGCCTGCGCCTCGGCAATCTCCATCGCTCCGACGCGATCGCGTAGCGCTTCTTCCGCTCTCTGCTTGGCCGCTAGAGCCGCGGCTTCATCCAGGTCCTTCGCCCGTGCCGCGGTATCGGCGAGCACGGTGATCTTGTGCGGTTGCACCTCGAGTGCGCCACCGCCGACCCAGAACAGCAGCTCTTCCCCGCTTTCCGTCTGAACGCGGATTTCGCCGGGTTTCAGTGTGGTGAGGAGCGGCGCATGACGCGGCGCGATGCCGATCTCGCCGCCCGAGGCAGGCGCGAACACCATCGTGGCTTCGCCCGAATGCAGTTCGCCCTCGGCGCTGACGATATCAATGTGAATGGTGTGCGCCATGATCAGGACAGTGTCTTCGCCTTCTCCACCGCCTCTTCGATGCCGCCCACCATGTAGAAAGCCTGCTCAGGCAGGTTGTCGTACTCGCCCGCGATGATGGCTTTGAAGCCGCGGATGGTGTCCTTCAGCGCCACGTACTTGCCGGGGCTGCCGGTGAACACTTCGGCGACGTGGAAGGGCTGCGACAGGAAGCGCTGGATCTTGCGCGCACGGGTCACGGTCAGCTTGTCTTCTTCCGACAGCTCGTCCATGCCGAGGATCGCGATGATGTCCTGCAATTCCTTGTAGCGCTGGAGGATCGCCTGCACGCCGCGCGCGGTGTCGTAGTGGTCTTCACCGATCACCAGCGGATCGAGCTGGCGGCTCGTGGAGTCGAGCGGGTCCACCGCGGGGTAAATGCCGAGCGAGGCGATCTGGCGGCTCAACACGACGGTTGCATCGAGGTGCGCGAAGGTGGTCGCCGGCGATGGGTCGGTGAGATCGTCCGCCGGCACGTAGATCGCCTGCACGGAAGTGATCGAGCCCGTCTTCGTCGAGGTGATGCGCTCCTGGAGCACGCCCATCTCTTCCGCCAGCGTCGGCTGGTAGCCGACCGCCGAGGGCATGCGGCCGAGGAGCGCGGAGACTTCCGTTCCCGCTAGCGTGTAGCGGTAGATGTTGTCGATGAAGAGCAGCACGTCGCGGCCCTTGCCGCCCGCCTGTTTCTCGTCGCGGAAGTACTCGGCCATCGTCAGGCCCGTCAGGCCGACGCGCAGGCGGCAGCCCGGCGGCTCGTTCATCTGACCGTAGACCATCGCGACCTTCGAGTTCGTCAGATCCTTCTTGTCGATGACGCCCGATTCCATCATCTCGTGGTAGAAGTCGTTGCCCTCGCGGGTGCGTTCGCCGACGCCGGCGAACACCGAAAGGCCCGCGTGCGCCTTGGCGATGTTGTTGATCAGCTCCAGCATGTTGACGGTCTTGCCGACGCCGGCACCGCCGAACAGGCCAATCTTGCCGCCCTTCGCGAAGGGCACCAGCAGATCGATGACCTTGATGCCGGTTTCCAGCAAATCCTGGCCGCCGGTTTGCTCATCGTAGCTTGGTGCCGGGCGATGGATCGGCAGGAACTTGTCGGTCTTGATCGGGCCACCCTCGTCCTGCGGGTTCCCGAGCACATCCATGATGCGCCCGAGCGTACCGTGGCCGACCGGCACCGTGATCGGCGCACCGGTCGCCTTGACCGCGAGCCCGCGCTTCAGGCCCTCGGAAGAGCCCATCGCGATCGTACGCACGATGCCGTCGCCGAGTTGCTGCTGCACCTCGAGCGTCAGCGGCTGATCCACGAGCTTCAGCGCCTCGTAAACGGCCGGGATCCCTTCGCGCGGGAATTCCACGTCGATCACCGAACCGATGATCTGCACGATCTTGCCATTCGTCATCATTGCGTCCTCAGTCCTAAACCGCTGCCGCGCCGCCCACGATCTCCGAAATCTCCTTCGTGATCGCGGCCTGGCGGGCCTTGTTGTAGATAAGTTGCAGCTCGTCGATGATCTTGCCCGCGTTGTCGGTCGCGCTCTTCATCGCGACCATGCGCGCCGCCATCTCGCAGGCCAGGTTCTCGACCGCCGCGCGGTAAACCTGCGATTCGATGTAGCGCATCATGTAACTGGAGATCAGTTCGTCTGGCGCGGGTTCGTAGATGTAGTCCCAGCGCTCCTGCAGATCCGCTGCGTCCACGGTTTCGGCCGGCAGCATCTGCCGCAATTCAGGCCTCTGTGTCATGGTATTGACGAAGCGGTTGCTGGCGACCAGGAGCCGGTCGATCTTGCCCTCTTCGTACAAATCGAGCATTGCCTTGACCGTGCCGAGCAGGTCTGCCACGCGTGGCTTGTCGCCGAGGTGCGTGATCGACGCGGTGATCGGGAGCTTCAGGCGCCGGAAAAATTGCATCGCCTTGCTGCCGATCAGGCACAGGTGCAGGTCCACGCCCTGGTTCTGGTATTCGCGCGCGGCAATGAGCACCTGCTTGAATACATTGACGTTCAGCGATCCGCACAGGCCGCGGTCGGAGCTCACCACGATCATGCCGACCGACTTCACCTCGCGCTCGACCAGGAACGGATGCCGGTGGTTCGGGTTCGCGACGCGCAGGTGGCCGATGACCTGCCGGATCTTGTCCGCGTAGGGCCGCGCCGCGCGCATGCGCTCTTGCGCTCGCCGCATCTTGCTCGCGGCGACCATTTCCATGGCCTTGGTGATCTTCTGCGTGCTCTTGATGCTCGCGATCTTGACCCGGATTTCCTTGGTGCCTGCCATGGGCGCTTACCAGGCTCCGGTCGCGAGGAAGTCGTCGCAGATCTTCTTGTAGCCAGCCTCGACTTCCTTGCTCAGTTCCGGCTTGTCGTTCACTTGCTTCAGGAACGCGGCGTGGCTCGTGCGGGCGTAAGACTGCAGTGCCTCCTCGAACGCCACGATCTTCTTGCGGTCCACCTTGTCCATGTAGCCGCTGTTCACCGCGTATATCGAGAGCGCCTGCTCGGCGACCGACATCGGCGAGTATTGCTTCTGCTTCATGACCTCGGTCACGCGCTGGCCGCGCTCGAGCTGCTTGCGGGTCGCCTCGTCGAGGTCGGAGGCAAACTGCGAGAACGCGGCGAGTTCGCGGTACTGCGCGAGCGAGAGCCGGATGCCGCCGCCCAGCTTCTTGATGATGCCCGTCTGCGCGGCGCCGCCGACCCGGGACACCGAAATACCCGCGTTCATCGCGGGCCGGATGCCGGAGTTGAAGAGGTCGGTTTCGAGGAAGATCTGGCCATCGGTGATCGAAATCACGTTGGTCGGCACGAAGGCCGTCACGTCGCCGGCCTGGGTCTCGATGATCGGCAGGCCCGTCAGCGAACCGGTCCTGCCCTTGATCTTGCCATTGCTGATCTTCTCGACGTATTCCGCCGAGACTCGCGCCGAACGCTCGAGCAGGCGCGAGTGCAGGTAGAACACGTCGCCCGGATAGGCTTCGCGGCCCGGCGGCCGGCGCAGCAGCAGCGAAATCTGCCGATAAGCCCAGGCCTGCTTGGTCAGGTCGTCATAGACGATCAGCGCGTCCTCGCCCTGGTCCATGAAGTATTCGCCCATCGCGCAGCCCGAATACGGCGCGATGAACTGCATCGAGGCCGGTGTCGAGGCGGAAGCGGAGACGATGATGGTGTGGGCCATCGCGCCGTGCTCTTCAAGCTTGCGCACCACGTTGGCGATCGAGCTCTGCTTCTGGCCTATGGCCACATAAATGCACTTAACCCCTGTTCCCTTCTGGTTGATGATCGTGTCGATCGCGAGCGCGGTCTTGCCGGTCTGGCGGTCGCCGATGATCAGCTCGCGCTGGCCGCGGCCGATCGGCACCATTGCATCGATCGCCTTCAGCCCGGTCTGCACCGGCTGGCTGACGCTCTTGCGCCAGATCACGCCCGGCGCCACGCGTTCGATCGGCGAACGCTTGCTGGCCTTGATCGGGCCCTTGCCGTCGAGCGGACTCCCGAGCGCGTCCACGACGCGCCCCAGAAGCTCCGGGCCGACCGGCACTTCAAGGATGCGGCCGGTGGTCTTGACCGTCGCGCCCTCACCGATGTGGCGGTATTCGCCGAGCACGACCGCGCCGACCGAATCCTGCTCCAGGTTCAGTGCGAGGCCAAACGTGTTGCCCGGAAACTCGAGCATTTCGCCGTAGGCGACGTCCGCGAGTCCGTGGATCCGGCAGATGCCGTCGGTCACGGAGACCACGGTGCCGACATTGCGCGCCTCGGTCGCTGCGTCGAAGTTCTTGATGCGAGCCTGGATCAGGTCGCTGATTTCTGAAGCCTTGATGGACATGTCTTCTTTCCTTGCCTAATTCGTCAGCGCCGAGCCGAGCCGCGCCAGGCGGCCCTTCAGCGATCCATCGATGACGAGATCCCCGGCGCGCACGATCGCGCCCCCGATCAGCGTGTCATCGATCCTCGTATGCAGGCGCACGTCGCGCCCGAGCCGGCGCTTGAGCGCCTCCATGAGCCGCTTCTGCTGCGGCGGGGCGATCTCGCGCGCCGCGACCACCTCGACGTCGATGACGTTCTCGACCTCGGCGCGGAGCACCTCGAACTGCGCGGCGATTTCCGGCAGCAGTCCCAGGCGCTTGTTCTCGGCGAGGGTGCGCAGGAAATTCCGCCCGGCCTCGTTCGCCTCTTTGCCGGTGAGCCCCGCGAAAAGCTCAACCAGCTGCTCATCCGTCACCCGCGGATGGCCGATGAGGCGCGCGACCCGCGGGTCGGACGCTGCCGCCGCGGTGGTGCCCAGGAGCTTCGACCAGGAAGCGAAGTCCTCGGCGTCGCGCGCGTGCGCAAAGGCCGCCCGCGCGTAGGGTCTGGCGATGGTGGCGCGATCAGCCATGCGTCGGAGCCTGTTTGTCAAGCTCCGCGGCCAGCTCGTCGAGGAGCGCGGCGTGCGCGTTGGCATCCACCTCGCGTCCCAGCACGCGCGTGGCGCCTGCGACCGCGAGTGCCGCGACTTCGCGCCGGAGCGCGTCGCGCGCCTTCGTCTGCGAGGTCGAAAGCTCGGTGCGGGCCGCGGCGACGATGCGCTCGCCTTCAGTCGCCGCATGCGCTTTCGCTTCCGCGACCATCTCGTTCGAGCGCTTGTGCGCCATGTCGGCGACCTGGGTCGCCTTCTGGCGCGCTTCCGCGAGAATCGCCTCCGAGCCATGCCGCGCATCGGCCAGTTCCTTCTGGCCCTTCTCGCCCGCGGCGATGCCGTCGGCGATCTGCTGCCGGCGCTTCTCGATGGCGTTCATCACTGGCGGCCAGATGAAGCGCATGCAGAACCAGACGAAGACGATCATCGAGATCGTCTGTCCGATCAGTGTCAGGTTGAAATCCATCGAACGTCTCCCGGATTCAGCCGCCGGCGCCCGTCGCCTGCTGCAGCTGTCCGATGAACGGGTTGGCGAAAGCGAAGAAGAGCGCGACGCCGACGCCGATCATCGCGACCGCGTCCAAGAGCGCCACGACGATGAACATCTTCGTCTGCAGCATCGGGGCAAGTTCCGGCTGGCGCGCGGCGCCTTCCAGGAACCGTCCGCCGAGCAGGCCCATGCCAATGCCGACGCCGAGCGCGCCGAGGCCGATCAGGATCGCCACAGCGATCGCGGTAAATCCAATCACAGTTTCCATCGCATTCTCCTGGTCGAAAAATCAGTGGTGCTCGTGCGCCTGGGAGAGGTACACGATCGTCAACATCATGAAAATGAAGGCCTGCAGCAGCACGATCAACAGATGGAACACCGCCCAGGCGAAATGCAGCGGCAGCTGCCAGATGCCGAGCAGCGCAATCAGCATGAAGATGAGTTCACCGGCGTAGAGGTTGCCGAACAGTCGCAGCGACAGCGATACCGGCTTCGCAAGGAGCGACACGCCCTCGAGTGCGAAGTTGAACGGCACGGCTGCCCAATGATTGAAGGGCTGCAGGATCAGTTCCTTGGTGAACCCCCAGCCGCCCTTGATCCTGACGCTGTAGTAGATCGTCAGCAGGAAGACGGAGATCGCCATCGCGAAGGTGACGTTGACGTCCGTCGTCGGCACCACTCGCAGGTGCTCGACGCCCGCTTTCTGCGCCACCCAGGGCAGCCAGTCCACCGGGATGAGGTCCATGGAGTTCATCAGGAAGATCCAGACAAACAAGGTCATCGCAAGCGGCGCGATCAAGAGGCTCTTGGGCGGATGGCTGAAGGTATCGCGGACGCTCTGGTCCACAAAGCCGACCACGATCTCAACGATGGTTTGGAGCTTTCCCGGCACGCCGGTGGTCGCGCGCTTTGCGACTCGGCTGAACAGGGTAACGAGCAGGAATCCGAGCAGGATCGCGAACACCATCGAGTCGACGTTGATCGCGAAGAAATTGCCCTGGCATTCGTTCCAGACCCATTGTCCGTCCGCCTTGCAGACGGTCAGGTTCTGGAGATGGTGGGAGATGTACTCGCCGGCTGAATGACCCGTTTCCGCCATGATCCCTTAGCGTCCCCTATCGAACAGCAATCCCACCGGCAGGGCCAGCAGCGTTGCGATGTACCCGGCGAAAAGGAACTCCGGGTGCAGCGGCTTCAAGGTCACGAACACCGCGGTGAACATCGCCGCCGCGATCGCGAGTTTCCCGATCTCGCCCAGCCATCCGGCCGCCAGCAGGCTTCTCGCGCTGCTCCCGGCCCGCGGCGACATCAGTCTCGCCGCCAGAAATGCGTTCGGCACGACGCCGATCAATCCACCCAACAAGGTGGGGACAGCCCTTTCGCTTCCAAGCGCGATCCACACGATCGCCGCCAGGACGAGGCCAGTTGCGAGCTGCGCGAGCAGTATGTTGCGGACGGTCGTCATATCTCCGTCTCGAACAACAAAAACGCCACGTGCCCCCAGCGGTCCGTGGCGTCTTCACGCTTCGCTGCCAGCCGCACGGGCGGCTAAAAACCGCGCGCATTATAGGCGGCCAAGCCCCATGCTTACAACCGGGAAAAGTCGAAAAAACCTTTGTTTTTATGCGGCCTTACGCGCGCCGCCGACCGCGCGCGGATGTGTCATTCGCGGTGTCGAATGCGGCCTGCATTGAAACCAGACACCGCTCCAGGATCTCCCGAAGGGTATCTCGTATGACTTCAGGCCCTCTGCGCCGTGACCACGATCTCCGGCAGGGCCGCGATCTGGACTGCCGGCTCGACCGGGGTCAACTGGCCGATCTCGACGATCCCTTCCGGTGCCAACTGGTGGGCCCGACCGAATACGAGACCGCTCGCCGCGACGATGAGTGCCGCGAGCACTGCGCTCAGATTCCGGTGAAGGCCGTATGGGCTTGGGGTGTACATGGCTCGCTCCTCCGTGTTGGTGACACTGTGGAGGAGCAAGCCCGGGCGAACAAACGGACGTTCTGAAGGTCCGTTAAACGGAACTAATGACCAAGATTATATCCTGCAGCCGCCGTCAGCCCCGCAGTACGGGTTTTCATAGCGCTGGCTGAACATCGTGTACGCCCTTCGCATGTAAAGCTCCGCTGCCTCGTAATCGGCCACGGTCCGGTAGCCAGCCGCCGGCATGTCCAGCAACTTGAATTGATCGAGTGCGGGGTCGTCAACGAGCCTCTTCTTGTACGGTATGTACTCCTGGAGCAGGTAGTCCTTGTACCGCTTCATGTAGGCGTGCATCGGACCGGTTGCGGCCCACCACTGAGCGCAGGTCGCCGTGTAGGCCGCGTCCCGCATTTTCTGTACGGCCGCCCATTCCTGCCACGCCGCGTCCGGCCACGAGGGGTCGGGCATCATGGCGAAGCCGGGCCCGACTTCCCAGCCCATCCTCTTCTGGAACGCATTCCAGCGCGCTTGCGCCGGCTCCATCGCCTTCAGTAATGCCGCCTCGTACTGCTTCACGATCGTCTTGCTTTCGGCCTCGAGCTGCTGCGCTCTGGCGGAATCTTCCTGCACGTCGGTTCCCGCCTGCTGGCCCTGCTGCCCCAGCCGTTCAAAAATTTTCTGGGCGTTCTGCGGATCGTTCGCCATCGCCTGCGTCATGGCCTGCGCCATGGCCATCGGGTCTTCGTTGAACGCTTCACGAGCCTTGTTCTGGCTCTCGGTGTTGATGTCGTTTTGCCTGGAATGGTCCTCCTGCACCGCGGCCAGCGCCGCCTCGTTCCGGTCATACCAGTCGTCCTGGCTCGAGTAGCAGGCGGTCGGCAGCGCGGGCACCTTGGCCCAGGGACCGGCCGGGGCGGCGGCGGGCGTTGCGGCCAATACGGATGCAGAAATCAGCCCGGCAGCCGTGGCCGTTAGGAAACCTCGCAATGTCATGGCGCTAACCTCAGGTAAGCGGTTTGTCGCAGGTGCCGATTTTCGTGCCGGAGAGCTGGATCGTGACCGTAACGCCCTCGGCCGTGGCATTGATGGCGCCGGTGTAGTTGCCATCAGCATCGAAGGTCATTTCGCCCTTGCCAGTCATCGGCATTTCGCCCGTGCACGTCATGTCCCAGGTCGTCTTGTTGCCGCTGCGCTGGAAGTTCGAATTGACGCAGCTCTGGTCGCCACCCGGCGGTGGCCGGGTCCAGACCAAGGGCAGGCAAAGCTTCAGCGAATTGGGCGGCATCGTGAACGGCATGCCTTCCATGACCATCTGCGACGACGTGTTCCACAAGATGCCCGGCGGATCGTCTGCCAGGCTGATCGGCGCGAAGGCAAGGAGACCCAGCAATGCTGCCGCCGCGAGGCGGCCATTCCATGAGCAGATCATGATTTCACCTTGTTGTTGGTTGAAAAACTGGACCGGGGTGACGGGCTGTATGCGCCCGGATGACCGGGGCTGTCAAGAGGCCGGGCCTCTCAGCGGATGTGCGCGAGGATTCCGTCCAGCTCGTCGAGACTATGGTAAGTGATGACCAGGCGGCCCTTGCCCTTGGCGCCGTGATGCAGCTCGACCTTCGCGCCGAGTTTGTCGGCGAGGTCCCCCTCGAGTCTCCTGATGTCCGGATCCCGATCCATCGCGGCATGCCCCGATCGATCCGCGGCGCCGGCCGCGAGCCTGGCGAGCAGCCGCCGGACCAGTGCCTCCGTTTCGCGCACGGACAGCCCCTTTTTCGCGACCAGGCCGCCCACTTCGGCGAGTTGCCGGCGATTGGTCAGGGCGAGCAGTGCGCGCGCGTGGCCCATTTCGAGCTGGCGCTGCTCGACCAGGCTCTTGACCTCGTCTGGCAGCTCCAGCAATCGCAGCAGGTTCGAGACCGCGACGCGCGAACGGCCCACGGCCTCGGCCGCCTGCTGGTGGGTCAGCTCGAATTCCGTGATCAGCCGCGACAGCGCCACCGCTTCCTCGAGCGGGTTGAGATTCTCGCGCTGGATGTTCTCGATCAGCGACATCGCGACTGCGGTTTCGTCGTCCACGCGGCGAACGATTGCGGGCACGTCAGCGAGCCCTGCCATCTCGGCGGCGCGCCAGCGTCGTTCGCCAGCGATGATTTCGTAGCGTTGCGGGGCACTTGCTGAAGGCGTGCCTATCGGGCGCACGACGATCGGCTGAACCACGCCCTGCGCGCGGATCGAGTCCGCGAGTTCGACGAGCGATTCCTCGCGCATGTCCTGCCGCGGCTGGTAGCGGCCTTTTTCCAGCAGGCCCACGGGCACGTGGGTCAGCTGGTCCCGCGGCTCGGCTGGCGCATCCGCCGCCGGGCGCGCCGCACCCTGCCCAAGCAATGCCTCGAGCCCGCGTCCCAGCCCTCTCTTCTTTTCGGTCATCGCTGTGAGTTTAGCGGAAAAGGGGGCGAACAAAGGGGACGCGCCCCTTTATCCGCGGAATGGAATAAACGGATAAAGGGGCGCGTCCCCTTTATTCCCCTTCGGAGCGGCGGATCATCTCGCCGGCGAGGGCAAGGTAGGCGAGCGCGCCGCGCGATTCCTGGTCGTGGAACATCACCGGCACGCCAAAGCTCGGGGCCTCGGCGAGGCGCACATTGCGCGGGATGATCGTGCGGAACACGCGATCACCGAAATGCTCGATCAGCTGCGCCGCAACATCGTTGGACAGATTATTGCGCGGGTCGAACATCGTCCGCAGGATGCCCTCGATGCGCAGCCGCGGATTGATCGAGTCGCGGATCTGCTCGATCGTCCCGACCAGGCCGGAAAGACCCTCCAGCGCGTAATACTCGCACTGCATCGGAATCAATACGGAGTCCGCTGCGGTCAGCGCATTCACCGTCAGGATATTGAGTGCCGGCGGACAATCGATCAGGATCACATCGTAGCGATTGCGGATCGGCGCGAGTGCCTGCTCCAGCCGGTGCTCGCGACCGGCCGGTGTTGCGAGCAATCGCACTTCCGCGGCCGTGAGGTCCTGATTGGACGGCAGAAGGTCGAAGCCGCCCGGGTCGATCACCAGGATGGCATCCTCTGCGCGGCAGTCGCCCAACAACACGTCCGTCGAGGAGCGCGCAAGCTCGCGTTTGTCCACGCCGCAACCCATCGTGGCATTGCCCTGCGGATCGAGATCCACCAGCAACACGCGTTTTTTCGTTACCGCGAGCGACGCCGCCAGGTTGACGGCCGTTGTCGTCTTGCCGACGCCGCCCTTCTGGTTCGCCACCGCGATGATTCGATTCATCAAGTCAGGTTCTCCCCAGCTCCACGATACAACGTGCAGCAGGTAGACCGGGAATCCGGACTTCGTGAACGGCAATGGCCTTCCATCCCGGCGGCAGGGCCGCGATCTCGGCATCCGGTCGGCGGCCCTTCATCGCGAGCAGGCGGCCCTGGCGCGCGCACAAATGTCCCGCAACGCCCACAAAATCGGCCAGCTTCCCGAGCGCCCGCGCCAACACGCAGTCGAATGGCACCGGTCCCCGCCAGTCCTCACTGCGGGCCGGGATGACCTCGACATTCGCGAGATTCATGACCTCGGCCGCATGGCGGACGAAACGCGCCTTCTTGCCGGTCGCCTCGATCAGCGCGAACTGGCGATCGGGATTGATCACGGCAAGCGGCAGCCCCGGGAAACCGGCGCCCGTGCCGATATCGGCGATGCGCCTGCCGCGCAGGTACGGCTGCAGCGACAGGGAATCCAGCAGGTGTTTCCGGACCATGTCCACGGGATCGGTGATCGCGGTCAAATTGAATCGCTCATTCCACTCGCGAAGCTCGGTGAGAAGCGCCAGCAAGGCGGCTGTCTGCGCGGGCCTGAGATCGATGCCCTGCGCGCGTGCGCCGCTGACCAGGATTTCTTCCAGCGGAGCTGCCGGCACGTCAGGCAATCTTCACCACCGTGCGCCCGAGCACGCGGCCTTTGATGTAATCGTCGAATGACTTCGGCAGTTCATCAAAGCCAATGGTCCGCGTGACAAAACGGTCGAAATGGCGCGGCCGCAGGTCCGATGCGAGCCGCCGCCACACGTCGAGACGCACATCGCGGGGTGTCGAGGAGGAAGTGATGCCGAGCAGGTTCACGCCACGCAGGATGAAGGGCAACACGGTCGTCTCGAGTTTCGGGCTGCCGGCGAGACCGATGCTCGCGATGTTGCCGAAAAAATCCACGGTGCGCGTGAGCCAGGTCAGCAGTTCTCCGCCGACACTGTCGATCGCGCCCGCCCAGAGCACCGCTTCCATCGGCCGGCTGCCGAGGTCGATTTCCTGGCGACGCAGGATGCGCTTCGCGCCGAGTGCCTTCAGGAACTCGTCGACCTCCGGCTTGCCGCTGACGGCGACGACTTCGTATCCGCGGCCCGCAAGCAGGTCTACCGCGATCGAACCCACGCCGCCGCTCGCTCCGGTCACGACGACCGGGCCCTTCGCGGGCGTCTGTCCATTGTGTTCCATGCGATGGATCGCGAGCGCCGCGGTGAATCCTGCCGTGCCGAGCGCCATGGCCTGCATCAGGTCGATCCCGTCGGGAAGCTTGATCACCGAATCTCCGCTGACACGCGCGTATTCGGCATAGCCGCCGTCCACGGTCTCACTGAGGCCACAACCCGTGACCAGCACCGCCTGGCCCGGCTGGTAGCGCGAATCGGCCGAACTCGCGATCTCACCGGACAGGTCGATGCCGCCATTCAGCGGGTAACGGCGCAGGATTCTCGCCGTGCCGCTCGCGGCGAGCGCGTCCTTGTAGTTGATGCTGGAGTAACGCACGCGGATCACGACCTCACCGGGCGTGAGCTCATCGACGCCCATGGTCTCAAAGCCGGCCACGATGCGCTTGTCGCGCTCATTGATCCTGAAAGCCTTGAACTTGCTCATGCGCTACCCCTGTCCAGCCACAATTCAATGCCCTGGGAATTCAACTCGACGTCGTCGTCCAGCAGCCAGTGCCTTTTCTGTTCATCGCCAGGAAAGCCGTGCTCATCAAGCCAGCCTGACAACATGGCAAACATCTCCGTGCGCAGCTTGCGGCCGCGGTCCGGCGCCTGCGAGTGGCACCGACCCAGATCCGCGAATGCGCGCACGCGATCCTTCATCTCGCCCGCCAACCGCCAAAGGTCGCGCACTTCGGCGTAATGCGTCAGGTAGATGGCCCTGGGCCGGTAACTCATCAGACGGTCCACCGAGCTGCACAGTGCCTCCGGGTCGAAGTGTACGGGCGTCGTCGTCGGCATGATGAATTCACGGCCATCCACGTCGAAATCCCGGTAGGAAATCCCGAAGGTATCGCCCGAGAAGATGAGGTCATGGTCCAGGTCCACGACACAATAATGATGTAGCGCATGGCCCGGGGTGTGAATCAACTCAAAGCTCCGCGAACCCAGCATGATCCGTTCGCCGTCTTCCGGCACCAGCATGCGCGCCTCGTCGATTGGCACGATTTCGCCATAGAGCTCCCGGAAACGTTCTTCGCCATAGACTGCAATCGAGCCGGCGATCAGCTTTGAGGGTTCCGCCAGATGGCGGGCGCCACGCGGATGCACAGCGCAGCGCGCGTTCGGCAGCGCTTTCATCAATGCGCCCGCCCCGCCCGCATGATCGAGATGCACGTGCGTCGTCAACACCCAGTCCACGTCGGCCGGATCGATGTCCTTCAGCTCGAGCGCAGCCAGCAGGTTCGGCAACGAGAGCGCCGTTCCGGTATCCACGAAGGCGGCCCGACCCGCGTCCACGACGAGATGCGAGGCTGCCAGCCTCGGGCGCACGTAATCCGTGTCGATCGCCGTGATGCCGGCATCGAAATCGGTCAGCTTGCGCGAAATGTTCCCGGTCATTGCCGCCCATGATCGCCCAAAAAGGGGACGCACCCCTTTCCCCGGGAAGAAAAAGGGGTGCGTCCCCTTTCTAGCGCTTGGGTGTCGTGAGCCCGGGCTGCTGCGCGAAATACGCGGCGAGAACCTGGATATCATCCCGCGTCAGCGCTGCCGCGAATGTTCCCATGATCGGGTTCTTGCGCTTGCCCAGCCGGTAGTCATTGAGCGCCTGCGCCAGGTAATCGGCGTGCTGGCCGGCAAGCGTGGGATTCTCCGGCAATGTACCGACGCCGTCCTGCCCATGGCAGGCCGTGCAGGCTGTCCCGGCCGCCGGCAGCGTGCCGACCGGCATCGCGCCCGACCTGGCGCGTTGCGGGCCCTGGAACCAGGCTGCGAGATCGGCGCGATCCTGCGCCGACAAGCTGGATGCCATACCTCTCATGGTCGGGTGCCAGCGCGCGCCAGTGCCGTACTCCGCAAGCGCAGCAACGATATAGACCGCACTCTGGCCGGCCAATTTCGGCACGGAATATTTCGGATAGGCATTCTTGTAGTTCTCAATGCCGTGACAGCCCATGCAGGCATAAGCGAGTTTACCGCCGCGCTCCGCATCACCGTTCTCTGCCAGCACGGGTACTGCAAGCAACAGCAAGATGGCCGCAATTATCGCCTTGACGGCTTCATCGAGTCGCATCGGGTCTGTCTCCGGAGTGATGCGCCAATGCTCTCACAACGCGTCGGCGATGTCCTGCATCAGGCCGTTGTCGCGTGGCTTGGTCGTTGGCGCATAACGTCTGAGCAGGCGGCCGTCGCGCCCGATCAGGAATTTCTCGAAGTTCCACTGGATGTCGCCGGGGTGGCCATTGGCCGGGTCCGTCAGCCAGGCGTAGAGCGGGTGCCGGCCGGCGCCGTTCACCTCGAGCTTCGCGCTCATCGGGAAGGTCACGCCGTAGGTCGCCGAGCAAAATGCCTGGATGTCCTTTTCGCTGCCCGGCTCCTGCGCCCCGAACTGATTGCAGGGAAAGCCGACGACCGAGAAATTCTCGCTCGCGAGTTCTTCGTGCAGTTCCTCGAGCCCCGTGTACTGGGGCGTCAGCCCGCAGCGACTCGCCACATTCACCGCAAGTACTACCTTGCCCTTCAGCCTGCCGAGCAGGTCGGCACTGCCGTCGATGGCGTTGACATCAAACTCGAAGAAACTGCTCATTGCATTGCTCCATTCATCAGGCCTTCACTGCCGCGCGCCGTGGCTGCCGGGTCCAATCGAGAGGTCCTTGCTGTACGTGACATTCATGATATTCGAGTACCAACCCGAAACGCGCGGCGCGACAAGGTGTTTGGATACATAAAAGTAGAGCGGGATCAGGGGAACATCGTCGAGGAGCTGCCGTTCGGCAGTTGCGAGCAATCGGGCGCGTTCGACGCCGTCGGTACGCGATGCCGACTCGAGCGCCTGGTCATACACATCGTTCTGGTAGTGCGGCAGGTTGATTCCGAAACCACCTTTCAGTACCTGAAGGAACGAATAGGCGTCGTTGTAGTCTCCGATCCAGCTGCCGCGGAACAGGACGGTCTCGCGCGCATCGATTGCCTGCTTCAGCACGCGGAAATCCTCCGCGCGCAGGCTCGCCTCGACGCCCAGCTGCTCCTTCCACATCGCGGTTACCGCGAGTGCAATGCGATCGTGGACCGGGCTCTTGCTGTAGCGCAGTTCTACCTTGAGCGGCCGCTCTTTCGAATAGCCCGCTTCCGCGTAGAGCCGTCGCGCTTCTGCGTTGCGTGCAACCTGCGGCAGCCCCATCCAGTCGAACACCTGCGGCTCGTAGGCTGCGACACCCGGCGGTACCCAGCTGTATGCGGGCTGCTCGCCGTCGCCCAGCACCTGCCTGGTCAGGACATCCCGGTCGATCGCCATCGCAAGCGCGCGACGAAGCGCCTTCGCATTACGAAACGGCGGCTGATCGAGCGCGAATCCGTAGTAATAGACGCCCAGATGGGGCGCAACGCGCAACTGCCCAGGAAGTTCGCGCTCCAGACGGCCCAGTTCGCCGGGCGGGATCGTGTAGCTCACGTCGAGATCGCCCGCGCGGAAGCGCGTCAGTTCCGTCAGCGGATCGGCCACATGCACATAACGCACTGAGCCGAGGCGCGTCGCCGCATCGTTCCAGTAATGCGTATTGCGCGCAGCAATGATGTGCGAGCCTATTTCCCAGGCGACGGGAACGAAGGCGCCATTGGTCACGGCGACTCCCGGCCGTGCAAAATCCATCGGTCGTGCCGCAAGCGTCGGACGATGCACCGGGAAGGTGCTCGGATGCGAGAGCATCGCGAGGAAATAAGTGGATGGCTCGGCGAGCTGCACGACGAACGTCGCATCGTCCGGCGCGGAAACGCCAAGCGCCTCCGGTGACCGTCGCCCCGCGACGATGTCGGCGGCGTTCACGACCGGTTCCAGCATCAGGGCGTACTGCGACGCCGTCTTCGGGTCGACGAGCCGCCGGAACGCGAAGGCGAAATCCTCCGCGACGACGGGGTCGCCATTTGACCAGCGCGCGGTCTTGCGCAGCTTGAACGTGTAACTGCGGCCGTCCTCGCTGACGGACCAGGACTCTGCCGCGCCCGGAATGGTGCTTCCGTCCGGCGCCATCGAGACAAGGCCTTCGTAGCAGTCGCGCAGGATGGTCATCGCCGCTTCCATGCGCGCGAGCTGCGGATCGATCGAATCTGGCTCCGGGCCGTTGCCGCGCCGCAACTCCTGCGAAGCGGCCACTGGTGGAGATTGCTGCGTGAAATACCAGGTGGCCCAGCCGGCTGCCACGAGCAGTACCGCGATCGCGGCGCCGCGACGCAGGTTCATGCCGCCCGCGCGCGCTTCTTGAGGTGTACCAGCAGGATCGAGATGGTCGCCGTGGTGATGCCGGGCAGGCGCGAAGCCTGGCCAACGGTCTGCGGCCGCGATTCCGCTAGTCGCTCCCGCGCTTCGTTCGAGAGGCCCGCCACCGCGCCGTAGTCGATGCTGTCCGGCAGGCGCGTCTGTTCGTGGCGCTGCTGCCGCGCGATCTCGGCCTGCTGGCGCTCGATATAGCCCGAATACTTTGCGCGGACCTCGACCTGCAGGGCAACCTGCGGCGGGATCCTTTCGTCATCGCGCACCGCCGCCGCACCGATCGCCGCGAGCGACGTCAACGCCGCGTAATCCACATCGGGCCGGCGCAGCAGTTCGAAAGCCCGTTGCTCGCGCGGCAGCGGCGCGCCAAGCAACTGTGCAATCTCGTCGCCAAGCGGCGTGCCGGGCCGCAGCATCAGGCCCGAGAGCCTTTCGATCTCGGCCTCGGTCGCCGCACGCTTGCGATTGAAGAAACTCCAGCGTGCGTCGGTCACGAGCCCGAGTTCGCGGCCGATGGGCGTCAGGCGGTAATCGGCATTGTCCTCGCGAAGGAGCAATCGGTGCTCCGCGCGGCTCGTGAACATCCGGTAGGGCTCGATGGCGCCCTGCGTGATCAGGTCGTCCACCAGTACGCCGAGATAGGCCTCGTCGCGGCGCGGCCACCAGGGATCGCGTCCGGATACCGCAAGCGCCGCATTGATGCCGGCGAGCAGGCCCTGGGCCGCGGCCTCCTCGTAGCCGGTCGTGCCGTTGATCTGGCCGGCGAAATAAAGCCCGGCGAGCGGCTTCGTTTCCAGGCTGTACTTCAGTCCGCGCGGATCGAAATAGTCGTACTCGATCGCATAGCCGGGTTTCGTCAGCTTCGCGTTCTCGAAACCACGGATGGTCCGCACGAAGGCTTCCTGCACATCCAGCGGCAGGCTGGTCGAGATGCCATTCGGGTAGACGACGTCGGTATCGAGTCCTTCCGGCTCGACGAATATCTGGTGCGATGACTTGTCGGCGAAGCGCACGACCTTGTCCTCGACGGACGGGCAGTAGCGCGGGCCGATGCCTTCGATGAGCCCGGTGAACATCGGCGAGCGATCGGTCGCAGCACGGATGATCTCGTGCGTGCGTTCATTGGTCGCCGTGATGTGGCAGATGACCTGCATCGGATGTTCCACGCGCCGGCCCAGGAATGAGAACACCGGTCGCGGCTCATCGCCGGGTTGCGCCCGCATCACGGAATAGTCGAGCGTGCGACCGTCGATGCGCGGCGGCGTACCGGTCTTCAGGCGCCCGACCATGAGCGGCTGTTCGCGCAGACGCGCCGCGAGGCGATTCGACGGCGGATCGCCGGCACGTCCGCCTTCGCGGCTCTCGAGGCCGACATGCATGCGCCCGCCGAGGAAGGTTCCGACCGTCAGCACGACCGCCGTTGCTGCGAGCGTGTCGCCCGCCACGGTCACGATGCCGGTCACACGGCCGCCCGTGACGGCCAGATCCGCGACTTCCGCCTCGAGCAACTCGAGACCGGGTTGCGCTTCCAGCAGGTCGCGGATGGCGCGCTTATAGAGTGTGCGGTCCGCCTGCGCCCGCGTCGCGCGCACCGCGGGACCCTTGCTGGCATTCAGCGTGCGGAACTGGATACCGGCGCGGTCGGCGGCCCGCGCCATGGCGCCGCCCATCGCGTCGATCTCGCGCACCAGGTGCCCCTTGCCGATGCCGCCGATCGCCGGGTTGCAGCTCATCTGGCCGATGGTCGCAAGGTTCTGGGTCACCAGCAGCGTACGCGCACCCATCCGGGCTGCGGCAAGGGCTGCCTCGGTGCCGGCGTGACCGCCGCCGATGACGATGACGTCGAAAAGATCCATTCCGCCAGTGTCCGAAATCCGGGGGCGCCATGGTACCGTGCCGGGCCATGGCTGGCATGCGCCCGGTACTTGCGGTGGCACTCGTGTTGATCGCGTCGCCCGCATCTGCCAAAAAACTGGAGCTCGAAGCCTGCCGCATCAGCGACATGCGCGGGCTCGTCTCGGTTGCCGCGCGCTGCGGCAAGTTTGCCGTGCCGGAAGATCCCGGCGACCCGGATGGCAGGCAGATCGAGCTCGCGGTCGCCGTCGTACCCGCCATCGCGACGCGCCCGAAGCCCGATCCGCTCTTCCTGCTGGCCGGCGGCCCCGGTCAGGGCGCGATCGAGGGATTCGTCCCGGGTCTCGGTGCCTTCGCCGGCGTCCATCGCGAACGCGATCTGGTGATGGTCGACCAGCGCGGCACCGGTGGATCGAATCGCCTGGACTGCGCCATGCCCGACGATGCGCTGGAGTCAGAAGAGATTCCGCCCGATGAACTCCGGAAGCTCGCGCAGGAGTGCCTTTCGAAATTGCCGGGCCGCCCGCAGTTCTACACAACGAGCATCGCCGTGCGCGACCTCGATGCCGTGCGCGCGGCGCTCGGCTATGAGCGCATCAACCTGTTCGGCGCCTCCTATGGCACGCGCGTGGCCCAGCATTACGCACGCCGCTACCCGGAGCGCACGCGCACGATCACCATCGATTCCGTCGTGCCTCCGGCCCTGCCGCTCGTGCCATTGATCGCCATCGAGGCACAGCGGGCCCTCCAGCGCGTGTTCGAGCGCTGCGCGGCGGAAGTGCAATGCAACGAACACTTTCCAGGAATCGCCGAACAGTTCGCACGCGTCGATGCCCGTTTGCGGAGCGGACCGATGAACGTTTCGCTGCCGGATCCCGTGACCGGAGAGACCAGCCGTATCAAGGTGACCCGCAACCACCTGGTCACGATGACCCGCATGCTTTCCTACTCGGCGCGTACCGCCTCGCTGATGCCGCTCCTGATCCACGAGGCAGCGACGCGCGGCAACTATGGGCCGCTCGCCGCGCAGGCGTTGATGGCGGGCGAGAATCTCGAGCGAATGATTGCCATGGGCATGCACAATTCCGTCATGTGCAGCGAGGACGCGCCGCGCTTCGCGGGGGCCGCCGATCGCGCAGCGCTCGAAAAGACCTACATCGGCCCCGCGCTGTATGACGGCATGAAGGCGATCTGTGAGATCTGGCCACGCGGCGCTGTCGATTCCGATTTTCACGATCCCATCCACTCAACGGTTCCGGCGCTGCTGCTGTCCGGTGAGTTCGACCCGGCGACGCCCCCGGAATACGGCGCGGCGGCGGCGGTTGGTTTCGAACGGCACCTGCACCTGGTGATTCCCGGCCAGGGTCACGGGCAGACCGATCTGCCCTGCGTGCAGCGGCTGCTGCGCGACTTTATCGATCGCGGCACGGTGGACGGCCTCGATACAGCCTGCGTCGGCGACATCAAGCCGGCGCCATTCTTCCTCTCGTTCAGCGGGACGGCGCCGTGATCCGCGTCGAGGGCCTGGGCCGCAGCTTCGGCGCGATCCGCGCCATCGACGGTGTCGGCTTCGAGGCACGCGATGGGCGCATCACCGGGCTGCTGGGGCCGAATGGCGCCGGCAAGTCCACGACACTGCGCGTGCTTTACACCGTGCTGCAGCCCGACGCCGGCAACGCGAGCGTGGACGGCATTGATGTCGTTCGCGACCCGCTCGCGGCGCGGCGCGCCATCGGCGTGCTGCCGCATTCCGCCGGCATCTATCCGCAACTGACGGCACGCGAGAACATCGCCTTCTTCGGCGAGCTGCACGGGCAGAGCGGCCTGCAGCTTGCGCGGCGCGTGGACGAACTGATCGTGGATCTCGATATCGTCGATTGCGCCGACCGCCGTGCCAAGGGGTTCTCGCAGGGACAGCGCATCAAGGTCGCACTCGCCCGCGCGCTGGTGCACAAACCGCAAAACCTGCTGCTGGACGAACCAAGCAACGGCCTCGACGTCATGGCGACCCGCGCACTGCGCGCCCAGATCCTGGCACTGCGCGCCGCAGGTCACTGCGTGCTGTTCTCGAGTCATGTCATGCAGGAGGTGGCTGCGCTCTGCGACGATATCGTCATCATTGACCATGGGCGCGTGGTCGCATCCGGCACGCCCGCACAATTGCTTGCGCAGTTTGGTGCCCCGGTGCTCGAAGACGCCTTCGTCGCGGCAATCGGCGACGCCAGGGGCCTCGAATGAAGCGGGTCGCCGCCATCGTGATGCTGAAGGAGCTGCGCGAAAGCCTGCGCGACCGCCGCACATTGCTGACGAGCCTCGTGTTTGGGCCCGTGTTCGCGCCGCTATTCTTCGTCCTGGTCCTGAAACTCACGCTTGCTCACTCCGTCGCCGCGCAGGACGAGGCGACGCCGGTCACCATAGCGAATGCAGCAGCAGCCCCGAATCTCGTCCAGCAGTTGCGCGAGAACGGCCTCGAAGTCACGCTGCGCGATGGAACCGAGCAGGAAATCCGCGCCTGGATTACGGGTGCCGACGGCCTGGTCGTGCTGCGGATTCCGGACACCTTTGGCGAGCGCTTCGCGGCCGGGCAACCCGCGGCCGTCATGATCTATGCGGACGGCTCGAATGCCCGCGCAGAACAGCGCTCCGCGCGAGTCAATCGGGCGGTGGCTGGCTACTCGGCGATGATTGCCGCGTTGCGCCTGCAGGCACGCGGCGTTTCACCGACCGTCGTGCGTGCTGTCGTTGTGGATCATGTGGACGTCTCGACGCCCAGCGCCCGCGCAACCCTTCTGCTCGGCATGCTGAGCTACGTGATCCTGCTGGTGACGCTGCTGGGCGGGCTCTATCTCGCGATTGATGCGACGGCCGGGGAGCGCGAACGCGGTTCGCTCGAGGCGCTGCTCACGGTGCCTGCGACGCGCGAGCAGTTGATTTATGGCAAGGTGGCCGCGGCCGCAATCATGATGATCCTGGCGCTTGCGCTGGTGATCATCTGGATCACCGTGGCGCTGCGTTTCGTGCCGCTCGAGACTTTCGGCATGACGGCCAATTTCGGCCCCGGCGTCGCGGTTCGCGTGTTCCTCATGACACTGCCATTTGCGCTGATCGGTGCGGGGCTGCTCACCGTCATTGCCTCATTCACGCGCAGCTACAAGGAGGCGCAATCCTGGCTCGGCGTCGTCATGCTGGTGCCGACCGTACCGATCGCGATTGCGAGCGTGCTTGCGGTGCAACCTTCCGCGACCTTGATGCTGGTGCCGAGTCTTTCCCAACACCTCCTGATGCAGGGGTTGATGCGTGGTGAGCCGCTGTCCCCGGCCTGGGTGCTGCTGTCGGTCGCAAGCAGCTTGCTGCTCGGTGTGCTGCTCGGTTGGCTGGCCGGGCGGCTCTATCGACGCGAGGCAATCCTCGGCTGATAATCCGGAACCTCAACCGGTTCTCCGGCGTCGAACATTGCATGTATCGCCTGCACCAAGCGTCAATCACCGCGCTCACCCTGCTGGTCCTGGCGTCATCCGCATCCGCGCAGATCGAGACCGTACCCATGAAGGGGCTCGGCAACGAGTGGGTCAAGAAACTGGAGCTGCGGGGCCGCAGCGACTGGGAATGGCTCGAGACCTATCCCGAGCAGGTTTATTTCGCAAGCAGGGTCGAATCGGAGCGAAACGGCGACATCGTCACGATGTGGCTGCGCATCGAGTACAAGAATCCGCAGAGCCCCGGCGCGCATTTGAGCGCCGCGAGCCGCGACGATTGGGACTGCGTCAAGCGCCAGCGTTCGACGCGCGGCCTGATCTTCTACAAGTGGAACAACCTGCAGGCCGACGAGCCGGTGCGTTCGACCAACCTGTTGCGCTACTGGGAGAAGATCGAGCCCGGCACGATCGGCGAGACGCTGCTCAACTTCGCCTGCAGTATCAAGGCCGATCCGCTGCTGGTCACGCCCACGGATCCGGAAAAATCGTAGGGAACCTCCCCCTCCGGGGCGGGTCGTAACCATGCCCCTCGCAAAATCCAGAGGTTCCCATGACGCGCTACATAACGTTGCTTGGCTTGTGCTTCTTCGCGGGTTTCGCGCAGGCCGCCGACAACGGCTTCTATCTCGGTGCAGGCGCCACGCAAAGCGATTACGGCCTGACGAATCCCGGCGCCGTCCTGCCATTCGACGATCAGACAAATGGATACAAGCTCATCGCCGGCTGGCGGCCGCTCGACAGCTTCGGCGTCGAAGCAACATACGTCGATCACGGTGACGCGACCGTACCGGCCGGCACTGCCTGCATCCAGTTCATCACCGTACCCTGCCCGGCGAGCACCAGCCTGAATGCCAAGACGCTGTCGGCCTTCGCGGTCGGCTATCTCGACCTGCCGCTTGTGGACCTGTTCCTGAAGGCCGGGGTCAGCAACTGGCAGTTCGATGGCCAGTCGATCGGCAGCTTTGTCCCCGTCTTCCGGGTCAACGAGAGCGGGACGGACCTCGCCTTCGGGGCTGGTATCCAGGCGCGCTTCGGCAGTCTCGGTGCGCGGCTCGAGTACGAGCGCTTGAACTATGTGCAGGACGAAAGCCTGGACACGATTTCGCTGAGCCTGACCTATACGTTTCTGTAGGCCTCAGGCCCACTCGGTCAGGCCTTCGCGCGCATAGAGCGTCTTGAACGACGGCCGCGCTTTCATGCGCGCGACATAGTTTGCGATCCCAGGCCATTCGGTTGCCGGCTTCGGCATATTGCGCGACCAGCGCATCATCGTCGTCACGAAAAAATCGATGGCCAAGATTCGATCGCCCAGGAGATAGGGCCCGCCGGAACGTAGCTGCGCTTCAATCCGGTCCCAGCCGGCCACGATCCGCGCGTGGGTGCCCGCCTTGACGGCTTCGACGGCTTCCGCACCGGCGATACGTTCCGGGTGGAACCATTCCTGATTCGCGGGTTGCAGGGTATTAGCCAGGTACAGCATCCAGGACAGATAAGCGCCGCGCCGCGGGCTTCCGATGGACGGCTCGAACCCGGCTTCCGGATGGCGTTCTGCCAGCAGCAGCAGAAGCGCCGCAGTCTCGTAGAGTGGCGTGCCGTCCACGATCAGGGCCGGCACGAAGCCATTCGGATTCAGCCGCAGATACTCGGGTCGGCGATGCTCACCGGCTTCCAGATCCACTTTCTTCAGCTCGTACGGAACGCCGAGCTCGATCAGCATCCAGTGCACGGCAAAACTTGCCGAGCCGGGCGAATAGTAGAGCGTGTACATGTGTCGGGTCCCTTGGTGCAAACTATCCGTAATTCTTGCTTCCGGATCGCGCAATGTATACGGGAAGCTGCCTTTGCGGGACCGTGCAATACGAAGTCGACGGCCCGTTCATGATGATGGCCAATTGCCACTGCTCCATGTGCCGCAAGCACCATGGCGCGATGTTTTCGACCTTCGCCTCGGCGCCGGACAGCGGCTTCCGATGGATATCGGGTCAGGACAACATCGAAACCTATCCATCGTCCGAGCATGGCCGCCGGCCTTTTTGCCGGACCTGCGGATCCGTGACACCCATGCTGCTGCCCGCCATGAACCTGGTCTTCGTGCCCGCAGGCAACCTGGATGGTGATCCGGGGCTGCGGCCCGCAATGCACATGTTTGCGGGCTCGCGCGCGGAGTGGTATCCGATTACCGATGACCTGCCGCAGCATGAGGGCTATCCGCCGGAGTTCGGCGGTGGCGCCGGCCTCGAACGGCCGAAACCGCAGCCGACAGCCGGCGTCACATTGGGCAGCTGCCTGTGCGACGGCGTCGCCTGGAAACTCACGGGCAAGCCGGAGCGCATTCAGAACTGCCATTGTTCGCGTTGCCGCAAGGCGCGCAGTACCGCACACGCGACCAACGCGTTCTACCTGCTCGGGCAATTTGCCTGGTTGCGCGGCGAGAATGACGTGAAGACATACTCGCTGCCCGGCGCGAAGTATTTCGCACAGAGCTTCTGTGCCCGCTGCGGCAGTCCGGTGCCGCGCGTCAATGAATCTACCGGCCGCGTCGTCGTGCCCTGCGGCGGTCTCGACAGCGATCCCGGCGCACGGCCGCTCGGCAACATCTTCGCGACCAGCAAGGCTGCCTGGTTCGAGATAACCGATGGGCTGCCGCAGTGGGAGTCTTACCCTGGGCGCGCGTAATACCCTGATTGCCGCCGCATGCCTGTTCGCAGCCTGTGGATCCCGGCCCGCGCCCGAGGACGAAATCCGCGCGCTGATCGAATCAGCGGAAACCGCGGCCGAGGCCCGCGACGCGGGGGCCCTGCGCGAACTGATTGCTGACGACTACCGCGATGCCGAGGGCCGCGGCGCCGACGACATGCGCCGCTATCTGCACGGCTACCTGATCGCCCATCAGTCCATCCACCTGATGACGCGCATCGACGCCATCGAAATCGAGGGCCCGGAGGTTGCGCGAGCGCAGGTGACGGTCGGCATGCTGGGTCGCGAGTCGGCTTCGGACTGGGATCTCGCAGCCGACGTCCAGCGAATCGATTTGCGGCTTGCCCGCGAGGACGGCGAGTGGCGCGTTACGCGCGCCCGCTCGCAACCGGAACGCTAGTCTTCTTCTTCAAGCGCGTTCCAGCGTTCGCGAAATGCCTGCACGGCTTCGCCGTAGATCACGGCATGCCGGCGCGATAGCAATAATGATGACGGCGGGCAGACCCTTGCGCGGATCACGCCAAGATCGGCCGCGGCATCAAACAGGCTGGGATACCAGCGTTCCCATTCCGGCAGGATCGCTTCGACGTGATCACGCAGATTCATCAGATGGCGTATCCGTGGCTGGTCTGCGTGGCGGCGCGTCGGGGCTCCACATCTCGCGGTGGATCAGCCATCTGCCGTCGACCTTCTTCCACAACTCGATGAACTTGCCGGTTTCGATCGCCGCACCATCCGGACCTTTGACGGAATACCTGCCCTGACGATGGGCGTAATCGCCGAATACCAGAGTCTCGATCGTTGCGAACTCGATTTTCGGCGCGTCGGGCGGGTTGGTCCTTGCAACAAATTCCTGGATCGAAGCGCGGCCGCTGACCGCTTCCATGCCTGGCGGCAGCAACTGTGCATCATTGGTGTAGAGAGCTGCCACGCCAGCTGCGTCATGAGCGGCGAAATGCGCGACCCAGGTGTCCGCGACCTGCTGCGGGAACGGCTCGGGCACCGGATTCTGCGCGCAGCCGGCCGAGAGCACTGCCAGAATCAGTATTGCCGCGATCCGCATCGATGCGGTCCCTAGGCATCCGGCGCCGCCGACACTTGTACGGGTGGCGGCACATTCGGGCTCCACATCTGGCGATACAGCAGCCATGCGCTGCCCACCCTGGTCCATAGCTCGATGAACTTGCCGACGCGGGGCTCGCCCTCAGCCGGGTACTTGGAGCTGTAAGCGCCCTCCCGGAACCAGTAATCCCCAAGCTTCGCGCTTTCGACCTCGGAAATCTCGATGCGCACGCTGCCCGGGTTGTAGTTGCGCCAGAACTCCTCGATCAAGTCGTAGCCGCTCACGATCGGCTGATCGGGCGGAAGGATCTTTGCATCCGGGCTGTACATCAGCGAGAGCCCCGCGGCGTCGCCGCTGTTGAACGCGGCGATCCAGCCATCGGCAGCGGCCTGTGGAAACGCCTCCGGCGCCTTGGCGCTTTCACAACCGGCAAGACCGGCCAGCGCGATCAGGGCGACCCATGAGGCAAGGTGAAAACGGCTCATGACGCATTCCCCTTTGGTATGCCTCAGCCGATCATACTCGCGTCACAGCGGGACGGAAGCGGGCTCAGGGCCGCCGGCGCGCCAGCGTCAAGCCGTCGCCGACCGGAAGCAATGACAGGTCGATCCGCGGGTCCGCAACTGCACCGCTCCAAAGCGTGTTGTCTACGGCGATCAGCCCGCCGGGGAGAATCAACCGGAGCAGTCGTTCGTAATAGGCGTGGTAGCCGCCCTTGTCCGCATCGATGAAGGCGAAATCGTAGTGTCCCGCCTCGCCGGCCGCCAGGCGCGCATCCATCAGCCGCACCAGCATCTGCATGAACTGGCCCTGTTCGGGTGCGATCTGCATATTGACGTGCGGATGAGATGCCGTCTCGGCGCGCAGCGCCGCCAGTGCGGCCGGCTCGCGCAGGGATTTTCGCAGCAGGTAATCGTAGAGCCGACCGTCGAGCGGCAGAGTGCGGTTCGACATCAGTACCCGCGCTGTACGTCCACTTCGGACAGCAGCTTATCGCCCGCCGCGTAGCGGCGCAGGTTCTCGCGCGCGATCAGCCAGCGGGATTCCTCGCCGAGATCGGTGGCCGCAGCGACATGTGGCGTGATCAGCACGTTCGGCGCGTGCCACAGCGGGTGATCAGCGGGCAGCGGCTCTGGATCCGTGACGTCGAGGCCGGCGCCGCCGATGCGCCCATCCCGGAGCGCGGCGATCAGGTCCGCCGTGACGACGGTGCCACCGCGGCCGACATTGATGAAGAGCGCACCGCGTTTCGCCGCATCGAAGGCTTTCCGGTCGAAGACCCCCTTCGTTTCCGGCGTCAGCGGCAGGGCGTCGACGATGACGTCAGCGCGCGCGGCGAAGGCGAGCAGGTCCTCACTCAATCCCTGTTCGTCGACGAACGGCGGTTTTTCCTGCCGCGTGTTGCGCGTGGCGATCACTTTCATGCCAAGCCCATTCGCGCGGCGCGCAACCTCCGTGCCAATCCCGCCGAGGCCCGCGACGAAAAGCGTTTTGCCTTCGAGCATCCACAGGCGGCCTTCCGGCACGGCATCCTGCGCCCAGTCGCCGGCCGCCTGGCGGGGAACATAGACCGCGAGCCCGCGCGACAGGCCGAACATCAGCGCGAGCACGTGCTCGGACATCACGGGACCCGCAATCTTCTGCATGTTGGTCAGAACGATGCCGCGCGCCGCAAAGCCCGCTATCCCGACGCAGCGCTCGACGCCGGCATACTGGTGCTGGATCCAGCGAAGGCGCTGCCCGGCATCCACGATGTCTGCGGAGCAGACGCCGATCACCGCATCGGCATCCGCAGCCTCGCGCACCGCCTCGGCCTGGTCGCGTGCCCCAACCAGCCGGACGCCTGGCGCGGCGGGCTGCATCCAGGCGAGGCGATCCGTGTCGGCGCCGATGACGACCACCTTGCGCGGCGCCTGCCAGCCGGGCCGGTCCGCGACCGCCGTGGGTGACTCCTTGAGTCCCAGTTCCGCGATCAGGCGCGCGGTTTCAGCATCCGCCGGCTCGGCGCCAGCCCACGATCCGTTGAATGTCAACAGGATCGCAGCGGCCAGCGGCAGCAGGGAATTTCGCGCAAATTTCATGCCGCCAAAGATACCCCAACGGCCAGTGCGGGACGACTAGAATGTGCCCGCCAGAACAAGGTAACGGGGATCCGCCATGCGCCTGCTGTCTGTGCTGATGCCGCACGAGCGGCAGTTTTTCACGCTGTTCAACAGCCACGCATCGCTCGTGGTCCAGGGCGCGACCACGCTCGTCGAGATGCTGGCCGACTATTCCGATAACGGGCGGCGCGACGCATTCGTCGCCAAGATCCAGGCTTTCGAAAGCGCAGCCGACGACGTCACGCATCAGACCGTCGCGCTGATGCACAACACCTTCGTCACGCCATTCGACCGGGAGCAGATCAACAGGCTGATCCAGCGCATGGACGACATCCTGGACCTGATGCAGGACACAGCCGAGTCGCTGACTTTGTATGACGTCCACGTCCTGACACCGGAAGTTTCTCATCTCGCCGACCTCGTGCACATCTGCTGCACGAGGGTCCATGACGCCGTCACGATGCTTTCATCAATGGACAACGGCCCGGCGATCCTGAAGATCTGCCAGGAAATCGATGCCCTCGAAACCGACGCCGATCGTGTCATGCAGGCAGCGATCTCCCGGTTGTTTCGCGAGGAGCAGGATGTGCGCCAGATCATCAAGCTGAAGGCCGTCTACGAACTCCTCGAGTTGACGACCGACAAGTGCCAGGACGTGGCTCTCGTCATCGAGGGCGTCGTGCTCGAGAACGGCTGACGATGGACGCCGGAACCGTGACGCTGACGTTCGCGATGCTGATTTTCATCGCGCTCGCCTTCGATTTCATGAATGGTTTCCACGATGCCGCGAACTCGATCGCGACCGTGGTCTCGACCGGCGTCCTGAAACCGCATCAGGCCGTCATGTGGGCCGCGTTCTTCAATTTCGTCGCGGTCGCTCTCTTTGAGCTCAAGGTCGCCGCGACGGTCGGCAAGGGCATCGTGAGTCCCGACATCGTCGACAATTACGTGATCTTCGGCGCGCTGATCGGCGCGATCGTCTGGGACCTCATCACCTGGTATTACGGCATCCCTTCGAGTTCTTCGCACGCGCTGATTGGCGGCATGGTAGGCGCCGTTATGGCGAAAGCCGGCACGGGCCCGTTGCTTGCGCCCGGCATCGTCAAGACCTCGACTTTCATCGTGGTCTCGCCCCTTCTCGGCATGCTGCTCGCGGGGCTCATTACGGTCGCAGTGTCGTGGATCTGCAGACGCCAGACCCAGCGCGTGACCGATCGCTGGTTTCGCCGCCTGCAGCTGGTATCGTCCGCGCTCTACAGCATTGGCCACGGCAGCAACGACGCGCAGAAGACCATGGGCATCATCTGGCTGCTGTTGATCTCGGCGGGCCTGACGACAACCGCTCACCTGCCGTACTGGGTTGTCATTGCCTGCTATGTGTCGATCTCGCTCGGCACACTGTTCGGCGGCTGGCGCATCGTCAAGACGATGGGCCAGCGCATCACCAAACTGAAGCCCGTAGGTGGCTTTGCGGCGGAAACAGGCGGCGCGATATCGTTGTTTCTTGCATCCGGCTTCGGAATTCCGGTTTCAACGACGCATACCATCACCGGCGCGATCATCGGCGTCGGTTCCACGAGGCGCGTGCGCGCAGTCCGCTGGGGCGTGGCCGGCAATGTCGTGCTGGCCTGGATCCTGACGATACCGGCCTCGGCTTTGATTGCCGCAGGCGCCTGGTGGGCCGGCCACCAGCTGTTCTGACGGCCGGAACCATCGGGGCCCGGAGCGCATAGGTATATCTACGTATTGACTGAAACATGGCCCCCGATTCAATGAGAGAAGCTATTGAATGTGAGGAGCACGTGGGGCACTCGCCAGCTCGTTTCCGGGATGTGGTGGTCGCGGCAGTCGTCGCGGCGTTGCTGCTGGTTGGCGCTGGCGGCAGCGCGGCGCCGCTCCAGGCGACGCATACCGCGGGCAGCCCGTCCGCCATGCATGATTCCGCCTGCACCGGCGACATGTGTCCGGACGCCATGTGTTCGCCAGGGCAATGCCTCATGGGTGCCACCACAGGCTGTCATTGCTCCTGCATGCAGGTCACAACCGAATCCATCAGCGAACTGCATTTCCCGTCACTGACGGCCACCACTGCCCCGATCATTGATGCGGTCGGATCGGTCTCCGGCCGGCTCGAAAGACTCTTCCGTCCTCCCGCCTGAGTGTCGCCCCAGGAAGCGTGCGGATTGCCGGCACGGTCCGGCAGTCCTGATTGTCATCTGAACACTTGAACGGAGAGGACCATGAACAAACTCAATTGCTGGCTGGCCAGCGGAATCGCAGCCCTGGCCCTGGCTGGAGCGGCGACGGCCGCAGCGGACGAAGTCGTCACTCAGGCGCAGATCGAAGCGGCAAAGACCTCGGAACAGCACGAGGCCATCGCCCGGTCATATGAAGATGAAGCGCTGGCGGCCGAACGGCGCGCGGAAAGCCACGCGAAGATGGCGCAGACCTATAGCCACGCCTATACCAAGCCGCGCGAATCGATGGCGATCCATTGCAAGGCCCTCGAGAAGGACTATCGCAATGCGGCAAGCGAATATCGCAAGCTTGCTGAGGAACATCACGAGATGGCGGAAGCCGCCAGGTGAGGTGTTGAGGGGCCGCCGGTTTCCGCCGGCGGCCTCAGTTTTCCCGGGACCGCCCGCCGCGCAGCCGCAGCGCATTGCCAACCACTGAGACCGACGACAAGCTCATCGCCAGCGCAGCAATCATCGGCGAGAGCAATAGCCCGCTCACCGGATAGAGCACGCCGGCAGCGATCGGCACGCCAAGCGCGTTGTAGAGGAATGCAAAGCCCAGGTTCTGGTGCATGTTCCGGACCGTCGCCGCGGAAATCTCGCGTGCCCGCGCGATGCCGCGCAGGTCGCCCTTCACCAGCGTCACCTGTGCGCTTGAGATCGCGACATCAGTGCCGGTACCCATCGCAATGCCGACATCCGACGCGGCGAGTGCGGGTGCATCGTTGATCCCGTCCCCCGCCATCGCGATGCGATGTCCTTCGCCGCGCAATCGCGCGATCAATGCGGCCTTGCCGGCGGGGCGCATTTCGCCGTGAACTTCGTCGATTCCGGTCGCAGCGGCGATTGCCTGCGCGGTCGCGGCTGCATCGCCGGTCGCCATGATGATCCGCAACCCCGAGGCGCGCAGCAGAGCGAGCGCTTCGGCTGTCGTTGCCTTGACCGGGTCCGCGACCGCGATCAGGCCCGCCAGCCTGCGATCCGCCGCGAGGAACATCACGCTCGCACCGTCGTTCCTGAACCCCTCGGCTCGTGGCGCGAGCGGTGCCGTGTCGACGCCCAGATCCTGCATCAACGCCGCGCTGCCGAGCGCAAGCTCGCGGCCCTCGACGCGCCCGCGCACGCCGAGACCGGTGCCCGACTCGAATGTCTCCGCCTTTGCAAGCGCGAGGCCGCGGCGGCGCGCCTCCGCGACGATCGCTGCGGCGAGCGGGTGCTCGCTGCCCTGATCGAGACTGGCCGCAAGGGTCATCAGATGCGCCTCGTCGAAACCCGCTGCTGCGACCGCCGCACGGAACGCCGGCCGCCCTTCGGTGAGTGTGCCGGTCTTGTCCACGATCAGCGTATCCACCGCGCGCAGCGATTCGAGCGCCTGCGCATCGCGGAACAGGATGCCGGAGCTCGCGCCGCGCCCCATGGCGACCATCACGGACATCGGCGTCGCGAGTCCGAGCGCGCAAGGGCAGGCGATGATCAGCACGGCCACGCCGTTGAGGACCGCGTAGGTCCACGACGGCTCCGGCCCAAACCAGCCCCAGGCAAGAAACGTCAGCAATGCGATCCCGAGCACGATCAGCACGAACCAGTACGAGGCGCGGTCCGCCAGGCGCTGCATCGGCGCCTTCGAGCGCTGCGCCTGCGCGACGAGCTGCACGATCTGCGCAAGCATCGTCGCGGCTCCGATGCGATCGGCGCGCATCACCAGGCTGCCGTTCGCATTCAATGTGCCGCCGATCAGCCGGTCGCCCTGCTTCTTTTCGACCGGCAGCGACTCGCCGGTCAGCAGCGATTCGTCCACGCTGGAATATCCCTCCAGCACTTCCCCGTCCACTGGCACCTTGTCGCCCGGCCGCACGCGCAACCGGTCTCCCGGCTGGACGGCGCTGAGCGGCACTTCCTCGTCGCTGCCGTCTGCGCGGATGCGCCGAGCCACCGGTGGCACGAGACGCAGCAGGGCCTTGATCGCCGCCGAGGTCGACGAGCGCGCGCGCAGTTCCAGCAGCTGGCCGAGCAGCGTCAGCGACACGATGACGGCCGCCGCCTCGAAGTAGACTCCGACGCGGCCGTGCTCGTGGAAAGACTCTGGAAAAATCCCGGGTGCCACCGTCGCGACGAGGCTGTAGAGGAAAGCCGCGCCGACACCGGTGCCGATCAGTGTCCACATATTCGGATTGCGGGTCACGACTGACCGCGCCCAGCGCTGGAAGAACGGCCAGCCGGCCCACAGGACGACCGGTGCCGACAAGGCGAGTTCCAGCCAGCCGCGAGTGGTCGCCGGCAGCGGCGCCAGGTAATGGCCGAACATTGCGAGCGCCAGCACGATCAGCGTGAGCGGCAAAGTCAGCCAGAAGCGGCGCCTAAAATCGGCGAGTTCCGGAAGCTCATCTTCGTCCACTGCCGGCATCAGCGGCTCGAGCGCCATGCCGCAAATCGGGCAACTGCCCGGCCGGTCGCGGATGATCTCCGGATGCATTGGGCAGGTGTAGCCGGTGCCGGCAGGGGCCAGCGCGGCCGGAGCCGTTTCCGGCTTCAGGTAGCGGGCGGGGTCGGCCACGAACTTCGCGCGGCAGCCGGCCGAGCAGAATCGATAGTCGCGCCCGGCATGGGCTGCCTGGTGTGGCGAATTGGACGCCACCGTCATTCCGCAAACGGGATCGATCATGTTTGCGTCACCGACTTGCGCTTCAGTCGCCGTGATGCGCGTAGACCGACGTGGACCCGTCCTTTGCGACCAGCAGTACGTCGTACGGCTCGGCGGCACCGCCCTGCTCCATGCCGGGCGAACCCTGCGGCATGCCGGGCACGGCAAGGCCGCGCGCGTCGGGCTTCTCGGCGAGCAGGCGTTTCACGTCTTCCGCCGGCACATGCCCCTCGACGAAGTAGTCGCCGACCCGCGCCGTGTGACAGGACTCGAGGCCAGCGGGCACGCCCGCTTCGGCCTTGATCGCGCCGAGCTCCTGGTCTTGCATGTCCTTCACTTGCACTGAAAACCCGGCGTCCTGCATGTGACCCGCCCAGGACTCGCAGCAGCCGCAGGTCGGCGATCTGTAGACCAGGAGCTGCGGCTGGTCGGCGTTCGCCGCGGCAACGGCATCGACAGGAACTGGCGCCGGCTCGCGCGCGCAAGCGCACAGAAGTGCGACCAGAACCCATACGGATGACTTCTGCGTGAAATTCATGGCACTACTCCTGCTGCTTGCGGGTCCGCGAGGACCAGTGGATATGGACGATCTTCCAGCCGGCCTCCGTGGCACGAAGCACCATGGTTTCGGTGCTCTGGATCGTCACCGGCCTGCCGTCGTCCTGCGCCTGCAGTTCGCTCTCGCTCGCGACCCATGCCAGATCACCACTGGCCCTTGCCGTGCGTCGTCCAGGCTTCTGCTGCGCGGTCCCAAGGAACTCAGCGTCGTACTTCGCATGGCCGCCCAGGTATTGGGCAGCCGAATATTCAGCACCGCCACTTTCCAGAATGATCACATCCGGATCGAGTTCGGCGGCCGCCGCGCCGAGGTCACCCGTGGACAGCGCGCCAAAGAAGCGATCCACGGTTGCGGCGGCGGCCTGTGCCGTAGCGGGCACGTCGATGCGCGGCGGCTCAGCCAATACGACGCCAGGAAGCAGGGACCCTGCGAGGAACATCGTTGCGGCCAGGCGGCTCATGTTGCGTGCCTCCAAATCAATCATTGTGTTCTTGATGCTCGTCATCGGCATGGACATGCTCCTCGCCCGAGTCGTGGCTGTGCCCTTCGCTGGACTCGACCAGTTCACGGTAGCTGGCCTCGCTCATGCCGGGGAGCTGCTGGAGAAAGGCCACGATGCCCCAGATGGCTTTGTCATCCATGTGCTTTCCCCAGGCTGGCATGCCGGTCATCTTGATGCCGTGCTTGATGACCCAGAACGCCTCCACGGAATTCTCGATCCGCTCACCGGCCAGGTCCGGTGGGGCCGGATACATGCCGGAGCCCAGTACGGAGTGATCTTCGCCCGGGTGTCCATGACAGTCGGCGCACATGGCGTCGTAGTTTCCGGCGCCCGCGCGGATTAGCGATTCATCGGCGAGGTCAGGTGCGGTGATGCCGGATAACCGCGCCTCGATCGAGCGATCGCGCACGGTTTCCATCACCCTGGTCATCACGGACCAATGCGGCTCGTCTGCAGCGATATTGTACGCGCCCGACCAGATGAACACGCCGGCCGCCACAGCGACCAGCAACAACAAACCCAGCATCGGGGTCATTCGTTTCATTGGGCTTCTCCTCCATGCAAGCATCCGCGTCCTGTGCGCAATCCGCAAATCGGGCTTCTGGCGCGCTGCCGGATCTGATCGCTGGCGCCTTTCACGGCGGGTTGAGACAATCATGCCCATGCCATCCGAACGCGACTACGTGCTGCACAGCTGGTGTGTACCGGGCGACTGGAACGCGCCGACCGTCGTCGGCGGGCGCGGCGCCAGGCTTCTGCTCGAAGATGGGCGCGAACTGCTCGACATGAGCAGCCTGGTCGAGTGCAGCAATCTCGGCCACCAGCATCCGCGCCTGGTGGCCGCCATCCGCGAGCAGGCGGAGAAACTCTGCTTCGTGACGAGCCACTGGGGCTCCATTCCGCGCCGGGCGCTCGCAAAGCGGCTGCTCGATCTTTCGGGTTTCGAGGGCGGGCTGGTGTTCTTCACGCTCGGCGGCGCCGATGCGAACGAGAACGCCGTGCGCATCGCACGCCAGGCTTCCGGCAAGGGGCGCGGGCTCGTCGTCACGCGCGACCGCTCGTATCACGGAGCGAGCTACATGGACATGGCACTGTCCGGAGATGCCCGCACTGCGCACCAGGTCGATGCCGAAGCCTGGGGCGTGCGCCATGTGCCGCCGCCCTATTCCTACCGCTGTCCTTTCGGCAGCCGCTCCGCACACGAGTGCGGAGAGAGGGCCGCGGCCGCCGTCGCCGGCTGCATCGACCAGGAGGGCGCCGATCGCGTCTGCGCCGTGCTGATGGAATCGAATGCCGGCAGCAATGGCATCGTGGCGCCGGACAGCTACTGGCCACTGCTTCGCGAATTGACGCGCGAGCGCGATGTACTGCTGATAGCAGACGAGGTCATGAGCGCCTTCGGGCGCTGTGGCGAGTGGTTTGCCTGGCAGCGCCACGGCGAGCAGGGCCGCCCGGACATCATGACGCTCGCGAAAGGCCTGACAGGCGCTGCCATCCCGCTCGGGGCGGTCGTGATGAGTTCAGCGATTGCGCGGCGCATCGAAAAGCAGATGTTCTATGGCGGCCTGACGTATTGCGGCCATCCGCTGTCCTGCGCGGCGGGTCTCGCCGCGCTCGATGCTTATCGCGATGAAAAGCTGATCGAGCGTTCCCGCCGGCTGGGCGCCAGCCTGTTCAAGGAACTGCAGAAACTCAGGTCACGCCATCCGGTGATCGGCGAGGTTCGCGGCGGCCATGGTCTGTTCGCGGTTGTCGAACTGATCGCGGATGCCGCGACACGCGCGCCGCTCGCCCCCTGGCCGCAACAGTCCGACCAGCAGCGCGCACTGCTGCGCGCTGCGCTCGATGAGGGCGTTTCCTTTGGCTCGCGCGGTAACCTGCTGATCATCGCGCCGCCGCTGGTGATCGACGAGGCCGACCTGGCCACCGCTCTCGCCCTGCTCGACCGTCTGCTCGGCCGCTTCTTTCCAGCCTCCAGCATGGAGCAACACTCATGAGTTTCCGCCTGACCTACGCGACGATGTTCAATCCGCCCGAGGCCATGCACGAGCGTTTCGAGCGAGCGCTCGCAAAGCTCCGCGGCGAACTCGGCGGCACGCAACGCCTGTTCCTCGACGGCCGGGACCTTGACGCCGCCAAGCACGAAGACCGCGTGAGTCCCATCGACCGCAACCTGAGGCTCGGCCGTTTTCCGATGGCGCAGCTGAAGGACGTCGATGCCGCGCTCGCCGCGGCATCGAAGGCATTCCCGGCCTGGCGCGCGACCAGCGCGGCGGAACGCGCGCGGCTCCTGCGCCGCGTGGCCGACATCATGGAGGAGCGCGTCTACGACATCGCCGCGGCACTCGTGCTCGAGGTCGGCAAGAACCGCATGGAGGCGCTCGGCGAGACGCAGGAGACGGTGGATTTCTTCCGCTGCTACGCCGATGACTTCGAATCGCACCATGCTTACGAGCTCGATCTTCCGAACGATCCGCTCGAGGGTTTCATCTCGCGCAATCGCAGCGTGCTGCGCCCCTACGGCGTCTGGGCCGTGATAGCGCCGTTCAACTTCCCGCTGGCGCTCGCCGGCGGGCCCACCGCAGCCGCACTCGTGACCGGCAATACGGTCATCCTGAAATGCTCCTCCGACACACCCTGGGCTGGCCGCTGGCTTGCCGATTGCATCCGCGATGCGGGATTGCCGCCCGGCGTTTTCAATTACGTATCCGGTTCCGGTGCGGCGGTCGGCGAGGCTCTGGTTGGCGATGCGCGCACGGCAGGCATCACTTTCACCGGTTCGGTCGGTGTCGGCCGCAAGATTCTCGGCGCGATGGCGACCGGCAGGTATCCGCGGCCCTGCGTCGCGGAAATGGGCGGGAAGAATCCCTGCATCGTGACCGAACATGCGGATCTCGACCGCGCGGCCAGCGGAATCCTGCGCTCCGCTTACGGCATGGGCGGGCAAAAGTGCTCGGCCACTTCGCGGCTCTACGTGCATGAATCCGTGGCCGACGGCCTGTTCACGCTTCTGGAGCGCCAGATCGACGCGATCCGCATCGGCGATCCGACCAAGCGCGAGACCTGGCTGGGCCCTGTGGTGAACGCGAAGGCCTATGAGAATTACGCGCGCTACGTTGGCGAACTGCGCGACGCGGGCGTGAAGTTCCGTCGTGGCGGTCGCGTGCTGACGGAGGGGGATTTCAGCCGGGGATTTTACGTGGAGCCCGTACTCGCCGAAGGCGCACCCGATCATCCCTTGTGGCGGCAGGAAATGTTCCTGCCGATCCTGATGGCGCAACGGTATCGGGACCGCGACGTCGCGATGCGGCTCGCGAATGACACGGACATGGGACTGACCGCCGGCTTCTTCGGCTCGGCCGAGGAGGTGCGCTGGTTCCAGGAGAATATCGAGGCCGGCGTCACTTATGCGAACCGCGGCCAGGGCGCGACCACCGGCGCCTGGCCCGGCTACCAGGCATTCGGCGGATGGAAAGGATCGGGCTCCACCGGCAAGGCGATTGCTTCCTTCTATTACCTGCCGTTGTACATGCGCGAACAGTCGCGCACTGTGGTGGAATGAATGACCGAGTTCCTGCCGCTGTCGGAGGCGATTGCGAAGCACGTGCCCGATGGTGCGTCCGTCGCGCTCGAAGGCTTTACACACCTGATTCCTTTCGCGGCCGGGCATGAGCTCATTCGCCAACGCAGGCAGCGCCTGCACCTGATCCGCATGACGCCCGATCTCATCTATGACCAGCTGATCGGCATGGGCGCGGCGCGGCGCCTGACATTTTCCTGGGGCGGCAATCCGGGCGTCGGCTCGTTGCACCGCCTGCGCGATGCGGTCGAGCGCAACTGGCCGCGCCCGCTCGAACTGGGCGAGCACAGTCACGCCGGCATGGCCGCAGCTTATCGCGCGGGCGCCGCACGCCTGCCGTTTGGCGTGCTGCGCGGCTATATCGGCACCGACCTGCCGGCGCACAATCCGGATATCCGCAGCATCCGCTGCCCCTACACGGGTGAAGAACTCGCGACCGTTCCTGCATTGAATCCCGATGTGACGATCCTTCACGCCCAGCGCGCCGACCGGCACGGCAATGTCGCAATCGAAGGAATCATCGGCGCGCAGCGCGAGGCGGGCCTGGCCGCGAAATTGCTGATGGTCACCGTTGAGGAAATCGTCGACGAGCTGCCGCCCGCGATGAACAGCGTGCTGCTGCCGCATTTCGTGGTTGGTGTCGTGTCACATTGTCCCGGAGGCGCCTGGCCGTCCTATGCGCAGGGCCGTTACGGACGCGACAATGATTTTTACCTCCGCTGGGATGAAATCTCGCGCGATCGCGCACGCTTCTCTGCCTGGATGGAGCGCCATGTGCTCGGCACGGCCGATCATCGGGCCTTCCTCGAGAGCCTGCGCCAGGCGGCGGCATGAACGATTACAGCCGCGATGAGATGATGACGGTCGCTGCGGCGCGCATGCTGTGGGATGGTTGTGTCTGCTTTGTCGGCATCGGCCTGCCGAGCGCGGCCTGCAATCTTGCGCGGCTGACCCATGCGCCGGATCTTGTGTTGATATACGAGTCGGGCACGATCGGCACGCGGCCGACGGTGCTGCCGCTCTCGATCGGCGACGGCGAGCTTGCTGAAACCGCAGCCTGCGTTGTGCCGTTACCCGACATATTCAGCGACTATTTGCAGGCCGGGCGCGTCGATGTCGGTTTTCTCGGTGCGGCGCAGATCGACCCGCTGGGTAATCTGAACAGCACCGTGATTGGCTCCTACGAAAAACCGAAGACCCGTTTGCCAGGTGCAGGCGGTGCGACCGAAATCGCGGCGCATGCAAAGCGGGTCTTCATCGTCATGAAAGCGTCTTCGCGAAGCTTCGTCGCCGAGTTAGACTTCCAGACCAGCGGGGGACATTTCGGGGGCCGCGGCTTGAGTGGCGCGCGCGGTGGAGGACCCGCCGCCGTCGTCACGGACGTCGGCATCCTGAAACCGCAGCCGGATGGAGAACTGGCGCTGGTGGCGGGTTACCCTGGCGTACCGGCCGACGAAGCGCGGGCGGCCATCGGCTGGCCATTGGCCGTCGCGCCGGAGCTTGAAATGGTTGCTGCGCCGACCATGAATGAACTGGCGGCATTGCGCGCACTTCAGGCGCGCACAGCCGCCGCGCATCGCGAACCAGTGAGGCTACCGATATGAACGCACCGATAAGAGCGGGAGAAAACGTGAGCCACCCACATATCAGGACGGAGCTGCCCGGGCCAAAGGCGCGCGCCATGATCGCGCGCGACACATTGGTCGCCTCGCCCTCCTACCCGCGCGACTACCACTTCGTGATGTCGCATGGCCGCGGTACCGAAGTTTGGGACGTCGACGGCAACCGCTTTCTCGACTTCGCGGCCGGCATCGCTGTCTGCGCAACCGGCCATGCGCATCCCACGGTGGTGGCCGCGGTACGCGAGGCCGCCGGAAAGTTCCTGCACATTTCGAGCGACTACTGGCACGAGGGCATGACGGCGCTCGCCGAGCGGATTGCGGCGCTCGCGCCGATGGGCGAGCCGGTCATGAGCTTCCTGTGCCAGTCCGGCACCGAGTCCGTCGAGGGCGCGCTGAAACTCGCGCGTTACGTCACCGGGCGGCAACGCATCATCGCCTTCCTCGGCGCATTTCATGGCCGCACGATGGGATCACTCGCGCTGACCTCGAGCAAGTACACGCAACAGGCCGGATTCGCGCCCGTCATGCCGGGTGTCACGCATGTGCCGTATCCAAATACGTATCGGCCGCTGTTCGCCGGCAGCGACCAGGGCAAGGCCGTGCTCGATTACATCCGCATGCTGTTCGAGCGAAACCTGCCACCAATGGAAGTCGCGGCGATCGTCGTCGAGCCGATCCAGGGCGAAGGCGGCTATCTCGTGCCGCCCGACGGATTCCTGGCCGGCCTGCGGCAGATCTGCGACGAGCACGGGATCTTCCTCGTGTTCGACGAAGTGCAGTCGGGCGTCGGCCGCAGCGGCCGCATGTTCGCCTGCGAGCATTCGGGGGTGCGACCGGACATCATGACGCTCGCCAAGGGCCTGGGCTCCGGCATGCCGGTCGGCGCGATCGTCGCCAAGCGCCGGATCATGCAGCAATGGAAGAAGGGCGCGCACGGCAATACCTTCGGCGGCAATCCGCTGTGCTGCGCGGCCGCCAACGTGACACTCGACCTGGTGCGCGACCAGTACGCCGCGAATGCGGCGAAGGTCGGCGCCCACTTCATGAAGCGGCTCAAGGAGCTCGCCACCACCTATCCCTGCATCGGCGACGTCCGTGGCCGCGGCCTGATGATCGGAATCGAGCTGATCAAGCCGGACGGCGCGCCAAACCGCGCCCTCTCGGACGCAATGCTGCACCGCGCGTTCCAGAATGGCCTGCTGCTGTTGTCCTGCGGTGTCAGCACGGTCCGGTTCATGCCGCCGCTGTGCGTGACCGAGGCCGAGGTGGATGAGGCAATCGTGATGCTGCGCAAGAGCTTTGACGAAGCCCTTGCCGCCGGGTGACCGCAGCCGCTACTTGACCAGCCGGCCGTAGTGCTCTAGCAGTGCGACCAGGTCCGCGTGCGGCAACGCGATCGCGTAATGGCCCTTCGTGCCCTGCATATCGCGCGCTGCGACCATCGCGTTCACGATCGCTTCCTCGGTCGCCTGCACGGTGGCCTCGAACAATGCATCGAGTTGCGCGTTGGACATGAACTCGGCCAGCGAAAGCGGCGCACCGCGCAGCGGCGCCGCATTCGCCGTCGAGAACGCGATGAAGATGTCGCCGGAACCATTGTCCGCGGTCGAACCCAGGCGGGCGAGGCCCAGGGCTGCACGCTTCGCGATGCGCTTCAACTGGTGCGGCAGGACCGGCGCATCAGTTGCGATGACGATGATGATCGAGCCGGTCTCGCCGGCGGCGGGGTCGTCTTCGGTGTAGACGCGATGCTCGCGCAGTTGCTGGCCGACAGGTACGCCGGCGATGCGCAGACTGTCGCGCCTGCCGTTATTGGCTTGAACCAGCACGCCGATGATGTGTTCGCGGCCGTCAAGCCGGACGCTGCGTGAGGCCGTGCCGATGCCGCACTTGAACTCATAGCAGATGGTGCCGGTACCGGCGCCGACGCTGCCCTCTTCGACTGGCCCGCCGACCGCTTTTTCAAGCGCCTGGTCCACTTGCGCGGCCCGCACATGGAAACCATTGATGTCGTTCAGGTATCCGTCCCAGGTCTCGCCCACGACAGCCGACGACCACCAGTAGCCAGTGGTGTCCGGCCCACCCTGGCGCACGCGCCAGGCAATGGCCGCATCGTGCACGACGCCCACACTGTGTGTATTGGTCAGGAGCACCGGGCCTTCCAGTTCTCCCGACTCCTCGAGCCAGGTCGTGCCGGTCAGTTCGCCCGCGCCATTCAGCGCAAACCAGGCGCCGAAGGCATGGAGATTCAGGCTCTCGCGGCCGCGCGGCAGGATTGCGGTGACGCCGGTGCGCACCTTCTTGCCGCCATCGAGGTCCTCCATCAGCGTCACCTGGCCGACCGTGACACCGGCGACATCGGTGATGGCATTCAGCGTTCCCGGTTCGCCGTCGAAGGGCACGCCGAGCTCTCGCGCCCGCGGGCCCGCCTGGGAAATCCCGCTTACAAGCATCAGGATCACTGTCAGGGCCAATGTCGGCAGATTGCGCATCACGGGTTACATTCTCAGTGGATCAATGGGCCACGCTCAACTCAACCAAACGGCGCCACGCCGATCAAAGCGGCATGCCAGCGGAACGCGAACAAGGCATACAGGACCAGTCCAACGATCACGGCCACCACATCGTTCAACTTCGACGCCGGCGCAGCCGGGATCGCCCGCGCCGGGCGATGGTTGACCGAGATGCGGTCGACGACGGCCCAGGCAAGGAATCCGCCAAACAGGATGACATCGGCGAGCGTGCCATTGGCCAGCAGGTGCGCGGTAGCCCAGAGTTTCACGGCGAGAAGCATCGGATGCTTGACGCTTGTCTTGATGCGTCCCGGCAGATAGGCGGCGAGCAACAGGACGAATACGGGCAGCATCAGCAATGCCGCGACATGCCGCGTCCAGGCAGGTGGCAAGTACAGGACCAGGGGTGCGAGTCGCGCCTCCGCATACCCCTGCACCAGCAACAAGAACCCCGCAATCGAAACGATCGCGTAGATTCCCTTCCAGGGCCACTCGCCGATCCGGGCCACGACCGCACTGCGCCACTGCGGCGCCACGATGGACACCGAATGAGTGCCGATGAAGATCACCATTCCAAGAATCAGTGTCAGGACGTCGTGCATGGCAGTGCTGAAAATCGGCGGTATTGATTAGGTGGAGACATGCTAGCGCAGGACGGGTCCTTCGTGTTTACCCGATAACTCCCGCGCCGACTTCAACTACTATTGCCCTCATGATCCGGTGGCGCGGGTCTGTATCGCGGCCTGGGGGGTTCCGGAATGAATACACGCCAGCTGGGTTTCTGGATGTGCACGGCCCTGGTGGTCGGCAACATGATCGGCATGGGCATCTTCGTGTTGCCCGCGTCGCTTGCGCCCTTCGGCTTCAACGCCTTCGTCGGCTGGGCTGCGGTCGTCGTCGGCTGCACCTTTCTCGCGCTTGGCTTTGCGGTGCTGGCGCGGCGGATGCCAGAGGCCGATGGCCCCTTCGGTTACATCCGCGCGACCCTCGGCGAGACGGTCGCGTTTGCGGCGCTCTGGTGCTACTGGATTTCGATCTGGGTGGCCAATGCCGCGCTTGCAGTGGGCGCCGCGGGCTATCTGACGAGTTTCGTGCCGCAGCTTGCGCGCATACCGCCGGCCATCATTGCCGCGAGCCTCATCTGGGTGTTCGTGCTCGTCAACCTGCTGGGCGCCCGATCGGGTGGCCGCGTGCAGGTGCTGACCGCCGGGCTGAAACTGGTGCCGCTGGCGCTCGTCTTCGTGCTGGGCCTCTGGATGCTCGTCGCGGATCCGGCTGCCTACACCGAGCATATCCCGACCGTGCCCATCAACCTGCAATCCACGATGGCGGCATCCACCATTGCGCTGTTTGCGATGCTCGGGCTCGAGTCCGCGACGGTGCCTGCCGGCCGGGTCCTGAATCCGGAGAAGACGATTCCCCGCGCGACGCTCGTCGGCACGCTATTGACGGCCACGGTCTACATCGCCGTCACGGCGGTCTCGACGCTGCTGGTGCCGCAGGAAACGCTGGCCGCCTCCAGCGCGCCCTTTGTGGATGTGCTCGACCGCCTGCTCGGCGCCGGCAATGGCCGCTGGCTCGCGCTGTTCGTCATCATCAGCGGTCTCGGCTGCATCAACGGCTGGACCCTCGTGGTCGCCGAGTTAACCCGCACGCTCGCATCAAGGCAACTGCTGCCCGCGGTCTTCGCGAACAGCAATCGTCACGGCGCGCCGGGCCCCGCACTGTTGCTGGTCGGCCTGCTCAGCACCGGCGTCGCGCTGTTGAACTACAAGGAGACGCTGGTCAAGGGTTTCACGTTCCTCAGCATCATCACCACTGCCGCGAATCTGCCGCTTTATCTGTGCTGTTCGATCGGCCTCTTGTGGCTGTGGCGGCGTGATCGCGGCAACTTGCCGCGCCACGCCTGGCTCTACGGCCTTGGCGGCATTGCTTTTTCGGTCTATGCCTTCATCGGCGTCGGCACCAAGCCATTCCTGTGGGCGCTGGGACTCGCGCTTGCCGGCGTGCCGGTCTATTTCTGGATGCGTCACCGCCACCCGCGGCCGGCCGCTGCGGGAGCCACGCCCCGGTCGTGACCGGCGACCAGAATTCCGTCGCCGAGCCGGTCGGCACAGTTGCCGTCGCACTGGCGCATGCGCAGAAATTGCTCGCGACCGACCCGGCGCTCGCGGCAGAACAGGCAACCGAAATCCTGAAGTCGGTGCCGGGGCAACCGGTTGCGCAACTGCTGCTCGGTGTAGCGCGCAGGCGTGGCGGCGAGCTGCCGGCATCGCTCGCCGTACTCGAACCGCTCGCCCGCGCACATTCCGGCTGGTTTCCGGCGCACTATGAATTGGGTCTCACGCAGGGTGCTGCCCGGCGTGGTGACGAGGCCGTCTCGTCACTTCGTCGCGCGCTGGAACTGAAGCCTGACCTCGGCGATGCCTGGCGCGAACTTGCGGATCATCTCAATGCACTGGGAGATCCCGAGGGAGCCGCTGCGGCCTACGCTCAGCACCTGAAATTCGCCTCGCGCGATCCGCGGCTGCTCGAAGCAGGCGCGGCGCTCGTCGAGAACCGCATTGCTCAGGCCGAAGCGCTGCTGCGCGCGCAGCTGAAGCAGCACCCGACAGATGTCGCCGCAATCCGGATGTTGGCCGAGGTCGCGGCCAGGCTTGGGCGCTTTGGCGACTCCGAGGTACTGCTCGCGCGTTGCCTGGAACTTGCGCCGAGCTTCACCGCCGCGCGCCATAACTACGCGACGATCCTGAACCGGCAAGGCAAGAGTAGCCCGGCGCTCGCCGAGATCGAGCGCGTGCTCGCCCAGGAACCCAACAACCCGAATTATCGCAATCTCTTGGCGGCGATCCTCGGGCGCATCGGAGAGTACGACCGGGCAATCGAAACCTACGAGGGCGTGCTCGCCGAGTACCCAAAGCAGTCGAGCGCCTGGATGAGTTACGGTCATGCGCTCAAGTCCGCTGGGCGGCAAGCGGATTCAATCGCGGCTTATCGTCGTTCGATCGGACTGCGTCCGGGTTTCGGCGAGCCCTGGTGGAGCCTCGCAAACCTCAAGACTTTCCGCTTCGAACCGGCGGATGTCGCTGCCATGCAGGCGCAGCTCGCGCGCAGCGATCTGGCCGCGGCTGATCGTTATCACTTCCATTTCGCACTCGGGAAGGCTCTCGAAGACCAGGGTTCCTGGGAAGAAGCCTTCGCGCACTATGAGCAAGGCAATCGCCTGCGCCGGTTCCAGATCAGTTACGACGCAGAGGAAAACGCAAACCATGTGCTGCGTTCCAAGGCATTGTTTTCAAGAACGTTCTTCTCGGAGCGGACCGGCTTCGGGTCAGATGCTCCGGATCCCATCTTCATTGTCGGCCTGCCGCGTTCAGGCTCGACGCTGCTCGAGCAGATCCTTTCCAGCCACTCGGCGGTCGAGGGCACGATGGAGCTGCCTGATGTCATTGCGATCGCGCGGGTACTGGGCGAGCGGAAGAATCGGTCGCAGGAATCGAAGTACCCCGATGTGCTTGCGACGCTTGGCGCCGCGGAGTTTCGCGCGCTGGGCGAGCGCTACATCGAGCAGACCCGCATCCAACGCAAGACGGATGCGCCGTTCTTCATCGACAAGATGCCGAACAACTTCGCGCACATCGGGCTCATCCACCTGATGCTGCCGCGCGCGAAGATCATCGATGCGCGCCGTCATCCACTCGGCTGCTGTTTCTCGGCTTTCAAACAGCATTTCGCCCGCGGCCAGTCATTTACCTACGACCTCGGTGAACTGGGTCGCTACTACCGCGATTACGTCGAGCTGATGGCCCACTTCGACGAGGTGTTGCCCGGCCGTGTTCACCGGGTCATCTACGAACGCATGATCGACGATACGGAAGTCGAGACCCGCCGGCTGCTTGAATACTGCGGCCTGCCATTCGAAGAAAGCTGCCTGCGTTTCTACGAGAACGAACGCGCGGTGCGGACTGCCAGCTCCGAGCAGGTCCGGCAACCGATCTACCGGGAGGCGATCGATCACTGGCGGCATTTCGAGCCCTGGTTCGACCCGCTGAAGGAGGCCTTGGGTCCCGCGCTCGATGCCTATCCGGCGGTGGCGTTTTGACCCTTGACCCAGATCAAAGCCTCACGGCCCTTGTGGCGTAAACTATCCCGACCACAGGTGGGAGGTCGCAGCAATGCAACGGTCAAAGAAACGCAAAGCATTGATTTCCCGGTCAGTTGTTGCCAGGGCGCCACTCGCTTCGGCGGTGCTGCTTGCGCTTTCACCGGCCTACGCACAGGAAGTCACCGGGCTGGAAGAAGTCATTGTCACGGCGCAAAAGCGCACCGAAAGCCTGCAGGATGTGCCGCTCAGCATCCAGGCGATCGGCACGAAGCAGCTGGAAGAGTTGCATGTCGCGAGCTTCGCCGACTACGCGAAGTTTCTCCCCAGCCTTTCCTACCAGAGCGGCGGCCAGAGCGGCGGCCCGGGATTTTCCAGGGCCTACATGCGCGGCGTCACCAACGGCGGCGACGGCAACCATTCCGGCTCGCAGCCAAGCGTCGGCACCTATCTCGATGAGCAACCGATCACAACGATCGCCGGTGCGCTGGACGTACACATCTACGATGTCGCGCGCGTTGAAGTACTGGCCGGCCCGCAGGGAACGCTTTACGGCGCCAGTTCTCAATCCGGCACGATCCGCATCATCACCAACAAGCCGGACCCGAGCGGGTTCGAGGCCGGTTATGACTTGGAGGGTAATACGGTTGCCAAGGGAGACACCGGTTATCTCGCTGAAGGCTTTGTGAACCTGCCGATTTCCGATACCACGGCCATCCGACTCGTCGGGTGGGCGCGGCAAGATGCAGGGTACATCGACAATGTCCAGGGTACGGTTACGTACCCGACGTCCGGAGTCACGATCGACAACGCGAACAGTGTCAAGAAAGACTACAACGATGGCGACGTCTACGGCGGTCGCGCGGCCTTGAAGATTGACCTGAATGACATGTGGGCGGTCACCGTGGGCGCCATGGGCCAGAAGCAGACTCGCAATGGCAGTTACGGCTACCGGTCCGACAGTGACCTCACCCTGGTGCGTTTCAATCCGGAAACCTCGGAAGATCGTTGGGTCCAGGCTGCGCTGACCATTGAGGGTAAGCTCGGTAATTTCGACGTCACTTATGCGGGTGCCTACCTAGATCGCAAAGATGAAACCCGGTCCGACTATGTCGATTATTCGTATTACTACGACGCCTGCTGCGGTTACGGCGCGTACGTCTACGATGAGGCAGGCGTATACATCGATCCCACCCAGTACATCGTCGGCAAGGACAAATTCACGAAACAGAGTCATGAACTGCGGATCTCGTCCCCCGCCGAGAACCGCTTCCGGTTTGTCGCTGGCCTCTTCACCCAGCGCCAGACCCACGACATCCTGCAGAATTACAAGATCAACGGCATCGCGCAACGTATCGAGGTCACGGGCTGGCCCGATACCTGGTGGCTGACGAACCAGATCCGCGTCGATCGCGATTCCGCCGTATTCACCGAACTGACTTACGACCTGACGGACAAGCTGTCGGTCACCGGCGGTGTCCGTTTCTTCGAGGCGAAGAATACCCTCGAAGGATTCTTCGGGTTCGGCTTGACCAACACGTTTTTCCCGGCGCTGGGAGAGCCACAGTGCTTCTCCCCGGTCTCCGTCAATGGCGGGCCCTGCACCAATGTGGACAAGGGCATCAAGGAATCGGACCACACGTCCAAAATCAACTTTACCTATCGTTTTGACGGCGAGCGACTGCTCTACGCGACCTATTCGGAGGGTTTCCGTCCCGGCGGCGTCAATCGTCGCGGCACCCTCCCGCCGTACAGCGCCGACTTCCTGACGAACTATGAAATCGGCTGGAAAACAAGCTGGGCGGACAATCGCCTGCGCTTCAACGGCGCGCTGTTCCGCCAGGAGTGGGACGACTTCCAGTACGCGTTCCTGGGCCAGAATTCGCTGACGCAGATCGCGAATGCCGGTCAGGCGCGAATCGACGGGTTCGAGGCCGACCTGCTCTGGGCGGCGAGCGACAAGCTGACGCTGTCCGCCGGCCTTGCGGTGCTGGATGCAAAACTGACGCAGGCGTATTGCGGTCAGCTCGGCCCGGACGGCAAGGACCTGAACCCCTGCCCCGATCCTCCGCTCGCCCCGAATGGCGCCCGGCTTCCGGTTACGGCCAAGCTTAAAGGGAACCTGACGGCGCGATACACCTTCAACCTCGGCAGTTTCGACGCACATCTGCAAGGTGCCCTGGCCTATGTCGGCGACCGCTGGGCAGACATGCGCACGTCACAACGAAGAATTCTCGGGAAGGAGCCGGCCTACACAATCGTGGACGTCTCCGCGGGCCTCGCGAAGAACAGCTACTCGGTGGAGCTCTTCGTGAACAACGTTGCCGACAGGCGTGCACAGCTCGACCGTTGGGCGCAGTGTGACGCGGAGATCTGCGGTCTTGGTGGTGCAGGCACCTACATAACACCAACGCTGCCCCGGGTCATCGGTCTCCGGTTCGGACAGAAGTTCTGAGTCTGCCGACATTCACAGCCCCGCCCGCTTCGGGGCGGGGCTTTTATTTTCCGATGCAGAAACCCGAGAAGATCGCACCCAGCAGCGCATCACTCGTGACCTCGCCGGTAATTTCACCCAGTGCCTGCTGGGCGAGTCGAAGATCCTCGGCAACCAGCTCGAATGCCGCGCGCTGTGCAAGCCGCGTTGCGGCCGATTGCACGAGGATCTCTGCACGAGCGAGCGCGTCGAGATGTCTTCGCCTCGCTGAATACACGCCGCTATCGCCCGCCCGATAACCGGCCGCGGCCTTCAGGCGCTCGCGCAGCTTTGCGAGCCCCGCCCCGGTCAGCGCAGAAATCGCAATGCCCGCATGACCCGCCGGCGGCGGCGCGATGTCGATCTTGTTCCACACGACGAGGACCGGCGGGTCGTCCGGCAACGCCTTGAGTTCGCCCGGCGCAGCGCCCGCGCAGGCATCGACCAGGTAGAGCACCAGATCCGCGCGACGCATCTCCGCGCGCGCGCGCCGGACCCCCTCTTCCTCAATGACATCCTGGCCGTCGCGCAGACCCGCCGTGTCGATCACATGGATCGGCAGGCCGTCGATGTTGATGCGTTCGCGCAGCAGGTCGCGCGTCGTGCCGGGGATGTCCGTCACGATCGCGGCGTCGTGTCCGGCAAGCGCATTGAGCAGGCTCGACTTGCCGGCATTCGGCCGTCCCGCGATCACGACGTTAAGCCCCTCCGACAGCGCGCGGCCCTGGCTCGCAGCCCGGCCAATCCGTTCGAAGCGCCCGGAAATATCCAAAAGCCGTCCGCGCACCTCGGGGCTGTCCAGGAACTGGACGTCTTCATCCGGAAAGTCGATCGCAGCTTCGACAAAGATGCGCAATTCCATGATCTGCGCTGCCAGTGCCGACACCTCGCGCGAGAATTCGCCGGCGAGCGATCCGAGCGCTGCACGCGCAGCCTGTGCTGAACCCGCACCGATCAGATCTGCGATGGCTTCTGCCTGCGCAAGATCGATCTTGTCATTCAGGAATGCCCGCTCGGTGAATTCTCCGGGTCGTGCCAGCCGTGCGCCGAGTTCGACGGCGCGGCGGATGACGAGATCCATCACCACCGGGCCGCCGTGGCCGTGCAATTCCAGCACGTCCTCGCCCGTGAACGATCGCGGCGCCGGGAAGAAGAGTGCGAGCCCCGTATCGATCGCGCGGCCGGCGGCGTCGGCAAACGCCGCGCTCTCCGCGTATCTTGGCTTTGGCACGCGGCCCAGCATGGATTGTGCGATCGCGCGCGTCACCGGCCCGGAAATCCGCACGATTCCGATGCCGCCGCGGCCAGGCGGCGTAGCTGCCGCCACAATGGTGTCGCTGTCGCCGCTCATCGGCAGCGAGTATGCCCCGGCTAGCCAGTCCGCCGCTTCTTGTCCTCGGCCTCGACCACGCGGTTGATCTTCCACTGCTGGGCGATGGACAGCAGCGTATTCGTGAGCCAGTACAGCACCAGACCGGCCGGGAACCACATGAACATGCCCGTCATGACGACGGGCATGAACGCGAATACCTTGGCCTGCATCGGATCCGGCGGCTTCGGGTTCAGTTTGAACTGCCCGAACATCGCCGCGCCCATCAGCATCGGCAGGATGAAGTACGGGTCGCGGGCCGAAAGGTCCTGGATCCATCCCATGAATGGCGCCTGGCGCATTTCGACGCTCTCGAGCAGCACCCAGTAAAACGCCAGGAAGAAAGGGATCTGCACCAGCACCGGCAGGCAGCCCGCGACCGGATTGATCTTCTCGCGCTTGTACAGCTCCATCATCGCGCGCGCCTGGCCTTCGCGATCGTCCTTGTAGCGCTCCTGCACAGCCTTGAGCCGCGGCGCGACCGTGCGCATCTTCGCCATCGAGCGGCCGCTCGTTTCCGACAGCTTGTAGAACACGAGCTTGATCAGCAGCGTCACGATGACGATGGTCCACCCCCAGTTGCCGATCACGCCGTGGACCTTGGCCAGGATCCAGAACAGCGGTTGCGCGAGGATGGTCAGCTTGCCGTAGTCCGCGGTGCGCCGAAGCTCGGGCCCGGTCGCCTGCAATTGGTCCTGCAGCTTCGGGCCGACGAAGAGTTTCTCGGTCAGCTCGAGATTCCCGCCCGCGGGCACGGCCTGCGCGGGCCCGACCACGCGCAGGAGGAAATCCCGGTCCTTGACGCGTAGCTCATACTGGTAGGGCTGCCCGGCAACCGGCACGATCGCGGCGACGAAATGATGCTGCAACGCGGCCACCCAGCCGTTCGTAATCGACTGCGAGAGCGCCTGATCCTCCTTGTCTTCGGTATCGAGCTTCCGATAAGTCTCACCGTCATAGATCGCGGGCCCACGGAAGGCATAGGTCTCGACGTTCCACATCGAGCGCTTGACCACTTCCCAATGGCGCAGAAGCTGCGCATAGGACGCCAGCTTGACCGGCAGAGCGCCCGCATTCGCGACCTGGTACTGGATGTCGACGGCATAGCGGCCACGATGGAAGACAAACGTCTTCGTAACCGAGAGGCCCATGCCATCCGACCAGGACAGCGGCACGCGAAGTTCATCCGCCCCTTCGGCGAGGCGGTATTCCGCGCTGCCAGCGCTGAATTCGGCTTTGTGGTTCGGCTCGGCGCGGCCGGCCTCCCCTGTCGTCAGGCCTGACTGGAAAAGGAACAGCGAATTTTCCGAATCGTTGTTGAACAACCGCACAGGTATTGTCGGGTCGTCCTTTTGCCGTGGGTATGCCGGCAGATCTGCGCGGACGATTTCGCCGCCCTCCAGGCTCAGATCCAGATCCAGCACATCCGTGACGACATGGATCCTGTTGGCGCCCGCCGCTGGCAGTGCGGCCGGTACCGCTTCTGTCACTGCGGCCGGTTTTTCGCCGGCCACAGTCGGCAGCACGTCGGACAGCGCGCCGGCGGCCCCTGCGGCACCGGGTGCTGCGCCGGACGCCGTGGGTGCCGTGATTGCAGCTCCCGCCGACGCGGCCGCGGGCGCCGCGGCATCTTTCATCCACGCATTGACGTTGAGATAGAGGACGAGCAACAACCCGAGCCACAGAAAAACGCGTTGCTGTTCCATCAGCTGCGGCCCCCGGGCACCGGGTCATACCCATCGCCACCCCAAGGGTGGCATCGACATACGCGCCGGATCGAAAGCCAACCGCCGCGCGCAGCGCCGTGCTTTTCGATGGCTTCCAGCGCGTAAGCGGAACAGCTCGGGTGATAGCGGCAGTTCGTGCCGAGCATCGGGCTCACGAGCCAGCGGTAAAGCCGTATCGGTAGTTGCAGCAGCGCTTTCATCGTGCGGGCCGGATTTCCTGCCACATGCGCCCGAGGCTCGCGAGAATCTGCCGGTTGGTTGCCATGCGCACGCCCGTCTTTGCGATCACGAAGATGTCCACCGCGGGCAACTCCTGCCGGCGCAATCGGAATGACTCGCGAATCAGCCGCCGCACGCGATTGCGCGTGACGGCCCCACCCACGGCTCGCACGCCAACGGCCATGCCAATTCTCGCCGTCCCGCGCTCGTTCTCGATCCACTGAACCGAGAACAGCGCATCGGCCCGCCGGTCTCGGCTCTTGCGCGCGCGCTCGAATTCGGCCGCGCTGCAGAGCTTCTGACCGGCCCGCAGAACTGCGCGCCCTGACGTAAGTTCACTCGTCAGCGAAGTTCAGTGACGGCCAGGCGTTTGCGGCCCTTCGCGCGCCGGCGCTTCAGGACCTGGCGGCCTTTCTTGGTCGCCATACGGGCGCGGAATCCGTGGGTCCGCTTGCGCTTGATCTTGCTTGGCTGGTAGGTGCGCTTCATGGCTGGCGGTCCTAAACCTTTGAAAAATAAAGGCCTGCCGATGCAGGCAAAGGGCCGCAAGGTTACGGAGCGCCGCCGTCGCTGTCAACCGACGCAGCCTGTGGATAACTCTGGCGCGCCCCACTCCGCGGCGATAGACTCAAGCGCCTTGGAGGAGTTGCTCGTGCAGGGCTCGCTTTGGCACCACTGTCTGCGTCAACTGGAAAGCGAGGTGCCAGAGCAGCAGTTCAACACCTGGGTGCGCCCGCTCCAGGCCATCGAACGCGATGGCGCGCTCGTCCTGCTGGCACCCAATCGTTTTGTCGTCTCCTGGATCGAGAAAAACCTCTACCGCCGCATCGAGCAGCTGGTCGGCGCGGCGGGCAACGGCGCTGAAACGCGCGTCGTGCTCGAGGTCGGCTCACGCCGCGAGGACGTGCCGCCGGCGAAGGAGCCCGCTGCGCCCGGCGCCCGCAAGCGCGAGAGCCCCGCCGTCGTCGGCAGCCGCTTCAACCCGGACTTCACGTTCGCGACCTTCGTCGAAGGCAAGAGCAACCAGCTTGCGCGCGCGGCCGCCGTGCAAGTCGGCGAGAACCCCGGCAAGGCCTATAACCCGCTTTTCATCTATGGGGGTGTCGGTCTCGGCAAGACCCACCTGATGCATGCGGCCGGCCATCTCATGCACCAGCGCAACCCCGCTGCCCGCATCGCCTACGTGCACAGCGAGCGCTTCGTCAGCGATATGGTCCGCGCGCTTCAGCACAACACCATTGCCGCATTCAAGCAGGCCTATCGCACACTCGACGGGCTTCTGATCGACGATATTCAGTTCTTCGCCGGCAAGGACCGTTCCCAGGAGGAATTCTTCCACACCTTCAACGCGCTGCTGGAGGGCCAGCAGCAGATCATCCTGACCTGCGACCGTTACCCCAAGGAGGTGGCTGGCCTCGAAGAAAGGCTGAAATCCCGCTTCGGCTGGGGTTTGACGGTAGCTATCGAGCCGCCAGAGCTTGAAACCTGCGTGGCCATCCTGATGAGCAAGGCCCAGGCTGCCGGCGAAACGCTCCCGGAAGAGGTCGCGTTCTTCATCGCGAAGCGGATTCGCTCCAATGTCCGCGAACTGGAGGGCGCGCTGCGCCGGGTCCTTGCAACCGCACGATTCACGGGCCGGCCGATTACGCTCGAATTCGCACGCGAGGCGCTCAAGGATCTGTTGGCCCTGCAGGAACGGCTCGTCACGGTCGAAAACATCCAGAAGACCGTCGCCGAGTATTACAAGATCCGCATGGCGGATATGTTGTCCAAGCGGCGCAGCCGCTCCATCGCTCGGCCGCGCCAGGTCGCTATGGCGCTCGCCAGGGAATTGACGCGTCACAGCCTGCCAGAGATCGGCGACGCTTTTGGCGGACGCGATCATACGACTGTCTTGCATGCCTGCTCGCGCGTGAAAGACCTGCGCGAGAGCGATCGTCGCACCGGTGAAGATTATCTGAACCTGTTGAGAATCTTGACCGGTTGATGTGGATAATGTGTTGCCTTGCGGGGGGCGTTTTTTGCTCCACAATCGATCCACAGGGGAGACAGAGGAAAGCCGCAGGCAACACGGGTGCTTGTGCTTCGCGCAAGCCCTTGCGGTGCGTCGATTTCCGGCTGTTTTCCACCGAAAATACGCTGCTCTATTACTACTACAGTCATAAGAATCATTAATTCAAATCAGGTGCACAGATGAAATTCAGTGCTGAAAGGGAAGAACTTCTGGACGCACTTCAGTCGGTCATCGGAGTCGTTGAGCGGCGGCAGACGATGCCGATACTCGCGAACCTCTTGCTGTCCGCAAAACAAGGGAAGCTCGCGATTACCGCCACTGATCTCGAGGTCGAGCTCGTCGCCTCTGCGGAGATCAAGACTAGCGCGGAGGGGCAAATCACCATCCCGGGGCGCAAGTTGCTCGACATCTGTCGCTCGCTGGCTGAGGGAGTGACCCTGACGCTTTCGCAGGAAGGCGACAAAGTAACGGTTCGTGGCGGCCGCAGCCGTTTTGTACTGGCGACCCTCCCGGCCGCCGACTTCCCTGTGATTGACGAGCTGGCGCAGCAACAAACCCTCGAACTGGCCCAAGCTGACCTGAAGCGCCTCCTGGACAAGACCCACTTTTCCATGGCGCAGCAGGACGTGCGCTACTATCTGAATGGAATGTTGCTGGAAACGGACGGGAAAATGCTGCGAACGGTCGCGACGGACGGCCATCGTCTGGCATTGTGCGAAATGGACCTGCCGTCCAAGGCACCCACCCAGCAGGTCATTATTCCGCGCAAAGGCGTCCTGGAATTGCAGCGCCTCCTCGGCACCGAAGGCAATGTCACCATCACAATTGGCACAAATCACGTTCGTGCCCAGATCGGCGACGTTCGACTCACTTCGAAGCTTATTGATGGTAGGTTCCCGGAATATAGCCGGGTCATTCCGGCGGCACCGCCGAAAGCCGTCGTCGCAGATCGGGAAATGCTCCGGGCGGCCCTACACCGAACGTCCATCCTCGCGAACGAGAAATACCGCGGAATTCGTTTGGCGCTCAAGAAGAACTCGCTGACGCTGCAGGCGCACAACCCCGAGCAGGAAGAGGCCGAAGAGCAGGTGGAGGTCAGTTACAAGGGCGACGAGTTGGAGGTCGGATTCAATGTGACCTACCTGCTCGAAGCGCTGGCGGCGGTAGATGGCGCGGAGGTTGAGATCGGCGTGACCGATGGCAACTCGAGTTGTCTGGTCCGCGCACCGGGTGCGAGCAGCGCGCGCTACGTGGTCATGCCGATGAGGCTGTAAGGGGCGCAATGCCCCTTAGCTGGTTTCGCGCCGAGAAATTCCGCTGCCTGGCGTCGGTCGAGCTGGAGCTGGATCCGGCCGCCAACATCTTCGTGGGGCCAAATGCCTCTGGAAAAACCAGCCTGCTCGAGGCGGCTTTTTTCCTGGGCCGCGGCCGTTCGTTTCGCAGCCGCCGGCTGGACGCGCTGATTCGCTACGGCGAGGAATCCTTCACCTTGGCGGGCCGCAGCAGCGGCGGTGCGACGCCGGTCATGCTGGGCGTGCGCGCAAGCCGGAATGCTACGGAATGGCAGGCGGGCGGCATGCGGGCGAGCAGTGTCGCGACGCATGCTGAACAGTTTCCGGCGCAGGTCATCGGTCCGGAGATTCACAAGCTGCTCGAAGAGGGACCGGGACGCAGACGCAGATTTCTGGACTGGGGCGTGTTCCACGTGGAACCCGCGTTCCTGACGACTTGGCGGCGTTACCACCTGGCGTTGCGGCAGCGCAATGCGGCGCTCAAGCAGGACCGCAGCGACAGAGATCTTGGCGCTTGGGAACAGGAACTCGCAGTGAGCGGCGAAGAGTTGTTGCGGCAACGCGAGGCCTATCTGGCGCGGCTACGGGATCCGTTGCAGGCGCTTGGCAAGGCGCTGTTGGGCAGCCCGATAACCCTGGTACACAGCCGCGGCTGGGCCGAAGAGAGGCCCCTGCTGGAGGTGCTCGAAGCCGACAGGGGGCGGGACCGCCGCTATCGGGCGACGCAATCCGGACCGCACCGCGGCGATGTGATGGTTGAAGTCAGGGAGCGACCGGCGAAGGACCAGGTATCCCGCGGCCAGCAGAAACTGGTCGCGGCAGGCCTGATGCTGGGACAGCTGCAGGTTCAGGAGCAAGAACGCCCCGGCCGATCGGCACTGCTGCTTGATGACCCCGCAGCAGAACTAGATCGCGAGAATCTGGAGCGACTCATGGCGGCTGTACGGTCAATCCCGGCCCAGCTCTGGGTCACTTCGCTGCACGGCGAAATCCCGGGCCTTCCGGAGCGCAGTCGAATGTTCCACGTGGAACAAGGCGGCATCCGGCCTGACTGATAGAGCGGATGTTCCACGTGGAACAGAACCGACCGGTTTATTTTGCAGCGCAATAAACGGGCGGCGACTGGTCTGGAAACGCCCACTTTTCCACAGATTCATCCACAGAAAACATGGCGGTGCGCGGGCTGGCGATTACCTAAGCCAAGCAACTGAAAAACAAAGCAAAAACGGTGATTTCCGTGCTATCATTGACAGATTATGCAGCCAGGCCCCCAGGTCTCCGCAGAGGACAGCTACGACTCCACTAAAATCAAGGTGTTACGGGGCCTAGAGGCCGTCCGGAAACGGCCCGGCATGTACATCGGCGATACGGACGATGGCACGGGGCTCCACCACATGGTTTTCGAGGTCGTGGATAACTCGATTGACGAGGCCTTGGCCGGCTACTGCGACCGCATCATCGTGACGATCCACGCCGACGAATCGGTCACCGTCCAGGACAATGGCCGGGGCATTCCGACCGATATCCACAGCGAAGAAGGACGTTCCGCCGCCGAGGTCATCATGACCGTGCTGCACGCCGGCGGGAAATTCGACGACAACTCCTACAAAGTCGCCGGCGGTTTGCACGGCGTCGGCGTCTCGGTCGTCAACGCGCTGTCGGGCGCGCTGACACTGACGATCGCGCGTGACGGCAAGCTGCATCGCCAGCAATACCGGCTGGGAGAGCCGCTGGGCCCACTGGCGGTCGTCGGCGCAACGACCGAGCGCGGCACGACGGTGCGGTTCAAGCCGAGCAACACGATCTTTACGAACACCACTTTTTCGTACGACTGGCTGGCGAAGCGCCTGCGCGAGCTGTCCTTCCTGAATTCCGGCGTGCGTATCGAACTCATCGATGAACGCGAGGACAAACACGATATCTTCGAGCATCAGGGCGGCGTCAGCGCCTTCGTGCAGTACCTGAATCGCAGCCGCACGGCGATCCACCCGAACATCTTCTATTTCCAGGGCCAGGAAGGGCCGATTTCTGTCGAAGTTGCCGCGCAGTGGAACGATTCCTACCAGGAGGCAATGTACTGCTACACGAACAACATCCCGCAGAAGGACGGCGGCACTCATCTCGCGGGATTTCGCGCGGCATTGACGCGGAAAATCAACGATTTCATCGAGAAAGAAGGCATGGCAAAGCGCGAAAACGTCTCGCTGACCGGTGACGACGCGCGCGAGGGCATGACGGCGATCCTCTCGATCAAGATGCCGGACCCGAAGTTCTCGTCGCAGACCAAGGACAAGCTCGTGTCATCCGAGGTCAAGGGCGCGGTCGAATCGGTAGTCGCGGAGAAACTCGGCGAATTCCTGCTGGAACGCCCGGCGGATGCGAAAGCGATCTGCATGAAGATCATCGACGCAGCGCGGGCGCGCGAAGCAGCACGCAAAGCGCGGGAAATGACGCGGCGCAAGGGCGCACTCGATGCGTCTGGCCTGCCGGGAAAACTGGCTGATTGCCAGGAAAAAGACCCGGGCAAGTCGGAAATCTTCCTGGTCGAGGGCGAATCGGCCGGTGGTTCGGCCAAGCAGGGCCGCGATCGGCGCACGCAGGCGGTACTGCCGCTGAAAGGCAAGATCCTCAACGTCGAGAAGGCGCGCTTCGACAAGATGCTGTCGTCGCAGGAGGTGGTGACGCTCATCAGCGCTCTCGGCACCGGCATCGGGCACGATGATTTTGATGCCGACAAACTGCGTTATCACCGCGTGATCATCATGACCGACGCGGACGTGGACGGCTCGCATATCCGGACACTGCTGCTGACCTTTTTCTACCGGCAAATGCCGGAGCTGATCGCGCGCGGGCACGTCTACATCGCACAGCCGCCGCTGTTCAAGATCAAGCGCGGCAAGCAGGAGATATACGTCAAGGACGAGGTCGAGCTCGACCAGCTGCTGTTGACGAGCGCCCTCGATGGCGCGGCGCTGCACGTGAATCCTGAGGCCCCACCCCTGGCAGGCTCCGGGCTCGAAATGCTGGCCAGGCAATACATGGATGTCCGGGCCATCATCGCGCGCTGGTCGCGGCGCTATGACCGGCGTCTGCTGGAACAGTTGCTCGCGATGCGGACAGTCGGCGAGCAGCAGTTCGCGGATGCGGCCTGGCTCGAGGGCTGGGCGAAAGAGCTGGAAGCACGGCTGAACTCGGATCGCAGCGTGGTCCACAGCTACAAGCTGTCCGTGCGCCGGAACGAGGAGGGTGCGCCGCTGCGCGTGGACGTGGCGCGCACTGAACATGGCGTGACGACCGACAAGCACCTGCAGCGCGAATTCTTCGAGTCCGCTGAATATGCGCGCATTGCCGAACTGGGTACGACGCTCAGCGACTTCATCACTGCCGGCGCCCATGTGACGCGCGGCAATGAGCGGCAGGAGATTTCGACCTTCCCGGAGGCGATGAGCTGGCTGCTGGAGCAAGCACGCAAGGGCCAGACCATTCAGCGCTACAAGGGCCTCGGCGAAATGAACCCTTCGCAGCTCTGGGAGACGACCATCAATCCCGAGGTGCGTCGCTTGCTGCAGGTGCGCGTCGAAGATGCGGTGGCGGCGGACGATATCTTCACGACGCTGATGGGTGATGCAGTCGAACCGCGGCGCGAATTCATCGAGAAGAACGCGCTGTACGTGTCCAACCTGGACGTCTAGCCGCTCGCTCAGCCGGTTACGAAACTATCGGATGTGCATAACCATCCGATAAATGACGTCTATTTCCGGCGCAGCACGATCAGCGCGGCGCAGGTCAGCGCGTAATACACGAGACGCACGATCGCCGAGAAGATCGCGTTGCCCGCGAAGCTGCCGGCGAGCGCGAGGCTCGCCGCCGCGAACAGCAGGATCCCGGACGTGCTCGCGAGTGGCGCCTTCCGGGCAGCGGCAGCGGCGTCGGCGACGACGCCCACCACGACCAACTGCACCAGCACGTACACCGCCGCGACGATCGCGAGACGGACCAGCAACGCAAAAGCGAGGTCGCGTTTCGGGTCACGCATCTCGCCGGCGGGCAGCAGCGCGGATTCGAATCCGCTGAATGCAAACATCATGATCAGGATCGCTTGGGTCCAGTCCGGGTCCGCCGCCACCTGGCCGGCGAGCGTATCGGCGTCGATCTGCGGCAGCCCGAGCACGATCAGGAGCGCGAGCGGCGCGAGCTTCGCGATCGTCAAGAAGTCGATTGCCCAGGCAGCCCCGCGCACGCCGATCACGTTGGTGATCGCGACGGTACCGGCGAGCACCAGCATTACCACGGCCCGCGGCGCGTCGGCGGCGACCTCGGGCCATAGCTCGGCCAGGCACAGTACGAATAGGTTCGGGTTGGCGGCGGCACTCAGCACGCGGGTCCAGATCAGCAGCCAGCCGACCTCGAAACCGACCACGGGGCCGAAGGCCGCGCGTGTACAAGTACACGCCGCCATGCTCGCGAAAACGGCTGCCAACCTCGGCGAAGCAGAGCGCGATGAGCGCAATGCCGAGCCCCGGCGGCAAACACCGCGAGCGGCGAGAGCGCGCCAGTGGTCGCAGCCAGGACCGCCGGTAGCCCGAAGACAGCGCTGCCGATGACGCCGTTGACGGCGGCGGCGGTCAGGTCCCAGCGGCCGATGGCACGGACGAAACCGGCTTTCGGGGCGGGGGATTGCGGGTTGATCAGATGCTTATATCCATCCGGAATTGCCGCGGCTCACGCCGTCCCCGGCCCAGAATCCGCGGGTGCGCTGATCTCGCGCATCTTTCCTTCGATCCATGCCTGCACCTCGGCATTCAGCTCGCGCGGCTCGCGGCCGGTGGTTTCAATCGGCGGCCCGATCACGACGCGGATCAGCCCGGGTTTTTTCAACAGTCCGCGGCGCGGCCAGAAATCACCCGCGTTGTGTGCGACCGGCATGATCTTCACGCCGGTCTGCGATGCCAGGAGCGCACCCGACAATCCGTACTTGCGCGTCTCGCCGGGCGCGACACGCGTGCCCTCGGGGAAGATCATCACCCAGACACCGGCCGCGAGACGCGCGCGGCCCTGGTCCAGAATCTGGTTGACGGCGCGATGGCCGGAGCCGCGGTCGATCGCGATGCCGCGCATCAACCGGGCCGCCCAGCCGACCAGCGGTATCCACAGGAGCTCGCGTTTGTAGACCCAGGCGGACGGCGGCAGGATGACCATCTGCGCCATCGCTTCCCAGGCGGAGGTGTGCTTCCACATCGTGATATGCGCGCCTTCGCGCGGGAGATTTTCGTGCCCCTCGACGACCCAGTCGAGGCCACAAAAAATTTTCGCAAGCCAGATGTTGGAACCCGCCCAGCCGCGCGCGAAGGGGTACAGCATTGGAAACGGCAACCAGCCGACGAGTGTGATCACGGTGCCCCAGACGAGTGAACCGGCGAACAAGAGCGTCGTGTAGATGACGGATGCAAGCCACTGAAGTGGAGCAAACCGGCGCCACCGCGCGGTTCTGCTTGGCCGCCCAGGAGAATTATCTTTGAATGCCATCAGTTAACTGAAATATGGATGTGTATAAACATCCGCTATTGGCCGCATTTCAGCCGGGCAGGCGCGATAAATTGGCGGTGTGCTGGAACAATCGCTGCAGCGCCGCGAGCAGCGCCAGGCGATTTGCGCGGACGGCGGGATCATCCGCCATGACCATCACGCGATCGAAGAAGGTGTCCACGACTGGCCGCAATGTGGCGAGCCTGCGCATTGCATCGCCATAGCGCCTGCCGGCCACGGTGCCTTCGATTTCGACGCGCAGCTCATCGAGCGCGGCCGCAAGCTGGCGCTCCGCCGGATCGGTCAGCAGGCGCGGATCGACGCGCAGCCCGGCCTGCTCGCCGGACTTCTTCAGGATGTTGCCGATGCGCTTGTTGGCGGCAGTCAGGCTGGCCGCCTCCGGCAATGCGAGAAACGCGACCAGCGCCCGCAGGCGATCGTCGAAATCGAGTGGCGAAACCGGGCGCATGTCGAGCACCGCGTCGAACATCTCGGTCGTGACGCCCGGCGTGCCCTCGAGATACCAGGCCCGCAGCCGCTCCATCATGAAGTCGTAAACCTCATCCACGATGTTGTCCGCCATCGGTGGCGATTTGCCATTCGCCAGACGCAGCACGTCGGCATGTACCGAATCGAGCGCCGTGATGATCAATTCGCGCAGGTCCATCCCGACGCGCTTTTCGATCAGGATGCGAAGCAGCCCGAGTGCGGCGCGGCGCAGGCCGAACGGATCCTTTGCCCCGGTCGGCTTCTGGCCGATCGCGAAGATGCCGACGATGGTGTCGAGCTTGTCGGCAACCGCGAGCGCGAGGCCCGCACCCGTGGCAGGCAGTGCATCGCCGGCATAGCGGGGCAGATATTGCTCGGCAATGGCGGCGGCGACTTCGGCGGGTTCGCCGTCATGGGTTGCGTAGTAACGGCCCATGACGCCCTGCAGTTCCGGGAATTCCCCGACCATGGCGGTCAGCAGGTCGCACTTGGCGAGTTCCGCGGCGCGCTGGGCCGCGGCGGGTTCATTGCCGGCCAGGCTGGCAATCTGGGCGGCCAGCGCCGTGATCCGCACGGTCTTGTCGGAAAGCGAGCCCAGCCGGGCCTGGAAGGTCACGGCCCCCAGGGCCTCGCGGCGCGAAGCCAGCGTCTGCTTGCGGTCGGCGGCATAGAAAAATGCGGCGTCGGCGAGGCGCGGCCGGACCACGCGCTCGTTGCCGGCGCGCACCTGGGCCGGATCGCGGCTTTCAATATTGGCGACGGCGATGAAAAGCGGCAGCAGCGCCCCGGAGGCGGATCGGGCGGGGAAATAGCGTTGGTGATCCTGGAGCGTCGCGATCAGCACCTCGGGCGGCAGCTCGAGAAAGCGTGCCTCGAACGTACCCGCGATCGGCACCGGCCACTCGCAAAGGGCGGTCACCTCATCGAGGACGGTGGGGTCGATCAGCGCTTCGCCGCCGGCCGCCCGTGCGGCGGCAGCCGCAGCGGCGGCGATGCGTTCGCGGCGCGCCGCGGCATCCACCAGCACGAAGCCGCGCTTTTCCAGGGCCGAAACATAGCCGCCCGGCGAGCGCAGGACGATCGGCTTTGGCGCATGGAATCGATGGCCCCGGGTCGTGCGTCCTGCCTTGAGACCCAGCAGCTCGCATTCGATCACTTCATCGCCGTGCAGCATGACGAGCCAATGCACCGGCCGGACGAATTCGACATCGCCGGCACCCCAACGCATGCGCCGGGCGATCGGCAGACCCTCGAGGGCGCGCTGCGTGATGCCGGGCAGCAGCGTTGCCGCCGGTGCGCCCGCGCGCGTGACGGAGCAGAACAGGAACTCGCCCTTCGGCTCGGTCACGCGGGTCAACGCTGCGACCGCGACGCCGCAGGACTCCGCGAAAGCAAGCGCCGCGCGCGTCGGTTGTCCGTTGGCGTCGAATGCGGCGGAAACCGGCGGCCCGCGGCGCTCCAGCTTCTGCTGGGCCTGGGTTTCGGCGAGACGACGCACGAGGACCGCGAGGCGCCGCGGCGTTGCGTAAGCTTCCGCCTTGCCGTGCGCGAGACCTGCGGCAGCGAGGCCCTGCAGCACGCCATCGCGAAACGACTCGGCGAGAGCCATGAGGCTCCTTGGCGGCAACTCCTCGGTGCCGATCTCGACCAGGAAATCGCGGCGCGTCACGTTGCGGCCGCGGAGGGGACAGTCCCCTTTTCGAAAAAGGGGACTGTCCCCGATTTCACCATTGGAAAGCCGAGCGCCTCGCGGCTTGCGTAGTAGGCCGCGGCCACGGCGCGCGCGAGCGCCCGGACCCGCAGGATGTAACGTTGCCGCTCCGTGACCGAAATCGCCTTGCGGGCATCCAGCAGATTGAACGCATGCGATGCTTTCAACACCTGCTCATAGGCCGGCAGCGGCAGATTCGCGATCAGCAGGGCCCCGCAGGCCTGCTCATGGCGCGCGAACTCGGCAAAGAGCGCTGCCGTGTCCGCATGTTCGAAGTTGTAGGCCGATTGCTCGACCTCGTTCTGGTGGAACACGTCGCCGTAAGTTACGCGCCCGCCCGCACCGTCGGTCCAGACCAGGTCGTAGACGCTTTCGACGCCCTGCAGGTACATCGCGAGCCGCTCGAGCCCGTAAGTCATCTCGCCGGTCACCGGCCGGCAGTCGAGGCCCCCGGCCTGCTGGAAATACGTGAACTGCGTGACTTCCATGCCGTTCAGCCAGACCTCCCAGCCGAGGCCCCAGGCGCCGAGCGTCGGGGATTCCCAGTTGTCCTCGACAAAACGGATGTCGTGAATCAAGGGATCGATGCCGACGGCGATGAGCGAGCCCAGGTAACGTTCGATGATGTCATCGGGCGACGGCTTCATGACGACCTGGAACTGGTAGTAATGCTGCAGCCGGAACGGGTTCTCGCCATAGCGGCCATCGGTCGGCCGGCGACTCGGCTGTACGTACGCAGCGCTCCAGGGCTCGGGGCCGATAGCGCGCAGGAAGGTCGCCGTGTGGAAGGTGCCCGCGCCCATTTCCATGTCGTAGGGCTGCAGCAGCACGCAGCCTTCGCCTGCCCAGTAACGCTGTAATGCCAGGATGAGATCCTGAAAATTGCGCGGAGGCTGTGTTTTCGGTGTTTTTGGCATGCGATTGCGGTGCAGCAGGGGGCCGCCAAGTATAGCGGCGACCCGTTCAGCCCGCGGCGCTTCGGGCGGCGCGGGCTGCGAGCAGAGGGCGGATTTCGGCATCGGTCAGGTCGCGCCAGTGCCCTGGCGCCAGCGTCCCGAGTCGAATGTGCATGATGCGCACGCGTTGCAGGCGCTGCACGCGGAAGCCGAGCGCCGAGCACATGCGGCGGATCTGGCGGTTGAGCCCCTGCGTCAGCACGACGCGAAACGTGTCGGGACCAGTCTTGGTCACGACGCAGGGCTTCGTCTTCACGCCGCCGATCTTCACGCCGGCAGCCATCATGGCGAGAAATGTCGGCGTGACCGGGCGCTCGACCTTGACCAGATATTCCTTCTCGTGGCCATGTTCGACGCGCAGGATTTCGTTGACGATGTCGCCGTTGTTCGTCAGCAGGATCAGGCCCTCGGAATCCTTGTCGAGACGGCCGATCGGGAATATGCGTTCGCGGTGTCCGATGAAATCCAGGATGTTGCCCGCCACGTCGCGCTCGGTCGTGCAGGTGATGCCCCGCGGTTTGTTGAAGGCGATGTAAACATCGCGGCGACGCGCCGATAGTGGCTGGCCGTCCAACTCCACGACGTCGCCCGCGCTCACTTGCGTGCCGAGCACGGCCTGCTTTCCGTTGACCGTCACGCGTCCGGCGCTGATCCAGGCATCGGCCTCGCGTCGCGAGCAGGCCCCGGACTCACTGATGAATTTATTGAGGCGCATCGGCCGGCGATTGTGGCGATCACGCGCCGGCGGCGGGAAGATTTCGGGTCGCACCGTTTTTGTGCTGAGCCTCCATCTCATGCCCTATAATCGTGCATACGCGATAAAAGGCCTCCCTCGCTTAGGTCATAAGTGTATGATTAAAAAAGATTTAACTACTTGATTCAATCTGGCACGCGATTTGCACCATGACAGGGATCGCGAGCTAACGCCGCCCAATTCTGTGGAGACGATCCATGACTCCCGCCGACGTCGTCAAGTTCATCAAGGAAAAAGAAGCGAGCTACTGCGACCTGCGTTTCACGGACACACGAGGCAAGGAACAGCACGTGACGATCCCGACGCGCATGGTCGACGAGGATTTCTTCGTCGACGGCAAGATGTTCGATGGCTCGTCGATCGCCGGCTGGAAGGGCATCAACGAGTCGGACATGATCCTGATGCCGGATCCATCGACCGCGAAGATCGATCCGTTCTTCGAAGAGACGACGCTGCTCTTGCGCTGCGATGTCATCGAGCCGATGACGATGCAGGGCTACAGCCGCGACCCGCGCTCGCTGGCGCGCCGCGCCGAGGCGTACCTGAAGTCCACCGGCATCGCGGACACGGCATTGTTCGGGCCCGAGAACGAATTTTTCATCTTCGACAGCGCGCGCTGGACCAACGAGATCAACGGCTGCAGTTATCACATCGATTCCGTGCAGGGGGCCTGGAATTCGGGCTCCAGCGACGGCGCCAACATGGGTCACCGCCCCGGCGTCAAAGGCGGCTACTTCCCGGTGCCGCCCGTCGATCGCTTTCAGGACCTGCGCACCGCGATGTGCCAGGCCTGTGAAGAGCTCGGCCTCAAGGTCGAGGTGCATCACCACGAGGTCGGCACCGGCGGCCAGGGCGAGATCAATGTCTCGGCGAACACGCTGATGAAGAAGGGCGATGAGGTTCAGCTGCTGAAATACGCGCTGTGGAATGTCGCGCATGGCTACGGCAAGACGCTGACCTTCATGCCGAAGCCGCTGGTCGGCGACAACGGCAGTGGCATGCACGTGCACCAGTCGCTTCAGAAAGACGGCAAGGCGCTGTTCGCCGGCGACCGCTATGCGGGGCTCTCCGACATCGCGCTCTATTACATCGGCGGCATCATCAAGCACGCGCGCGCGATCAACGCATTCACGAACCCCGGCACCAACAGTTACAAGCGGCTGGTACCGGGTTTCGAGGCGCCGGTGATGCTCGCGTATTCGGCGCGCAACCGCTCGGCCTCGATCCGCATTCCGTGGGTGTCGAACCCGAAGGGTCGCCGCATCGAAGTGCGTTTCCCGGATTCGACTGCGAATCCGTACTTTGCATTTGCGTCCATGCTGATGGCGGGACTCGACGGCATCCAGAACAAGATCCATCCGGGCGAAGCTTCGGACAAGGATCTTTATGACCTGCCGCCCGAGGAGGCGAAGAACATCCCCGAAGTCTGCCATTCGCTGGACATGGCGCTCGAGCATCTCGACCGGGACCGCGAATTCCTGAAGCGGGGCGGCGTGTTCTCCGACGACCTGATCGACGCCTACATCGGCCTCAAGCAGGTGGAAGTCACGCGCTTCCGGATGTCGACGCATCCGGTCGAGTTCGACATGTATTACAGCCTCTGAAGCGTACGGCCCCTGAGGCAGGGACGGTGTTCACAGAATGCCGTCCCGCTTTTGTCAGTCTGGCAAGGGAAGGGCTATGCTGTCCTCATGCGCATAACCCTGATTCTCGCCGGATTGATGTTGTCCCTGGCGGCCGCGCCCCAGGAGATTTACCGGTGGGTGGACAAGGATGGTGTCGTCCATTACGCGGACCAGCCCGGCGCCGCCAATGCCGAGCGGGTGGAGATTGCGAACTCCAACGAATACCAGGCGATGCCGTCGGAATCCGTGGATGTCGCAAACGACAACCAGCCGGAGGCCCGGCAGGCCTACGATTCGCTGACCATCACGCAGCCGACCCCCGATCAGGTGTTCTTCGGCGCGGATGCGGTTGTCACCGCCAGCGCCGAAGTGGGCGGCACGCTTGCGCCCGATCACACGCTGGTTTTCTTCGTGGATGGCAAGCGCGTGCCGGCATCAGACGATGGGACAGCCCAGATTTCGAACCTGGAGCGCGGCATGCATTACCTGCGTGCAAGCGTGCTCGATCAGAATGGTGCCCCGTTGATTTCGAGCCAGCAGGTCACGTTTCACGTGCGACAGCCTTCGATCAACAGCCCGCAAAGCCCGCAGGCTCCGCCGCCGCCGAAGCCCGTACCGAAGCCCAAGCCGGCGAGCTGATTTCCGGCCCACCGCTGTTCGCGGAGTCACGCCATGGCGCGTGAATCCCCGGCGACCCCCCCTGACTTCGACTCCAGCGCACTGCTCGACATGCTGGCGACGGCAATCCTCGTCATCGACACGGACGGCCTCGTCCGCCATATCAATTCCGCGGCCGGTGACCTGCTGGCAATCGGCAGCGGCGCGGCGCGTGGCCGGCGCCTTGCCTCGCTGCTCGTCGATGGTGCGCAGATCGCGGCGCTGATCCTGCGCAGCCGCGCGAGCGGCGAGCCGCTCGCCATGCGCGGCTTCGAGCTCACACCGGCAGCGCGCAGCGAAGCGCACTACCAGGTGGACATCAGGTTTACGCCGATTGCCGCAGGCAATGTGCTGGTGGAAATCACTGATACCACGGGTCTGAGCCGCATCACGCGAGATACCGCCTTACTTGCACAGCAGGGCGGCAGCCGCGTAATGGCACGACAGCTCGCCCACGAGATCAAGAATCCGCTCGGCGGACTGCGTGGCGCAGCGCAGTTGCTGGAACGCGAGCTGCCGAATGAAGAGTTGAAGGAATACACGCGCGTCATCATTGGTGAAGCCGATCGGCTCTGCGCATTGGTGGACAGCCTGCTCGGTCCCGCGCGCGCGATCCGGCGCGAACCGATCAACGTCCACGAGTTGATCGATCACGTATACCGGCTGGCGCGCGCCGAGGCACCGAGCGGCGTCGTGATAGAGCGCGACTACGATCCAAGCCTGCCGCCGCTCTCGCTGGATCGCGATCTGATGGTGCAGGCGATGCTGAACCTGGCGCGAAACGCCGTGCAGGCGCTAGGCGATCGTGGTGCGCTGACGATGCGCAGCCGCGCATTGACGCACGCGACCATCGGCGCCGAACGACACCGCGTGGTTGCCTCACTGCAATTCGAGGACAACGGGCCGGGCGTACCGGCGGAATTGGGCGAGACGATCTTCTATCCGCTGGTGACGGCGCGCGCGGGCGGCACGGGACTGGGCCTTGCCGTTGCGCAGGATATCGCGACGCGCCACGGCGGAATCATTGAGTTCGACAGCCGTCCGGGACGCACCGTGTTCTCGCTGCTGCTGCCGATGGAGGAGAGCCATGAACAAGCCGCTTGATGTCTGGCTGGTGGATGACGATGCGTCGATCCGCTGGGTGCTGGAGCGCGCATTGCGCCAGGGCGGCCTGGTGCCGCGCTCCTTCGAGCAGGCGGACAGCGCGCTCGCAGCGCTTTCGCATGGCTCGCCGGATGTGTTGATCACCGATATCCGCATGCCGGGAACCGGCGGGCTGAAGCTGCTGGAGAGCGTGCGGCGCGATCATCCCCGGTTGCCGGTCATCGTGATGACGGCTCATTCGGATCTCGACAGCGCAGTGGCGGCTTACCAGGGCGGCGCCTTTGAATATCTGCCGAAGCCGTTCGACATCGACGAGGCTGTGGCGCTGGTGCGCCGCGCAGCGACCCAGGGTGTCGTGGGGCGCGCGGAGATCGCGCCCGTCGCGATCCCGGGCATCCTCGGTCATGCGCCGGCAATGCAGGAAGTATTCCGCGCGATCGGCCGCCTGTCGCGCTCGAGCCTGTCGGTGCTCGTGATGGGCGAATCCGGCACCGGCAAAGAACTGGTCGCACGCGCCCTGCATCGCCACAGCCCGCGTGCGGCGGGACCGTTCATCGCGCTCAATACCTCGGCGATTGCATCGGAGCTGCTGGAGTCCGAGCTGTTCGGCCACGAGAAAGGCGCATTTACTGGAGCGGACGTGCAGCGCCGGGGACGCTTCGAGCAGGCGGACGGCGGCACGCTGTTTCTCGACGAGATCGGCGACATGTCCACAGCGCTGCAGACGCGGCTGCTGCGCGTGCTCGCCGAGGGCGAGTTCTACCGGGTCGGCGGCAATTCGCCAATCCGTGTGGATGTGCGGGTAATCGCCGCGACCCATCAGGATCTCGATGCGCGGGTTCGCAAGGGGTTGTTCCGCGAGGACCTGCTGCACCGGCTCAACGTGATTCGCATCCGCATACCCACGCTGCGCGAACGGCGCGGTGACATTCCCGAGTTGCTCGCGCATTACCTCGCGATGGCCGCGCGCGAACTTGGGGTCGAACCAAAGGCGCTGACACGCGATGCGGAGCGCCGCCTGGTCGCTTTCGACTGGCCCGGCAATGTGCGCCAGCTCGTGAATGCCGCGCGAAGGCTGACGGTCACCGCGCCCGGGCGCGAGATCCGCATGGAAGACATTCCGGCCGATCTCGGTGGTGAAAGCGCGGAGGCGCCCGCGCTCGACAGCTGGAGTCGCGAACTGGAGGCTTGGGCGACGCGGCAGCTATCAGCCGGCGGCGCGCCGCTGCTCGAAGTGGCGGGACCGGAATTCGAACGAACCCTCGCGCGCGTCGCGCTCGCCAGCGTTCAGGGGCGCCGACAGGAAGCGGCGAAGCTGATCGGCTGGGGCCGCAATACGCTGACGCGCAAGCTGCGCGAGCTCGGCATTGGCGAGGGCTGAAAGACGGCTGCGCTGGATGCGGTCAGCGGGCCCTGACGCCAAGCGAGACATTCTTGTCACTGCGGAGCCCGGCCTTGCGCCGGGCTCTTTTTTTCCGTGGTACGCGCGAGCTAGCCGCAGTCCCCCGCCGTGCCCGCGACCAGCGAGCCGGTCAGCTCGACGACTGATTTCATTCCCGCATGCCGCAGGTAACTGGCAATTCCCGTGTTGATCTTCGGGCACAGCAGCGGGTCGTAGAAGAGCCCCGTGCCGACGCCGACCGTGGTCGCGCCGGCGATCAGGAACTCGAGGGCGTCATTGGCGCTTTCGATCCCGCCCTGGCCGATGATCGGCACGCGGTGTGGCCTGGCAACTTCATAGACCTGGCGCACCTTCAATAGCGCGATCGGCTTGATCGCCGGTCCCGATACGCCGCCCTGCACATTGCCGATCACGGGCCGGCGGGTCTTCAGGTCCACCGCCATGCCCGAGATCGTGTTGATGACCGCGAACCCGTCGCTGCCCGCTTCGATGCACAGGCGCGCGTTTTCCTGGATGTCGGTCTGGTTCGGCGAGAGCTTGGTGATCAGCGGCTTCTTCGTGACCTTGCGGCAGGCCGCCACGACCCGCGCGCTCATCTCGGGGTAATTGCCGAACTGCACGCCGCCTTCCTTGACGTTCGGGCAGGAGATGTTGATCTCCATCGCGTCGATGGGCGAGTCGTCGAAACGCCGAGTGACTTCCGCGTACTCGTCTATCGTCGAGCCGCAGACGTTGGCGATGAATCGTGTCTCGCTGAAGTCGAGCGTCGGCAGGATATTCTTCACGACGTGGTCCACGCCAGGGTTCTGCAGGCCGATCGCATTGATCATGCCCATTGGTGTCTCGGTGACGCGATGCAGCGGATTGCCGAGTCGCGGTTTCAGTGTCGTACCCTTTAGCACGATCGCCCCGGCGTCGCGGTTCGAAAACCCCTCGACGCGCGTGTACTCCTCGCCAAAACCGACACAGCCGGAAAGCAGCACGATCGGCGAGGCGAATTTCAGTCCGCAGAACTCGAGCGCGAGCGACGGATCCGGGCGGGAAGCGATGGCGGTCACGGCGAGATTATAGTGGAGGGGTTCGAGGAAGCCCGCATCAGCAGCCGGACGCCATGTTTCACCTGATCCTGTTCGAGCCGGAAATCCCGCCCAATACCGGCAACATCATCCGGTTGTGCGCAAACACCGGCGCGACGCTGCATCTGGTGCAGCCGCTCGGATTCTCCCTGGATGATGCCCAGCTGCGACGCGCCGGGCTCGACTATCACGACCTTGCGCGGGTGCGAGAGCATCGGGATCTGGCCGCGTGCCTGCAACAATTCGAAATTACGCGCGTATTCCCGGTCGAGACGCAGGGAACCAAGTGGCACCATGAGCAGGCGTATCAGGCTGGCGATGCTTTCCTGTTCGGGCGCGAGACCAGCGGCCTCCCGGCGAGCGCCCTGTCACTATTCCCGGCTGAGCAGGTCATACGGTTACCAATGATCCCCGGCAACCGCAGCCTGAATCTCTCAAACGCCGCGGCGATCGTCCTCTACGAAGCCTGGCGCCAGCTCGGTTTTTCCGGCGAGTCGTAGCGCAGGACCAGCCACAGTCAGGCGGCGTTCGAGGAACTGGTGGCGCCGATTGGCGTGGATTCAGCCAGCAGCGCTTCGAGCGAGTTGGTGTCGAGCGGTCTTGCGAGCAAGAATCCTTGTCCCTCGAGACAACCGTGCCTGCGAAGGAACTCGAGCTGTGCCGGGGTCTCGATGCCTTCGCCGACCGTGCGTAGCTGCAGAGCGGTTGCAATGCCGAGGATTGCCTGCAGCACACGCTCCGCGCCCTCGTCGGCGGACAGGTCCGATACGAAGGACCTGTCAATCTTCAGGCAATCGACGGGTAGCCGGCGCAGATAGCCAAGCGATGAGTATCCGGTTCCGAAGTCGTCAAGGGCTATGGATATTCCGAGACTCCTGAGTTCGTGCAGCGCCGCAAGCGTCTCGCCCGCGGCGTTGATCATCATGGACTCCGTCAGCTCCAGCTCAAGGGCGTTGGCCGGCAGGCCGGAGCAGCGCAGCGCTGCGAGCACGTCCTCTACCAGCGTCCGCGGCAGCCGCAATTGATAGGCGGACACGTTGACGGAAATTGTCAGCTGCAGCCCGTACCTGCCGCGCCAGATAGCCGCCTGGCGGCAGGCCTCATGCAGCACCCAGGATCCGATCGCCATGATGAGCCCGGATTCCTCCGCAATCGGGATGAATTCCGCGGGCGCGACGGATCCCAGTTGGGGATGCTTCCAGCGCAGAAGCGCTTCGACGCCACGCAAGGCGGGGTTGGCCAAAGCGAACCGGGGCTGGTAGGCGAGGCTCACTTCACCACGCGCCATGGCGCCGTGCATCGCCGACTCGAGGTCGATCAGCCGTAGTGCGCGCTGCTGTACCTCCGACGCGAAGAATTCGTGGCGGGATTCCGCGGCCGACATGCCGCGCGCTGCAGTCGTACGGGCGTTTTCCAGCAGTATGTCCGCGTCCTGGCCGTCCGACGGCCACATGACTATGCCGGTGCTGACGAGGAAATTTGCCGTCCAGCCCTGGCCGGTGACCGGGACTGCCAACACACGCGCAACATTCTTCGCGGCGCTGGCAGCCAAGGCCGGGGAATTACAACCCGTACGATAAAATGCGAACTCGCCTCCACCGAGGTGGGCGAAAGCGGTTCCTGCCTCGTTGGAGATGGCATCGCGGATCAGCCTCGAGGTGCTGACAAGCGCCGCATCACAGGCAGCCTGGCCCAGGGACTGCTGCAGGCGCTCGAGACCGCGCAGCCGGAAGACGAGGACCCCGAGCGATTCGCTGGGTTTGCGAATCCTGAGCTCACTGGCAAGGGTATCGAGGAACTGCGCTAGGTTTGGCAGGCCGGTCAACGAGTCGAAGTTTGCCAGGCGGTACACCTCTTGCTGTGCGCGCCGCAATGTCGAGATGTCCTGAACAGCCAGTGTCAGGGTCGTGGTGCCCGGCGCATCGGTGCCGGGCGTTATGACCCCATTGATGTGCAGGCTTTTCCCCGTTCGCAGTTCAGCCTCGAGCTGGAACGGTGTGCGTGACTTCTGCCAGCTGCGGAATGCCTCGAGCAATTTGCGTCCATCCCTGGAACGCAATGCGGACGCGAGCTGCCCAAGATGACTGCTGGCGCCGGCCAGCTCAGGCAGCAGTGAGCGGACCACGCTGGAAACATGCAGCGTGTGCCCGGCGCTGTCCACCTCCCAGTGTCCGACCTGGGCCATCTGCTGCACCATGCGGAGTCGGCCCCTGCTGACGACCAACGCCTGCCTTGACTGGTACTCGCGCAGCAGGAATCGGACACGCTCGATCAATAATCGGCTGCTGATGCCCTTGCTGGTGAAGTCCGTGGCGCCGGAATCATAGGCGCGCGTGACCGCGTCGACATCATCGCGACTGGTCATGATAAGAATGGGAACGTTCGCGCCGGCGGGTGTCGCGCGGATCGCGCGGCAGGCATCGAAGCCGTTCATCTTTGGCATCATCACATCGAGAATCGCGCACTCGGGATTGTGCTCCGCGAAAAGCGCGACCGCGGCGTCGCCATCCTCGGCGCCCAGCACCTCGAACCCTGCGCTCTCCAGTGCGGCTTGCGCCACGAGCAGCGCAACCGCATCATCGTCGGCAATCAAGACACGAGGCGTGTGCTGCGTCATGCCGCCTGCACTCCCTCATCGGCGATCTCTCCCAGGGCCTCGCAGAGGCTGGCGAACTCGGGGCGTAATCGCACCGCCAGGTCGCATGCCATCTTGAAATCGCCACCACGGGCTGCTTGTTCACAGTCGCTGGCTGCTGCAGCAAGGCGTCGTCCCCCGATGCTGAGGGCGGCGGACTTCAGCGCATGGGCGGCGCGTTCCACCTCGGCGATATTGAAGGCATTCAACGCCATGTCGACCTCGTCGAGATTCGTTGCTGCCTGGGTCCGGAAGAGCGCAATAGCCCGCGGAACAATCTGGGGACGCTTCAGCGAGCGCAATTCTTCGATGTGAGCCAGGTCGACCACCGGCAGGGCGCTCGCGGTCCCGGGCTCGCTGCTTTCATGATGTGCTGCGTCGCCGCGGACGTTGCCAGGCGCAGCGCCGGCTGCGGGATCCGCCGCAGGAGCCGTGCTGGTGGCGGAACCCGTCGCCATCTGCAGCACCTGGCGGAGTTTCTTCATGGTGAACGGCTTGCTGATGAAGTCGTTCATGCCCGCTTTCAGGCAGCGCTCGCGGTCGCCCTGCAGGGCGTTCGCCGTGAGCGCGATGATAGGCATCGGTTGGCGACCGATCGAGGCTTCTTTAGAGCGGATGCGGCGGGTAGCCTCAAAGCCGTCCATCAGTGGCATCTGACAGTCCATGAGGATCAGATCGAAGGCCCACGAGAGGGCCTGTTCGACACCGACACTGCCGTCGTGCGCGCAAGCTACATTGCATCCTAGTGACTCGAGCATGCCGACAGCTACTTCGCGGTTGACCTGGCTGTCCTCGACCAGGAGCACCCGGAGATTGAGCTTCTCCTGTTCGGCAGCCTCGGGCGGCGGTTGCTCGGCCGAGCCCCCGCGCCCGAGAGCATGATCAATCGCGGCGCGCAGTCGGGCCCGGCGAACCGGCTTGCTCATGCGCGCATCAGGAGCACTGGATGGCTTGATCAACAGCATGGCCGTGGCGGCGGCCGGCTTGCTGCTCATCATCAACACGAGCGGGACCGCTGCGGAGGCCGGCGTAGACCGTATCCGATCGATCAACTCCGCGCCGGTCATGTCGGGCAGAAGCTCGTCAATCAGGACCACATCGAATTTATCGATCGCGATGCGATCAATGGCGTGACGCCCCGATCGCGTTATCCATGCGTTGGTACCGCCAGCCTCCAGCAACGCCGCAACGGCCTTGGCGGCGGACTCGTCGTCCTGCACGATCAGGGCGTTTTTTACGCCCGCGCTGAAGGATTCGACGGGCTGCTTCGTTCCCTTGGGGATCGCAAGCGGCAGCGTGACCCAGAATGTCGAGCCGCTGCCGAGCTTGCTGATGGCCCCAACTTCGCCACCAAGCAACGTGACCAACTCCCGGGTGATCGCCAAACCCAGGCCCGTGCCGCCACGCTTGCGCGTCTCGAACGAGTCGCCCTGGGTGAAAGGCTCGAAAATGGTGTCGAGCTGATCTGCGGGAACCCCAAAGCCGGTGTCTTCGACCTCGATGCGCAGTTGCACTCTCGCCTCGGCCAGTTCGGTTGCGGTGACTCGCACGATGACATGCCCCCGCTCGGTGTACTTGATGGCGTTGCCGAGCAGGTTGACGACAATCTGGCGCAGGCGGATGGGGTCGCCGCTGCATGTCTGGGGCACAGCCGCGGCGATGTCACAAACCAGCTCCAGGTCGCGTTCGTGTGCTTGTGGAGCGAGAAATTCGCAGACTTCCTCCAGCAATTCGACAGGCGAGAATCCGGTTGCCAGTACCTGCAACTGGCCGGCCTCGATCCTCGAGAAGTCGAGGATATCGTTGATGATCTCAAGCAGCGCATCGGCGGAAGAACGCATGGTCTGCACCATGTGCTGCTGCTGGTCCGCGAGGCCGGTGTTCTCTAATAGTTCGGCCATGCCGACGACGCCGTTCATCGGCGTGCGGATTTCATGGCTCATGCGCGCCAGGAAGTCTCCCTTGGCCTGACTGGCTTTCTCCGCCTCGCGCGCCGCCTGCTCGAAGTTCCTGGTACGTTCAATGACGAGCTCCTGCAACTTCTGGCGGTGCTCAGCCAGCCGCAGGTTTCGGGAATGGATCTGCTGGATCATCTCGTTGAAGCTGATGATCAGACTACCCACCTCATTGGCGCCGCCGGGCTCGGCGCGAATCGAGTAATCCTGGGTGTATGCCACCTGATCCATGGTCTCGAGCAGGTGGCCGATCGGAGTCGCAATCTGCCTGCGCATCCGGGCGGCGACCAGGAACACAACGATTGCAACCGGCAGCATGATGAGCAGAGCTCGAACCAGCGGCCCGAGCGCCAGATTCAGGAACGGCCGCGGTGACACCACGACCTCGACCGAACCGACGGGGTCGCCGTTGATTTCCAAGGCGCGAGAAATCCGCAGGTCGGGCAAGGAAATTTCCGGCAAGTAGTCGAGCGCGACCTGCTGCCAGCGCGGAATACCAGGGTCAGGCCGTTGCGAGCTGTCTGCGGCATGGACGACCCTGGCGAGCACCGCGCCGTCGTTGTTTATCAGCTGGACCGAAGCCGCATCGGCGATTCTCGCGATCTTGGTCGCGGCTGCCTTTGTCTGGTATCTGAAATCACCGACGAGCGCCGAGACCGCAGCGGCTCTGCTTTCCTCGATGGCCTTGTCCACCTGCTTTAGCAGCATCGTGCGTTCATCGGCGACGACCTGCCACAGGAGCGGCACTATCGCGACGAACAGCGCTGGCGCAGCGACGAACGCGAACAATCGTGTCAATCGCCGCGACAGGCTCCCGGTAGGGCGCCAGACGGTTCGCCGTTTGGGCGCGGAAGGAATCGCTGATCGGTCTTTACTGGGCACGAAGAAGGCCTCCGCCGCCGATGTGGCTGGTAATTGATGGATTGTCGACGCGCGGCAATGGCAGTCGGCGACGGATCACGCATTTCGCTGAAGGGCTGTTTACTAAATGCATGCTTGTGATGCCCGTCGCACTTTTGGGCATGGCACGCAGGCGCCGAAGGCTAGTTTTCTGTCGTGACGGCGCGCCGGAGCATCGATTCGACGACCTCCGGTATGGCCATGCCCTCGTAGAGCACGCGATAGACGTGTTCGCAAATGGGCATGTCGACGCCCAGTCTCTTCGCGACTGAGTACACCGCCTTCGCCGCGTAATAACCTTCGACGACCTGGCCGATCTCGGCGATCGCCTGGTCGATGGGCTTGCCGGAGGCAACCGCACGGCCGAAGCGGCGGTTTCTCGACTGGTCGTCCGTGCAGGTGAGCACCAGATCGCCGAGTCCCGCGAGTCCCATGAAGGTCTCCGGCCGCGCGCCGAACGCGACACCGAGCCGGACCATTTCGGCGAGCCCGCGCGTGATCAGGAACACGCGGCTGTTCGAGCCGTAGCCGATGCCGTCGGATGCGCCGGCCGCGATTGCGATGACATTCTTGACGGCACCGCCGATCTCGACGCCGACGATGTCCGATTGCGTGTAGGCGCGGAAGTTGTCGACGGTGAGGGTTTCCGCGAGCTCGAGCGCGAACGCGGCATCGGGCGAGGCGACGGCCAGCGCGGTTGGCAGACCCTGGCCGACCTCGCGCGCAAATGTCGGTCCCGAGAGAACCGCGAGCGGCACCTTGGGGCCCAGCACTTCGCGCGCAACCTGGTGCGGCAGCTTGCCGGTCGCAAGCTCGAATCCCTTGCTGGCCCAGGCGACCCGCGAAGAGGGTCCGAGCAATGGTCGCAGCTGCTGGAGCACCGCGCGCAATGCACCCGATGGCACGACGACCACGTGGTCATCACCGCTTGCAACAGCGCGGGCAAGATCCGGTTCTATGACGAGTGCGGGCGGGAACTCGATTCCCGGCAGGTAGCGCTCGTTGCGGCGCGCGTGAGCAAGCTCCTCCGGGTTATCCTCAGCGCGCCCCCACAACACCGTCGACCGGCCGCTGCGTGCGAACTGGATCGCGAGCGCCGTGCCCCAGGAGCCGGCGCCGAGCACCACGATCGGCGGCATCTGGCTGCTCAATTCGTCTGTTCGGGCGCCGGTCCTTGCTGAGCCTGCCGAGCGGCGCGTTCCTGCAACGAGCGCTCGAATAATGCATCGAAGTTGACATGCGGCAACAGGAATGGCGGGAAGCCGCCCTTGGTCACGACGTCCGACACCGTCTGCCGGATGTACGGGAACAGGATGTTAGGCGCGAACGAGCCCAGAATGCGCCGCGTCTCCTCGGGACTGAATCCGCGCACGACGAACACGCCGGCCTGCTTGACCTCGGCGAGATAAACGGCGACCTCGCCATTCTTGGCCTCGAGCGTCACGGTCAGCACGACCTCATGCGCATCCTGGCCGACCGGGTTCGACGATGTGTTGAGATTCAGCGCGATCTTCGGGTCCTGTGCCTGGGCCGGCAGAAACGGGCCTTTTGGGGATTCGAACGACAGGTCCTTGATATAGACCGTCTGCAGCGCAACTGCCGGTCCCTGGCCATTGCCCGCGGAATCGCCTTCGCCGCCCGTCAGAGGATTGTTTTCGTCAGCCATCTTGATGCCTCACATTACATTACGAGTTTTGTTGCGCCTCATGCCCTTTGCGACCGCCTATCCCTTCACAACCGGCAGATTCTCCTGGCGCCAGGCCGTGAGGCCCCCGCGCAGGCAGAAGACATTCTTGAGGCCGGCGCGCGTCAGCGTTCGCGCCGCGGCGCCGGAGACTGCGCCATTGTCGCAGCACGTGATCAGCGTCTTGCCGCTCAATTTTTCGAGCGCCCTGGGCTCGGCAGCAATCTGGTCTCCCGGTATGTTACGCGCGCCCGAGATGTGGCCATCCTTGAACTGGTTGACTGGGCGCACATCCACGAGTACGGCGCCTTCGTTCATCATCCGTATCGCCTGAGTCGGCGGGATTGCACTCGAGCCGAGCCCGGCTCTGCGTATCTCATAGGCGACGACGACGAGCGCCATCAGCACCAGCCCACCGGCCAGGAGCGGATGATTGGTGAAATAATTGAGCAGTCGATCCATGGCGCGGGTCACGGGTCGGCCGCGTGACCCAGGGCAAAAAACGGCCGCGCATTATATCAGCGCCGGAAAAGGCGGCCGGATGCCGCCAGGAGTGGGGATTTTACCCTGATAAAACAAGTACTTGTCGGTATTGGTTGCCTGATTCTGCTTTTCCCGGCATCCACGCTGCCGGCTGCGCGGGATCCGGAAAAGCAGTTGCAGGAGGTCCGCGAGCGCATCGAGGATCTGCAGCGCTCGATCCGTCGCGACACCGATCGCCGCGACGCGGTCTCGGCGCAGTTGCGCGACGCCGAGGAAAAGGTGCGCATGGCGCGCGGCCGGCTCGGGGATGTCCGCGAGCGCCTTGCCGCCAGTGACGCCCGACTTTCCGGGCTGACGGCACAGCGCGAGCGCGCCGAGCGGACCCTGCGCGAAGAACGCAGCACGCTCGCCAGCCAGCTGCGCTCCGCGTACATGAGTGGACGCGAGGAGCAGCTCAAGCTGCTGCTGTCCCAGGAAGATCCCGCGGCGTTCGGGCGCATGCTCGTCTACTACTCCTATCTCGGCCGCGCGCGTGCCGGAAAAATCGCCGGGATTGAAACGGCGGTTGCGGCGCTGGAGCAGGCTGCGCAGCAGGAGACCGGGGAACGCGAACGGCTGGCTGCACTCGAGACCGACAGCCGCCAGGAATTGGCGTCGGTCGACTCCGCACGCGCCGAGCGAAGCAAGGCAATTCGCGCCATCAATTCGAAGATCCGCAACAACAGCGACACGATCGCAAAGCTCAAGCGCGAAGCGGCGGCACTGCAAAAACTGGTCGCCGATTTGCGCCGCGCGCTCCGGGACCTTCCGCCCGGCGCCGGACAGGCCTTCGAAAAGCTGCGCGGCAAGCTCGCCTGGCCGTCGGCAGGGCGGCTTGTCGCACGCTTTGGCCAGCCACGCGGCGGCGGACTGAAATGGAACGGCGTGCTGATCGAGGCGGGCCGCGGCGCGGAGATTCGGGCGCTGTACGAGGGGCGGGTCGCTTACGCCGACTGGCTGCCCGGGATGGGGCTCCTCTTGATCATCGACCATGGCGGTTACATGAGCCTTTACGCCCATAACGAGCAGCTCTTCAAGGCGGTCGGGGATCGCGTGGAGGGTGGCGAGGTGGTTGCCACCGTGGGCGATAGCGGCGGGCGCAGCCAACCCGGGCTCTACCTGGAAATCCGCCGTGGGGCGACCCCGGTCGACCCGGTCCCATGGTTCCGGCGGCCAGCACCCTGAGAACCGCGTAAGACAGGGACAAACTGCGGATTACGTCAAAGACGGCCCGGACCCCTATCGGCGACCCTGCGCTACAGCCCGGCAATGCGCCGGACAGGGGTTGCGCCTGTGGCATTGAATGCCCTCGATTTGCCAGTACACCCGTCGAGCGTGAAGCCAAGCCTGGAGCCGTATGGGCATCTGCTTCGGATGCTGATGCCGCGCGCCCTGGGTGTCGGCATCTATGACGCCAGCGGGAAGCGCATGTGGGGCGCGGACGATTACGAGGGTCCGGACCCGCTGCCACTGGTGCAGCTGGCGCTGACCAAGACCGTACCGGAGACCACGGCCCGCATCGATGGCTTCAGCGAGGAATATGAAGGCGCGCCCGCCTATGTGTTCCGGCTGCGAAACAGCGAGGGCAGCGTGATTGCCATCGCAACGCTGTTGACCCGCGATGGCGAGAACCGGCCTTATTCCTTCGTTCACCAGCTGGTGCAGCCGGCGCTCGAGTGCCTGCAGCGGGAACTTGAAGCACGCGACAGCGTCGACCTGCTGACGCGTGATCTTGAAGCGCGCGACGCGGATCTCGAGATGTTGCTGCGTATGGCGCCTGACGATCCGGACAGTCCGCTGCAGGGCGACGAAATAGGCATGCTGGTCCAGACCTGCGTGGATCATCTGGGCTGCGTGCTGGGCGCCCTGGTCGTGCCGGAACGCGGTATTGCGGTGTGCAAGGCGCCCGCCGGCGAAAAGCCCCAGGTCGAGCAGCTGACGAAGATTCACCGGCACCTGCTGAACTGGGCCCAGTTGAAGCGCTGCAACCTCGTCATCAACAAGATCAAGCCGCGACCGATTGAATTGCCGCCATTGAAGATCCTGTCCACACCCGTGCGCCATGTTTCAGGCCGCGTGGTCGGCTTCCTCGTCCTGTTTCGTGCCGTGGAAGGCCCGGACTTTGAACCGCGGACCGAGCGTCTCGTGGAGCTGCTGTCGCGCAAGACCACGGCCATCCTGCAGGCCAACTTCGATGCCATGACGGCGCTGCTGACGCGCTCCGCCTTTGAAGCGCAGGTGCGCGCCAATATCGGCGGGCGCTACGAAAAAGCGGCGGATTGCGTCCTTTATATCGATGCAGACAACATGCACGTCGTCAACGACAACTTCGGCATGCACGTCGGCGATGAGCTGATCTGCAAGATCGCCGACGTGCTCCGCAAGAAGCCACGTCCCGGAGCGCTCGCCGCAAGAATTGCCGGCGACCGGTTCGCCGTGTTCGTGCCCGACTGCAAGCTTGAGTTTGCGCAGCAGATTGCCGAGATGCTGCGCCGCCAATGCTCCGAACAGACCCACACGCGCGGCGATGGGACCGTGCAGGTATCGATAAGCATCGGCGTCGCGGAACTTCCCGAGAGCCAGAATGCGCTCGCGCATGGGATGGCGAAGGCGGAGCTTGCATGCAAGGCCGCCAAGGATCGCGGCCGCGATCGCGTCGAGATCTTCCAGGACGCCGATGAAAGCATCATGCGCCGCCACTCCGACGTGGTCATCGTGCAACGCCTGCATGAAGCGCTGGAGGCGGATCGTTTCCTGCTCTACGCGCAGCCGGTGATTTCGCTGGGTTCGAAACGCGTCGCGCCGCGATTCGAATTGCTGCTGCGCATGCTGTCGGAAACCGGGGAAATCCTGCCGCCGGACAAGTTTCTCTCGGCTGCCGAGCGCTACCAGATGTTGCCGGCGATCGACCGCTGGGTCGTCACCTATGCGCTCACAACCCTCGGCAAGCACGCGGAGGCGCTGCGCCGCTGTGGCATGCGGTTCTCGATCAATATTTCCGGCGCGTCGGTGGCTTCGGCGGAGTTTCTGGAGTTTCTGGAGGACAGCGTCAAGAAGAGCGGTTTTCCGGCGGAGTTGTTGTGCTTCGAGTTGACGGAAACCTCGGCCGTGTCAAATCTGGCGCGCGCCGATTTGCTGATGCAACGCCTGCGCGCGCTGGGCTGCGTCTTCGCACTCGATGATTTCGGGACCGGCCTGAGCTCCCTTGCCTACCTCAGGGCGCTGCCGGTCTCGATACTGAAGATTGACGGCAGTTTCGTGCGCGATGCCGGCACCAACGGGCGGACCGAATCGATGGTCCGGGCAATCGCCCAGCTGGGGCACACGATGGGAATGGAAACCGTGGCGGAGTATGTTGAAACAGACGGTCTGCGCACACTGATGACCAGCCTCGGCGTGGATTTTGGCCAGGGTTTCGCGATGGGTCGACCGACCCCGCTGACCGACGTGCTTGCAGACCTCGAGCTGTACGAGGAGCTGGCAGCGCAAGAGGGCTGATCGCGGGTACCATGCGGTCCATGCAAAGCCGTGAGCGCGCGTTACTGGCCGGCCTTGCCGGCGGAGTCCTCGGTATTGCGCTGGCAGGCGCGTGCTTCTGGCTCGCGGCTCGCGGGTCTCCGGCAACCGACCTGCCGCCGAAGGATGCCAGGCTGCTCGCCGAAGTGCTCGATCGCATCCAGGCGGACTATGTCGAACGCACCGATGACCACAAGCTCATGTCGAACGCTATCCGCGGCATGGTCGGAGAGCTTGACCCGCATTCCGCGTTCATGGACGCAGGCGAGTTCGAGGAACTCAAGATCGCGACCGCCGGCAATTACTCGGGTATCGGCATCGAAGTGACGCTGGAGGACGGCGCCATCATCGTGATATCACCGATCGACGCGTCTCCCGCGGCCCGCGCCGGCATCCGCGCCGGCGACAGGATCATTGCGGTTGATGGGCACGCTGTCGAAGGTGCCGCGCTCACCGATTCCATCGCGCGAATCCGGGGCAAACCCGGCACGGTCGTTCATCTCAGCGTCGGCCGGCAGTCGGCCGCTGCGCCGATCGAATTCGCGATCGAGCGTGCGGCCGTCTCGGTTCACTCCGTCCGTTATGAGATGCTGGAACCGGGTTATGGCTACATGCGCATTTCGCAATTCAGCGAAACGACCGGGCCGGACACCGGTCAGGCGCTCGGCGCGCTGCAGGCAGAAGCCGGTGGCCAGCTGCGGGGCATTGTGCTCGATCTGCGCAACAACCCCGGCGGCGTACTGGATGCAGCCGTCGAGGTATCCGATGCATTCCTGGAACGCGGTGTCATCGTCACGGCTGAGGGCCGCACTCCGGAAGCGAACTTCCGCATGGAGGCAGATGCCGGGGATCTTGCGCATGGCGCAGGCATCGCGGTGTTGGTCAATGAAGGGTCGGCATCGGCGGCGGAAATCGTCGCGAGCGCATTGCACGACAATGGACGGGCCGAGCTGCTGGGGCGAAAGACATTCGGCAAGGGCTCCGTTCAGACCGTGCTGCCGCTGACCGGCGGCCAGGCACTCAAACTGACGACTTCGCATTACTTCACGCCCGCCGGCATCTCGATAAATGAGCGCGGCATCGAACCCGATGTTCCGCTCCCGGAAGTGCCGACGCCGAGCGGCCGGTATTCGCGGCCAACGGCTGAAGACCCTGACGTGCGCGCGGCGATCGCATGGCTGAAGGAAAGACGCCCGGCGCTGATCGCGACGCGTTCACCGGTGCGCGAGTAAGCAGGCATGAAGCGTGTGCTCGTGCCGCTGGCAGAAGGATTCGAGGAGCTCGAAGCAGTCACGATCATCGACATGCTGCGCCGCGCGGGCATCGAGGTCGTGGTTGCGGCGCTTGGGAGGAATCCGGTGACCGGAGCGCACGGCATCGCGCTCACGGCCGATGCGACCATGGATGCCGTATCCGGGCAGGAATTTGACCTGGTTGCGCTTCCGGGCGGAATGCCGGGTGCCGCAAATCTGAAGGACGATGCGCGCATCCGCGGCATCATCCGCCGGCTGCATGACAGCGGCAGGCATGTCGCCGCGATCTGTGCAGCGCCGATGGTGCTCGCAGCGGCCGGCGTGCTCGAAGGACGCCGCGCAACGGCCTTCCCCGGGTTTCTCGATCACGCCGCGGGCGTGACCGTCGTCGATGATCCTGTTGTCGTGGATGGCCGCGTCATCACTTCGCGCGGACCCGGCACGGCACTCGACTTTGCGCTCGAGCTCGTGGCGCAGTTGCAGGGAAACGGCGCGCGCCGGCAGATCGAGTCACGATTGCAGCGCAGCGGAGCAGGCTGATGGTGAGCGCTCCGCAAAAACCAGTTGCCGCCGGGCCGGATGCCGCTGCGCGCGGTGACGATGGGCAGCCCGGCATGCACACGAGCATGCGCAGGAGCCTGATGCGGGTGGACTGGCTCGTGCTCCTGGCCGTCGGGCTGTATGCGATGGTGCCATTCGCCAGGCCATCCTCGCCGCGCGTCCTGTACCTGGCGATCGCGTTGTTCACGGCCTTCGTGCTGGCGCTCCGCTGGCGGGGATTCCCGGTTCGCGGCACGGCCGAGCGCATCGCGCTCTCGGCTGCCGCGATGGTTGCCTTCATTACGGTCGCTGCCATCCAGACCGGCGGCGCGCAGAGCCCGTTGCTGAACCTGTATCTGTTGCCGATCGTGGTGGCGGCGATGACGCTGGGCGGACGCGGTGCGGCGATCGTATTCCTGGGTGTCGTGCTCGCCTACCTTTCCGTGATCATCGGCGATGGCCATTTGCCGAAGACGCCCGAATTGCTGGCCAGGCTTTTCGGTGAACTCGGCCCCTATGCGTTGGTCGCATACCTGACGCAGATACTTACCAGTTCGGTCATCACCGCACGGCGGCGTATCGAGGAAATGGCCGAGCGGGATGCGCTGACCGGAATGCTGAATCTGCGCGCATTCCGCGCTCTGCTGCAGCGAGAGCACGAATTGCGCGTGCGCAACTCGCGTGGCGGCTACGGGGTCCTGATCGTGGACATGGACCAGCTCAAGCCACTCAACGATCGGCACGGGCATCAAGCCGGCAATCGCGCGATTACGACGGTCGCAGCCGCAATCCAGCGGGCGATTCGCAGCAGCGACATTGCCGCCCGCTACGGCGGCGACGAATTCGTACTGTTCCTTCCGGAAGCGACGCCGGAAGTCGCCGAAACCATTGCGCAACGCGTACGCAACAATGTTTACAAGAGCCTGTTTCCGGTCGGAGAACGCCTGCAGCGCATGACCGTCAGCGTTGGCGCAGCGAGCTATCCGCGCGACGGAAAGCGGCATGAGGACATCATTGAAGCGGCGGATCTCCGGATGCAGCGCGACAAGGAATTGCGCCGCCGCAATGCCGCCGAAGCCATGGCAACGGAATGATGGGTGCTGGATGCGATCGCTGACCAAAGGCTACATGCAGGGCTTTGAAACAAAGGCCAGCGTCAAGGCCTTGTGGCGGGCGCTGACCGAGCCTGAGGCGCTCGCGCTCTGGTACGGCGATCAGGCGGTGGTGGAACCGCGCGTTGGCGGCCGCCATTTTGCCGTCTCACGGCTGCTCGGACGGCGCGAGGCATTCATCGAGCGTTTTGACCCGGGTACGCGGCTGCAACTGCTTTTCGAGCCAAGCCCCCAATGGCCGCCGCTCGCCGAGGGCGCGCTGGTGGAGGACCTGCTCATCGACGAACACAAGGGACTGCGGATGCTGCGTGTTCTGGGCTCCGGAATTCCGTCAGGCGCCGACTGGTTGCCGGTGCTTAAGCAGCTGAGGACGGGCTGGGCGCTCGCCTTCACGCTGCTGCAGACACGGTTGCGCAAGGGGGAGATCAAGGACCCATCCGCATGAAACGCACGCTTGTCGCACTGGCCGCCTGCTGCTTGGCCGCGATGGCGCAGGCGACGACCATCGTGCTCTCGGGCGGCACGGTCATCGACGGCTACGGTAATCCGCCGATCGCCAATGGCGTGGTCGTCATCGAGAACGACCGGATCCTGGCGGTGGGCAGCGGCGATCTGGTCGCCGTCCCGGAAGGTGCCGAAGTCATTTCCACCGAAGGCATGACGGTGCTGCCGGGTCTCTGGGACATGCAGGTCAATCTGATGCGCCTGGGCCATGGCGACCTGGCGCGCTGGAATGAAACCTACGGACCGCTCGCCGAACGGGTCATCATGCCGATCGCCGCCCGGCAGCTCCTGCAGGCGGGGGTCACGAGCGCCCGCGATACCGCAGCACCGCTCGAAGCCGCAATCAATGTCCGTGCCCGCGTGAAGGAGCAGCTGATCAACGGGCCGACGCTCTACGTCTCCGGGCCGGTGCTGCGCAAGCTGGTGCCGCCTGGCGAGGAAGAATGGCAGTGGGCGGTCAACGGTGCCGAAGATGCGCGGGCGAAAGTCGCGCGTCTTGCCGCGGCCGACGTGGATTATCTGTTGCTCGCCGAGGTAAATCTCTGGACGGCCGAGGAGCTTTCCGCGGCCGTCAATGAAGCACGTGCCCGCGGGATCCAGGTGCACGCCTATGCGGATCACCCGGAGGACGTTGAACGTGGTATCACGCTCAAGTTCGACGGATTCCTCGGCACCGGCATGGGTACCACTCAGTTTCCTGACAGCGTGGTACTTGCGCTGCACCAGCGTCTGCTCGATACCGCAACGCGGCCGCTGTCCTGGAGCCCGGCGATCTCCGCGGTGCTGAACTTCGAAGCGCTGCGCGAAAACAGGGAGCCGCTCGACGATCCGCGCGCGACGGCGGAATTGCCGCCGCTGATTGCGGCCGACATCAAAGGGTCGCTCGCAAATCCCGATCGCGTGACCTGGTATGAAATGCCGGCAATGCGCGCCAGCAGCGCCTGCGCCAAGCTCGGCCAGCTCGATGAGGCGAAGGTGCGGCTGTTGCTCGGCTCCGACGCCGGAGCGCCGGGTCACCTGCACTCGCGCGCGACCTGGCAGGAGGTCGATTTCTGGGTGCGCCGCTGCGGCATGCCGCTGGAGCGCGCGATCCAGGCAGCGACCCACGATGCTGCCGTGGCCATGGGTGTCGGCCACGAGTCGGGCACGCTCTCGCCCGGCAAATTTGCAGATGTCATCGCTGTGCGCGGCGACCTGCTGCGGAACCCGAATCTCCTTCAATTCGTGGACATTGTCATCAGGCACGGTCGTCGCGTACGCTGACGCCGTGACGTCATTCATCCTGCGCGCTGTTATTGCCGCCCTGGCCTTGTGGCTCGCAACCGAATGGGTCGACGGGATTTCGGTCAACAGCCCCGTCACCCTGATATTGGCCGCCGTGCTGCTCGGCATTGTCAATGCTATCGTGCGGCCGCTGGCCATCCTGCTGACGCTGCCGCTGACACTCATCACGCTCGGCTTCTTCCTGCTGGTGGTGAATGCCGCGATGGTGGGCCTGGTCGCGGCTTTCCTGCCAGGCATGAGCGTGCGGGGTTTCTGGGCCGCATTCTGGACAGCGATCATCGTGAGCGTCGTGAGCTGGATCGGGAACGCGCTCTTCAAGCCAGGCCAGCTGAAACCAAGAGACTGATTCTCAGGCCGTTCTCAGGGCCGTGCCGTAGGTCAGGTAATGATTGATCCGCGTCTCCCACTCCCGCATGAATTGCTGGTAATGCTCTTCGGTGAATGACGCGACGAATGCATCGCCCGCGGGCCCCAGGCTGGTATGGGAGTAAGTGATGGCCGCGTCTGTTCCAGTCGCGGACTTGCGCAATTGTATCGTGAGCCTGCAGGCCGTGACGGCCGGCGTGATCTTGATCATTTCCACGAAGCCGTTGCCGGGCTCGTGCCTCGTGATGTACCAGATCGCATGACCCGGATCGGCATCCGTCAGGAATACGCAGTCCGGTTCCGCGAACCCCGATTCGCTGAAGACCACCTGCGGATTCCAGCCCTCGATCCAGTCCGCCTCACGGACCGGGCACAACAACGGGAATACGTTTGCGGGCGGGGCGATGAGGCGCTGCGTGTAGGATCGCCTGGCACGGCTCGGCATCTCGATCTTCATTGGCCATTTCTCCTCGTGACACCCGATTTCTGCTAGTTTTGCCTCTCAACGCCGGCCCGTCAAAAGAAGAATCACCCTGCCATGAGCATCCAACTCCGGCTCATCGTGATGAACTTCATGCAGTTCTTCGTGTGGGGCTCGTGGCTCATTTCGCTCGGCGCCTACATGATCGTCACGCTCGGTTTCACGGGCGGCCAGGTCGGCAGCGTCTACGCGACGATGGGCGTCGCTTCGCTCTTCATGCCCGGGTTGATGGGAATCGTCGCGGATCGCTGGCTGAATGCGGAACGCGTATTCGGCATCTGCCACCTGGTCGGCGCGGGCCTGCTGCTGTGGGCCTCGACGGTCAGGGATTTCGAGACGCTGTACGTGATCATGCTGCTGAACGCGATGGTCTACATGCCGACCATCGCGCTCAACAACACCGTGTCCTACAAGGTGCTGGAACAGAAGGGCTTCAACGTCATCCGGAGTTTTCCGCCAATCCGCGTGTGGGGCACGGTCGGGTTCATCGCGGCAATGTGGATGGTTGACTTCGCAGGCTGGACCAGGAGCGAACTGCAGCTGTACATCAGCGCGGGGGCGGCGCTCTTCCTCGGTGTCTATGGATTCACGATGCCCCCATGCCCGCCGGCTCGCGACGTGGCGAAGAGGAGCATCGTTTCGGCGCTCGGGCTGGATGCATTTGTTCTGTTCAAACGCAGGCAGATGCTGGTGTTCTTCATCTTCGCGATGATGCTGGGGGCGGCGCTGCAGATCACCAATGCCTTTGGCGGTGCATTCCTCGCCGATTTCGGGACCACGTACCCGGATTCGTTCGGCGTAAAGCATCCGAACATCCTGATCTCCATCTCACAGATCTCGGAGACGCTGTTCATCCTGACGATCCCGTTTTTCCTGCAGCGCTTCGGAATCAAGATCGTGATGCTGACCAGCATCATTGCCTGGGTCTTCCGCTTCGGCCTGTTCGCAGTCGGCGACCCTGGCGCCGGGCTCTGGATGCTGGTGTTGTCCATGATCATCTACGGCATGGCCTTCGACTTCTTCAACATCTCTGGCTCGCTGTTTGTGGACCGCGAGGCGGATTCGACGATCCGGGCCAGCGCGCAGGGACTGTTCATGGTGATGACTAATGGCCTCGGCGCGTTCTTGGGCAGCATGGCGGCGGGAATGGTCGTGGATCACTTCACGGTGGACGGCGTCAAGCACTGGCAGAGTATCTGGCTGACGTTTGCCGGATATGCGCTGGCGCTGGGAATCGTGTTTCCGTTTGCCTTCAACTATCGGCACGTGGCTGACAGCGGCCATCGATCGGAGACGACCCGCTAGATGCACTGATCGCCTGGATCTCGTAGCGGTTGTGCCCGCATGGGCAGCGGCCTCTACGCCCCGTGGGCCCCCGATTCCGTCGTGGTGCGACCAACGGCACGTTGCCACTCATGGATTTCCGTGACGTGGGCTTGATCATGTTGCTGGATGATTGCCGGCATATCGCAAAGCGAGACCGGGCCGAGGCCTTCCTGCGTGCCGCTGTGCGACCAGGCATCCGGAGGCAAAGACTGAAGCAGGGAAATGTTGGCGTGGCGCGAAGCTTCGAAGGCAGCGAGCCCTGCGGAGAGAGCGAGGGACTTGTAGTCACGTTTCCTGGCGACCGCTGCCCCGTCGAAGTCAGGCAGGACGGGATTGGTTTCGGTCTGCAAGCGCCTGATGCGTTGCCCAAACCCTTCGCGTTCCAGGTCGGCCAGGTGCCAAACCTGTTCGACGGGTGAGAACGCCCCATCAGGGCCGGGGAGGCGTGCTTCCTCAACGCTCAGCGCGGCGAAGGCGTCACGCAGAAAGACGGGCATGGCGCCGAGCGACCGCATCAGCTCGTCGCGCTGGACTGCGGTGAGTTTCACATACTGCAAACGGCCTCCAGCTCTAAACGAATTGCCTTATATTCGAATTCAGTGGCCGCCGAAGGCGGTCCGCTGGAATGAATGATCCGGCGCCCTAGCCCCACCTTTCATGCGCGATAACATACCATGCAGCGGATACCGCGCCGATCAGCAACATGGCGGCGATGCCTGCAAGACGGGAATTCGCCGCGCCCTTCCAGATCCCCAGATAAATGACCATGGCGGCGATCGGTGCAAGCAAATACACACCAAGGGTACCGCCGAAATACAGCAGAAGTACGAGCCACCTGATTGGATAGAGGAACCAGTGCCCATCCAGAGCCCCTATGCGACCATCCAGGAAGTTGGCACCGATCGTGATAAGAAAGGCGAAGTATGACGGCACGCACAGAGCAACCACGGTTGCGAATGGCTTGCGGGCTCTTCGGTCTGACAAGTACACCATCCGGCCGTTCGTGATCATCAGGCTACGTGCGTCGCCTGGCCAGCAACGACATACCAGGTGACCAACAAGGCGCAGATGAACGCACCCGGCAGATAACTGTTCGTGCGCCGATAAGTGAAGGTCGCGATGATCGCCACGATGCTCATAAGCGGAACGAACTGGATGGCGATGATGGTTCGCAAGACGTCGCTTCTGAAAAACGTTTGCAGGCTGCCGGTGGTGAACAACAGGCCGTATTGAATGGCCAGGAACACAGCGAAACCGCCTGCCAGCGCGGCCACGTTGATCAGATACTGGGCGCCGGAACTCACCGTTGCGCGCGTGATGGCCCCATGCAGTCCGCGTAGCGCCAGAACGAAATAAAGGGTAAATGGGGCAAGATATGCCATGAAAGCCAGCCACTGCGGCCGGCTCATGAGCTTCAGCGCCAGCACCCAGAAGCGGAAATCCACCGTGAACAGGAAATCACACATGGCGAGCGCCGCATAACCGATGGCGACGGTCAATATGGCGATCGCGATTGATCGCCGGACATCCACGTTGAAGCGCTGCCGGGCTCCGTCCGGAAGAAGGGACAGTGCGAACACGATCAGGCCGTTCAGCACCGCCCACGCGGCGATCTGATTGGTCAGGGTCTGCGGAAACAGACGAGTGGCCGGCGCGAACAGCTCGCCGAGCTGAAAGAACGGCAGCAATGTCACCGCCGGGAGCACGGCACCGAGCACGAGCGATATCCACCAGCGGCCATCGCGACCCGTACCGGCCATCGCTGACAATGCTGCCAGGGGTGCGAACCAGGGCAGCATGAGCAGGCTGTCGAAGGTCCCGAGCAGCAGCGCGACGAAGCCGATGAATGCGACCAGCGTGCCGATCTCCTTCCAGATCCAGATCTGATCGTCCACGGGCAAGGGCTTGCCGCCGGTGAGCGTCCGCTGAAACCACTCGATGCCGTAGCCGATGGCTTCCGCCGAGAGGTGATCCATCGGATGCGTGACGGCGGGCGTGCGGAGAATGCGCGCAGTGCCGTCTTCGGCGGAACCGTATATTTCGCCTGCTTCGACGGGAGCGTTCGCGCCGAAGAGTGCCCAAAGCTTCGGGCTTTCCGCGATCTTTCGTGCTGACGGCACGCCCCACATGAGCTCCGAGAATTCGTCGAACTGGCTGAACACGACTGCGACGTTGCGCGGGAAGTTCGGCGTGCCCTCGGGGGCAAAGGGCGCGCCGGTGCTGGAGCCCTCGAGGACCATGGCCTTGTAGTCGTCCGGGAAGGTCGCCGCGGCGGCCAGCACGGCCCATCCACCCATGCTGTGTCCCTCGAGGCCGATGTTGTTCCGGTCGACGAAGGCCATGCTGCGAAGATAGGCGAGGCCGTCCGGCCCGCCGTAGCCGCTGGCAAATGCGGGCGGCGCACTGTAGCCGTGGCCCCTCTGATCCAGGGCGAGCACGACATAGCCGCGCCGGGCGAACTCGATCGCAAAGCCGCTCTGGGTCTCCCGCGAGTTGATGTACCCATGCACGGCCAAGATGCCGGGGGCGGGGGTCTTGGCGGTGGCTCCCGGAGGGACGTAGAGCAGCGCGCTCATCGGCGACCCATCCGAACCCGCGAAGCGGACATCCATGACGCGGATGCCGCCGGTCGTCTGTACGAAATGTGCCAGCAAGGCGCCAGCCAGCACCAGCGCGAGCCCCATCGGAAGAAGGCGCCGACTCCGCCGGGGCAGCGCACCAGCGGATCTAGACATCACGGCGCACAAGAGCCGGAGGATGGGGCAAACTGGTCACTGCCCTGCATTCTCGGTCACCATATCGATCAATATACGCCCGGCCCGGCAGTGGCAGGAGAGTGATGATGGATGAGCAACAGTCGCAGCCTGCTCAAGGCCGGCGGCCCAGGGCCCGCGATACCAAGCGGGCGGCGCGCGCCGCGCACGCCGGCATCTGGACTCCGTACATCACTCGCAAGATTCCGTACTACGAAGTGCTCAGCGAAGAAGGGCTGGTCACAATCGAAAACAATGCCGACACGATACTTCAGGAAATCGGCATCGAATTTCGCGAAGACCCCGAGGCCCTGTCGATATGGAAAGCGGCCGGCGCGGACGTGCAAGGCGAAAGAGTGCGCATGCCACGGGGCATGTGCCGCAAGCTGATCCAGGCGACTGCGCCGCGCGAATTCGTGCAGCAGGCCCGCAACCCGGCGCGCAATGTGCTGATCGGCGGCAAGAACACCGTGTTCGCACCCGCCTATGGCTCGCCCTTTATCCGCAGCCTCGACGAAGGCCGCCGCTATGCGCGAATCGAGGACTTCCGAAATTTCGTGAAGCTCGCGTACCTGTCGCACTCCCTGCACCATTCCGGCGGAACGATCTGCGAGCCGGTGGACCTGCCGGTCAACAAGCGCCACCTGGACATGGTGTACAGCCACATCAAGTACAGCGACAAAGCCTTCATGGGCTCAGTGACGCATCCCGACCGCGCCCGGGATACGGTGGAGATGGCGAAGATCCTGTTCGGCGACAACTACATCGACCCGGTCACCGGAAAACCGAAAACCGTGATCGTCAGTCTGATCAACGTCAATTCACCGATGACCTACGACGCCACGATGCTGGGTGCGCTGAAGGTATATGCACGCGCGAATCAGGCCTGCATCGTGACGCCGTTCATACTGGCAGGCGCCATGTCGCCGGTCACCGTGGCTGGCACGGCGACGCAGACACTCGCCGAGGCGCTCGCCGGCATGGCGTTCATCCAGCTGCTGAACCCGGGCGCGCCGATGGTATTCGGCAGCTTTGCGTCATCGCTGTCGATGCAGTCCGGCGCACCGACCTTTGGAACGCCGGAGCCTGCATTGGTCCTGTACGTCATGGCCGCCATCGCGCGCAGGCTTGGCGTGCCGTTCCGGTCCGGCGGCAGCCTGTGCGCATCCAAGATCCCCGATGCGCAGGCGGCCTTCGAATCGGCGCAGACCCTGCTGCCGACCTGCCTGGCGGGCGTGAACTTCGTGCTGCACGTAGCGGGCTGGCTCGAGGGCGGGCTCGCGATGGGTTACGAAAAGTTCGTCATGGATGCGGACCAGGCGGGCATGATGCACACCCTGCTGCAGGGCGTGGACCTGTCGGATAACGGCCAGGCCATGGACGCCATCCGCGAGGTCGGGCCCGGCAAGCACTTCCTCGGTTGTGCGCACACGCTGGCGAACTTCGAGACCGCTTTTTATCGGTCGCCGCTCGCTGACAACAACAGCTTCGAGCAATGGGAGGCTGAAGGCGGCAGCGACATGACCAAGCGCGCAAACCTGCTGTGGAAGAAACAACTGGAGGAGTACGTCGCGCCGGAGCTGGATCCGGCCGTTGACGAAGCACTGCTCGATTTCGTCAATCGACGCAAGGCTTCGTTCCCCGACTCGAACGTCTAGCGCGCCAGCAGCTAAACTGCGGGTTGCGGAATCCGGGAGTGGCTGCAAATGAAGACCCATGCGCGGGTGGTTGTAATCGGCGGCGGTATCGTCGGCGTCAGCACCCTCTATCACCTGGCGAAGAAAGGCTGGTCGGACGTGGTGCTGGTCGAACGCGCGGAGCTGACCTCCGGTTCGACCTGGCATGCCGCAGGCCTGCTGCCGCTCTTTAACATGAGCTATACCGTCGGCCAGCTGCACAAGTACTCGGTCGACCTGTACAAGCGCCTGCAGGCGGAAACCGGGCAGGATGTGAGCTTTCATGTAACCGGCAACCTGCGCCTCGCGACCTGCCGGGAGCGCATGGACGAATACCAGAAGTACTGCGGCACCGCGAACACGATCGGCGTGCCATTCCAGGTGATCGGGCCGCGCGAGGTCAAGGAGCTGTGGCCGCTGGTCGATCTCGGCGGCAGTGCGGACGTGCCTGCGATCATCGGCGCCCTCTACCATCCCGACGACGGGCACATTGCTCCCGCCGATCTCACGATGGCGTTGCGCAAGGGCGCGCGTGCCCGTGGTGCTGAGATCTATGAGCAGACCGAGGTCACGGCGGCGTCGCGCAGGCCATCGGGCGAGTGGCTGGTTCGTACCAACAAGGGCGATATCGTTGCCGAGCACGTTGTCTGCGCCACCGGCAATCACGCGCGCCAGACCGGGCAGATGTTCGGGCTCCATTTGCCTGCCATTCCGGTCGAGCATCAGTACATCGTTTACGACGAATCACCGGAGCTGAAAGCCTACCGCCAGGCCGGCGGGCGCGAGCTCGCGGTGCTGCGCGAATCGGACAAGTCCTATTACCTGCGCGAAGAGCGCCTGGGCTGGATTCTCGGGCCGTATGAAGCCGGCGCACCTGCGCGCTTCGCCGACGGCGTGCCGGAGTGGTTCAGCAAGAGCCTGTTCGAAGGCGATATCGAGCGGCTGCTCCCGCATGTCGAGGCCGCGCAAAGACGCGTGCCGGCGCTCGCGAATTGCGGCATCAAGGACGTCGTCAACGGGCCGATTTCCTATACACCCGACGGCAGTCCGATGGTCGGCCCCGCCTGGGGGCTCCGCAATCTGTGGATCAACGAAGGCCACAGCTTCGGCATCACGGCGGCCGGCGGCGCCGGCTGGCAGTTGGCCGAATGGATCGTGGACGGCGAGCCGGGTATCGACATGCTGGCGGTCGATCCGCGCCGCTTCGGGCCTTACACCAGCAAGCGCTACGTGGTGCAGAAGAATGAGGAGACGTACCGCAGCGTTTTCACCATCCACTTCCCGGACGAGGAGCGGCCGGATGCCAGGCCTGCCAAGACGAGCCCCGTCTACGACAAGCTGAAACATATGGGCGGCGTCTTCGGCCAGCGCTACGGCTGGGAGCGCGCCAACTGGTTCGCGCCAGCAGGCGTAGAGCCAAGGGATCAATGGAGTTTTCGCCGCACGAACTATTTCGAGCATGTCGGCAACGAATGCCGTCGGCTGCGCAGCGCCGTCGGCGTCATCGACCTGACGCCGTTTACCAAGCACGAGGTCTCTGGCCCGGGTGCCGAAGCCTGGCTCGACGGGCTGGTGGCCAACAAAGTCCCAGCCAAGGTCGGGCGCATGGCGCTGTGCCACGCGCTCACGCGCCGCGGCGGCATTCGCTCCGAGTTCACGATCACGAAACTCGCGGAGCAGCATTATTATGTGGTCAGTGCCGGCGCCGCCGAGCGCTATGACACCGATTACCTGCACAAGATGCTGCCGGCGGACGGGTCGGTCGGGTTGCGCAACATCACGACCGTTCGCGGCTGCTATGTGCTTGCCGGGCCACGCTCACGCGAAGTGCTGGCGAATTTGACCGACCTGCCGCTCGACAACACCGCATTCCCCTGGCTGACAGCGCAGGTGGGCGAGGTCGGGCTCGCCACGGACGTCTACCTGCTGCGCGTGAACTTTGTGGGTGCGCTCGGCTGGGAGCTGCATTTCCCGATCGAGTATGCGCATCACCTGTTCGACTCGTTATTTGAGGCAGGAAAAGACTGCGGCATCGGCATGGCCGGCATGCGCGCGATGGAATCGCTGCGCCTGGAAAAGTCTTATCGCATGTGGGGCAGTGATCTGACCCCCGATTACACACCCTTGGAGGCCGGCCTCGATCGTTTCGTGCGTGTCTCCAAGGGCGAATTCATCGGCAAGGAGGCGCTGCAGAAGCAGCTCGCCGCCGGCGTGCCGAACCGCTTCGTGACGCTCGAGGTCCATGGTGTTGCCGACGCCGATCCGCTCGGCAACGAACCGCTGTTCGACGGGCGGGGCGCGATGGTCGGCCGCGCGACTTCAGGCTACTACGGACACGTCCTGAAAAAGAGCCTTGCCATCGGCTATGTGAAGTCGCCCCATGCAGCCGTCGGCACCAGGCTGCAGATTGAAATCCTCGGCGAGAAGAAAGCGGCGACGGTGCTGGTCGACTCGCCATACGATCCGGAAAACAGCGACCTGAAAGCATAAGGATCCGGTCCGACGTGAAGCGGCAATCCTGGTCTGGACTCAATCTGTTGTGGCACAGCCTCGGCAGGCACCGTGGCTGGCACGAGCAGTGGCGGCGGGCAGAGCCAAAGCCCGCCTACGATGCCGTCATCATCGGCGGCGGCGGGCACGGCCTGGGAACCGCGTATTACCTCGCCGCCGAGCACGGACTCACCAATATCGCGGTCGTCGAACGAGGCTGGATCGGCGGCGGCAATACCGGCCGCAACACCACCATCATCCGGTCAAACTATCTCTTTGACGAGAGCATCCGGCTCTATGACCACGCCGTAAAACTGTGGGAACACCTGTCGCAGACCCTGAACTACAACGTGATGTTCTCGCCGCGCGGCGTGATGATGCTGGCGCACACGGTGCACGACGTGCAGGTGCTGAAGCGCCACATCCATGCCAACCGCTGCAATGGCGTCGACAACGAATGGCTGACGGCTGCGGAAGCCAAAGCATTCTGTCCGCCGCTCAATATCGAAGCGAACATCCGTTATCCGGTAATGGGCGCCGGCCTGCAGCGCCGCGGTGGCACGGCGCGTCACGACGCCATCGCCTGGGGTTATGCCCGCGCTGCCGACGCGCTCGGCGTGGACATCATCGAGAATTGCGAAGTCACCGGCATCCGCCGCGACGCGAATGGCGCCGTCGAGGCGCTCGAAACCACGCGCGGCCTGATTCGCAGCAGGAAAATCGGCGTGGTGGCGGCGGGCAATTCCAGCGTCGTGATGCGGATGGTGGATGTTCAGCTGCCGCTGGAAAGTTATCCGCTGCAGGCGCTGGTGTCGGAGCCCGTCAAGGCCGTCTTCCCCTGCGTGGTGATGTCCAACAGCATTCATGCGTACATCAGCCAGTCGGACAGGGGCGAACTGGTGATCGGCGCGGGGACCGATGCTTACACTTCCTATACGCAACGCGGCGCGCTGCACGTCAACACCCACACACTGGAAGCGATC
>Ga0209798_10000024_pt1 | contig 97886 bp, 79 predicted proteins | sample DOMMetBare3Fresh_FD_187475 | JGI IMG/M metagenome (GOLD analysis project Ga0209798, IMG submission 187475) | Wetland sediment microbial communities from St. Louis River estuary, USA, under dissolved organic matter induced mercury methylation -... | ecosystem: Environmental > Aquatic >...
CCCCAATCATCGTCGTTTGCTCGGGCGCAAAGATTGTCTTGGATCTACCGGCGACCCGTGAATGGCTGGAGACGCATGGCGTAACGGTGCTGGGCTTTCAGTGCGATGAACTGCCGGCGTTCTATTCGCGCGCCAGCGGGTTACCGGTTGATGCTCGAGTTGATTCTCCCATGGCGGTGGCGCAAATCTTCAAAGCGCAAAGGGAACTGGAAATCCCGAGCGCACTGCTGGTTACCGTGCCCGTGCCGGAAACGTTTGCAGTGCCTGATGCAAGCCTCGAAGAGATTCTCGATGAAGCGCTCGTTGCAGCCGAGCACGAACATATCGGTGGCCGAGAGTTGACGCCTTTCTTACTGTCACGCATGGCCAGACAAAGTGAGGGCGCAACCCTCAAAGCCAATATAGCGCTGCTGGAAAACAACGCGCGCGTGGCCGCTGAAATCGCGATTGCGCTGAGCGAGCACGCAAATACCGGTGCGCCAAAATCCTAGCCCTTCTATCTTTGCCCTTCGCCCTTGCAAATTTGAATTTATCGACAAATTTTTCTCATCAGCCAACAACCCGTCGGCAACCACAACGCATCTCATCCGCGCACAAGAAAAAACATGCTCCTCCCCAGGCTGCGATCAAGTCGACGACAGTCAGCGAGGTCCTTCCCAGCTCGCAGTCAACCAGGAAGTTAAGCCGTAGCGGCAGAAACTTCTTTCTCCGGCATGGCCGACGTGTGCCCGCCGCCAGGTGACTAATGTAAACAGACCTTTCAACGCAACAGATTGGAGGCAACCATGAGCCGAAGCTGGCTTCTCTCTCTCTTATGCCTTTCCATTTTGCTAATCCTCTCCACGCCCCCTTCTCGTGCGGGTGGCGCGCTAAAGCTGAATGAGGCAGACACCAGGCTACTATTGCGAGATGAAAATCCGCGCGTCCATCTGGCCCTGGAAAACGGAGTCGGCAAGACGGTGCAAGCTGCTATTCAGGTAGATTTGCTCGACCCCCACAGTGTCGTAATAGCTGCAGCGAACATCACTCGCGAAGTTGAAGCGGGAAAACAAAAACTGAGCGTCGAGCTGCCTCTCAATCTCCGGCAACTAAAGTCGCAGGAACAGGAGCGGTTGTTGTGGTATCGCCTGCGTTATCGCATGACACCCGATCCGCTCCTCTCGTTGGAGCCGACAAGCGGGGTGATTTCCCTGTCGGAAATCACTCCGGACCTGTTCGAAATTCGCATCGCCAGCTCCACCCTGGTGCGCGAAGCAATGCGCTATCGAGTCATAGCGCGGGCGCAGCACCCGCTTACAAATCGGCCCGCCAAAGGCGTGCACATCGAGGGAACGGTCGAATTTGAAGATGACGATACTGACCTGAAAACGACGCTTAGAGCTTCACGGGTAACTGATGGCGAGGGCTTTGCGATTCTGGACTTTGATCTGCCGCGGCAGATTAAGTCAGACGACATCGACCTGGCCATACGCGGTTCGCGTGGACAGCTCTCGGTCGAAGAACATCATGAGATCGACCTGCTGCGAAAACCCTATATCTTCGCGACGAGTGACAAACCACTTTATCAACCGGGCCAGGTTTTGCACGCCCGTGTCTTAATATTTGGACCAGCGAAGCGCGCTATCGGCGCGGCACCTGTCACGTTGAAGATCAGCGATCCGGAACAGCAGGTGCTCTTTCAGTCCGAGCTGACAACTTCAAGATTCGGAATTGCAAGCGCCGATTGGCCGATTCCGGTCAATGCCAGGCTGGGAAACTACCGCATCGAGTTCAGCACGGAGGATGAAGACAGTGCCGGCACGATTTGGGTGAAGATCAGTCGCTACGACCTGCCAAATTTCACCGTGAACGTCAAAGCCGACCGCTCTTTTTATCTGCCGCATGAAGATGCGGAGGTGGAAGTCTCGGCCGCCTACCTGTTCGGGCAGCCAGTTAAGCAAGGGCAGGTGCGCGTCGTGCGCGAAACCGAACGAACCTGGAACTATCGCCAGCAGGCTTATGAAACCAAAGAGGCAGAAACCTACGCAGGAGAAACCGATGCTAACGGCGTCTTCAAGGTTTCCCTGGATCTCACCAAAGCTCACGCCGACCTGGATGACGATGACTATGAACGTTTTCGCGATCTCAGGTATGCCGCTTACTTTACCGATCCAAGCACCAGTCGTATTGAACAACGACGCTTCGATCTGCGCATCACCAAGGAGCCCATTCATGTCTACGTAGTCAGACCCCAGGGCCGTTACTACGAGAACGCGCACTTGCCGCTCTATTTCTACGTGTCGACTTCTTACGCCGATGGCACACCAGCTCAGTGCAAAGTGACGATCGGCGCGGCCGGCAACTCCGCCCGCCCGCTACTGACATTGCATACCAATCGCCATGGATTGGCTCGGGTCGACCACCTGGAAGTCCCCGCCAGCGCCGCTGAACAGGGAGAGCTGGGGCTTACTTTTCTCGCTCGCGATAGTCAGGGCCAGACGGGCAAGCACGCCGAAGACATCTCTTTTCGCGATGTAATTGCCCTGCGAGTTGAAACCGATAAGACACTCTATCGATCCGGAGACCCGGTTGAGATTACTGTGACTTCAAGTGAGCGAAACCTTGCCGTGATGCTCGAGTTGGCTACCGGTGATGGGATCGTGCTGCACTCGCAAACTCTGCGACTACACGATGGCCGCGCCACGGTCACCCTGCCATGGTCCAGGGAGTTGGTAAATCGGCTGACGATCGTTGCCTATACGCTTAATGGAGATGAGGACGTTGCTTCCGGCTATCACAGCATCCTGTTTCCCCAGAATCGAGAGCTGAAACTCGGTTTGCAGGCTAACCATAAGATCTATCGGCCCGGCGACGACGCCCAATTCAGTTTTCGTGTTCGAGATCCGCAAGGCCACTCGGCCGTAAGCGCATTGGGAGTGGTGGTAGTGGATAAGGCCGTCGAGGAACGAGCGCGCACCGATCAGGAGTTCGGTTCGAACTCCAGAGTTTCAGCTGGCGACGTTCTGGATGTAATGGCCGGGGGCGACTCGATCGCCGGCCTGGGTCTCAGGGAACTTAACAGAATTGATCTTTCACACCCGGTGCCCGAGGAGTTGGAGTTGACTGCTGAGGTGATGCTCAATCAAAGGCAATGGTACTCGCTTAATGTTTTCGGGGGCGAGGGTTATGAGAAGAACGGGTCAAGTGTCTTTGGCGAAATCATCAAGGCAGAACTCAAGCCTTTGCAACAGGCCCTCGACACCAGTTATTCCGCTACCCGGGAATATCCGGCGGACGACTCTTCCCTGCAACGGATCCTGGCCGCGCATGGCATTGACTATCAAAGCCTGCGCGACGCCTGGGCCACGCCCTTTCGCGCCTCTTTCCTGGCCGATAGAGAGTTTGACACGCTGTCGTTAACCAGCGCGGGGCCTGACAAGCGGTTCCGCACGCCCGATGATCTTATTGTGGGGCATTTTCAATGGCCCTATTTTCGCCCCCTCGGCGAAACTATCGATCGCGCCGTGAATGGATACCATCAGCGCACGGCGGACTTCATCCGCGACCAGAGCACCCTACGCGCTGAGATGCGGAAGCTGGGAACCGATATCGACGCTCTGCGCGACCGCTGGCACCGGCCTTATGTGTTTGCTTTCGAGATTTTGCAAAACTTCTTTGTGATCAAGGTTTCCAGCATGGGACCAAACGGTAAAGTTGAGCGCGATTTTCCAACCGATGGTTTCACGCTTTGGAATTCTACCATTGACTATTTCGCGGAACGACGGGCGGCAATTGATGCAGCCTTGAACGCTTCGTTACGAGCAATGAATCATGAGCCGGGAAATGAAGCGGAGTTGGCGGCAGCTTTGCGCAGCGCCGGCATTATCCTCGCGGACCTGCGCGACCCATGGGGCCAGCGCTATTACGCAACCTTCCGCCAGCAGTCGTTCTACGTCGATCGCGCCAAAATTGAAGTGCGCGGTAACTATGGCGAAGCCCCAAAAGAACGAATCAACCTTCAACCTGTAACCCGACGCGTCACTGTTATTAACCTCCAGAGTCGCGGGGCAGATGGTAAGGAAGGGACCGTAGATGATTTCATCGCGGGTTCTTTCAGCGCCACTCTGTCTGAACAACAGGCCGGCAAGCCCTTCGCACAATCAGCTGATGAGCCGTTACTTTTCTTCGGTGCGACAGGGGCCATCAAGGGCGTTTTAACTGATCCCAACCAAGCCAGCATGCCCGGCGCGAAGATTGAGGCCACACGAGCTTTCGATCCCACCACGTTCGAAACGATCAGTGATGCTGAGGGCAAGTATTTACTACGGAATCTGCCTGCGGGTCTGTACAGCGTTCACTTCAGCGCCCCAGGCTTTCAGTCGCTCGTGGTGGATCAGGTGGCGGTGCATTCCTCGAGCCTCGTGGTGGTTGATGCATCACTTTCACCTGCGATGGCGTCAGAGACCGTCACAGTAACGGCCACTGCATCCTCTTATGACAATACTGAGAGTGCCAGCCTCGGGATGTCCGTGAAGCGGGTCACGATGTTCAACGGCGGCAAGCAACAAGCGGCGACACCACGTTTGCGTGAGTACTTTCCCGAAACCCTGGTCTGGCAGCCGGCACTGGAAACAGATAATCAGGGTCGGGCGCAGCTCAATTTCAAGCTCGCCGATAACATCACGACCTGGAAACTCGCGGTCATAGGTTCGACTGAAGATGGCCAGATCGGCACGGTCGAGAAAGAGTTCAAGTCGTTTCAGCCTTTCTTTGTCGAACACGACCCGCCGCGCATTCTCACCGAGGGTGACGAGATTTCATTGCCGGTGGTAGTACGAAATTATCTCGAGCACGCGCAGTCGGTGCAGCTCGCAATCAGACCAGAACCGTGGTTCACACTGCTTGGCGCCAGCCAGAAGCGAGCTGAGGTTGCAACGGGCGAAGCCACGCGCGAGACATTCGACTTTCGCGCCAGCGCTTCGGTAACGGATGGCAAGCAAAGGATTACGGCGGTGGGTTCCGATGACAGCGATGCCATTGAGAAGCCGGTTACGGTGCACCCGGATGGCGAAGAGAAATCAATCACCAGCGGGAACATTGTGAGGGACACGGCTACGCTCAAGCTTGACCTTCCAGCCACGGCAATCCCAGGTTCCACGCAGGCAGAACTCAAGATCTATCCCAACCTGCTGGCGCACCTGAGCGAAAGCGTCGAAGCCATCATGAAGCGTCCGTACGGTTGTGGCGAGCAGACAATCTCCTCGACATATCCCAGTCTGCTGCTGCTGAGCCAAAAGCGCACCGGGCAGCATTCCAACCTGCAGGCACGCGCTGAACGCTACTTGCACGAAGGATACAGCCGCCTCTTGAATTACCAGGCAGAGAGCGGTGGCTTTACATATTGGGGACGAGGTGAACCGGATCTCGCGCTGACGGCCTATGCATTGCGCTTTCTGAGCGACGCGCGCGAACTGCTGGCAGTAGACGACGATGTAATTGTGCGCACGCGTACCTGGTTGCTCAAACAGCAAAAGGAGGATGGCAGCTGGGCGGCGTACAACTACGGACAGAGGGTCGAGAACCGTCGTCAGACGGCGCTGTTGTCTGCCTATATAGCACGCGTGCTGGCGAGAAGCGCGCTTGAGCCAAAGACCGCCAAGGCGACGGACAAATCGAACACTTCAGGAGCGCCTGAGCTCAAGCGGGCTCTTGATTACCTGGCGGCACGCAGCGCCGAAATGGATGAGCCGTACCTGCTGGCCTCGTATTTATTGGCAGCCGCTGACGCGCGGGAGAGGGCCGGCGCTGGGAGCGCTCAGGCACGACTCTTCAGGCAGATCCACAATGAGGGAGATTCGAGTTACTGGGCGCTTGAGACGAACACTCCGTTTTATGGTTGGGGGCTTGCCGGACGAATCGAAACGACCGCCCTGGTGGTCCAGGCTTTGACGAAGGGATGCCGCGCGGACAACCAGAATCCGCGTAGCGACTTAACCCCTGCTCCTCCCCAGGGCGGAACCTGTGATCAGCAAATGATCAATCGTGGCCTGCTGTTTCTGTTGCGGCAGAAGGATCGGTTCGGAGTGTGGCACTCATCCCAGGCCACCATCAATGTTCTGGATGCGTTGTTGGCTGTTATGGGACAGGAGCAAAATGCTGACGGGATTTCCAATGATCAGCCAGCGGCCGAAATCATCGTTAACGGGCGCAGCGCCAAATCCGTAGCAATGCCTCCTGCGGGGCGCTTAGGCGGGCCGATCATCGTCGACTTATCAAACCTGCTGGAGTCTGGCCCGAATCGTATAGAGATACGCCGTGCTCAGGGTGCAGCGCCTGCGTCTGCACAAGCGGTTGCCAGTTATTACGTCCCCTGGGTGAGTTCAAACGCCGGAGACGTATCGAACTACAGGCCCGGCAGTGCCAGCGGCTTGCGTTTGCTGACCAGATTTGATCAGACGCAAGGCGGACTAAGCTCGACCTTCTCCTGTCACGTAGAAGCCGAACGGGTGGGTTTTCATGGTTACGGCATGCTGTTGGCCGAAATCGGTCTCCCACCCGGGGCCGAGGTTGACCGAGCTTCACTGGAAAGCGCGATAAAAAATTCGGATTGGGCCATCAATCAGTATGACGTGCTGCCCGACCGCATCGTGGTCTATCTCTGGCCGCGGGCTGGCGGCGTCAGCTTTGATTTCAAGTTTCGCCTGCGCTTCGGCCTGAACGCGAAGACAGCGCCGTCCTCAATTTACGATTACTACAATCCTGAGGCGCGCGCATTGGTACCCCCGACAAAGTTTGTCGTGAACTAGCAGGACAACAGGCCTGGAGGAATATGCCGCTGGGATAAGCAGAAGCAGGTGTAACCCGCATCCGGTTGTGCTAATCTAAGCGCCCAAACTTTCAAACCAAGACCGAAGGAGAGGAACCATGGCAGACGAGAAATGTAAGAATCCTGTTTGCAGCTGCCCGCCGCAACCTGGTGGACAGTACTGCAGCGCTTCGTGTGAAGGCACAGGGGACACGATTGAGCTGGATTGCGACTGCGGCCACGATGAGTGCTCGGGCAATTTCTAGACAATTTTCAAGATTGTCACCAGGAAGAGAGGCGTTACAGCGCCTCTCTTCTTTTCTTCCCCTGGGACCGCACGCATCCTGCGTGCTGATCCGTTGCAGGATTCCCCTGGGACCGCACGCATCCTGCGTGCTGATCCGTTGCAGGATTCCCCCTGGGACCGCACGCATCCCTGCGTGCTGATCCGTTGCAGGATTCCCCTGGGACCGCACGCATCCTGCGTGCTGGCGTGGGCCATTCAAGGTTAATCTGAACTGAGTTGATGCCATGACTTGAAAGCCTGCGCAGGATCAGCACGCAGGATGCGTGCGGTCCCAGGGGGGCACATGGCAAGCCGGTCAGGTCTTAGCGCCCGCCAATTTGAGAAACTGAGCCGCGAGCTTCGGACCCGTACCTTCGTCTTCGTGTTTGAAGAAGACAAATGCTTCGGACCAATTCTGCGCGCGCACGCGCTTGAGCCACTCCTGCAAGTCTGTTTTCGCATAGGCGACCCGGCGCAGGCGCAGGTAACCCCAATCGGCGGTGCGATCGATATGCGAAACTGGTAGATCGTCCGTGTCAGAAATGCAAAGGGCATGGTTTCTGGCGGCCAGCACACCTAGTACGTCGTCTTCGAGCCAGGTTTGATGGCGAAACTCAAAAGCAGCTTTGATGGTTGTTGGTAAGCACTCGAGAAAAGTTTCCAGCCGGGCTAAATCCTTTTTCATGTTCGGCGGTAGTTGGAACAGGATTACTCCCAAGCGATCTTCGAGCGCCCCGGCAGTCTCGAGCAAGTATCTGGTCTCACTCTCAACCTCTTTTAGCCGTTTGAAGTGCGTGATGCGTTGGGAGGCTTTGATGGCAAAGCGAAAGTTTGCCGGGACTTGTTCTTTCCACGATTCGAGCATGCTCTTTTGAGGCAAGCGATAGAAAGTATTATTGATTTCTACCGCGGGCAGGCGCTTCCCATAAAAAGCCAACATCTCTTTGGCGGGCAGGTCCTCCGGATAGAAACTGCCCTTCCATTCCTTGTAACTGAAACCGCTGGTACCGACCTGGAGATTCATCATTATTCTTCCGCCGGTAGCCGGCTGGGCGACAACTCTACGCCGGCTGGCTAAGGAACTGACTGCTTGATGACGATATTTGTGGTGTCGTGTTCAGCCACCAGGGTGGCAGTTACATTGTCCTTCCTCAATATTACTGTACCCGAAGTAACCTGCAGGATCTTGGTGGGCTGAAGGTTTACGACATACCAGCTTTGCACCTTGTCGAGCGGGTCCCGCGTCGACATTTGCAGAACGCTGCCCACGCCGTCATTGCTCAGATCAAGCATTACCCTGCCTCCGGGATAGACCAGCGTCCGGCTGATGGTTGAAATGGTCGCAGGGAGCTTTCGACTCTTGATGAGCGATCTCACCAGCGAACCGAGGCCGAGCAGCGTTGCGACTAAGAGTACGGCCACGACAAGTTTCAGTCTTCCGTTGCCGGCGCGGGCTTCGGACGAAGGCGCTGAAGAATCAATAAGGCTGTTCTGGACTCCGGAATTGGTGGGTCGCGCATCCAATGGTCGAGTGGAGGATCGATCGCCTGCCTGGGCCAGGCGGGCAGTAGGCTGCTCTGAGCTTTCTGATCCTGCGGCTACCGGAGTGCCACACTGGCGGCAGAATCCGGCGCCAGGAACTAAATCGCCTCCACATCGGGAACAGGTTGCTTCATTCATCCTGTTAATGAAAATACCCTCGCGCCCTGCCCCGCGGCAAGATCACTCCCGCCACTCCGCTGACTCGGGGGTTCCCCTTGTTCTGACGTCGTGTGCTCGGCGCCCGCGCGCAGTGTCTAATCACAACCTGCGAATTCGCGCCTTCGTCCTCAGCGGTAGCGCGGATACTGATGTATGATAAGCACCCCGTGCCGGCAACATCCATTTCAAGCGGAGAAACAAGAGGCGAAATGTCCACGACTAATATTGAATCCCTGCAGCATGAGGAGCGCAGTTTTCCGCCGCCGCCAGGTTTTGCTGACCAAGCCCATGTCAAATCAACGGCGGAACTTGAGAGCTTGCGCGCGGAAGCCAGCGCCGACCCGGAAAGCTTCTGGGCCCGCATGGCCGAAGAACTTCGTTGGACAAGAAAATGGGATAAGGTCCTGCAGTGGGAGCCCCCGCACGCGCAGTGGTTCCTCGGCGGTGAGCTCAATATTTCCGACAATTGTTTGGACCGTCACCTGACGACCTGGCGCCGCAATAAGGCCGCGCTCATTTGGGAAGGTGAGCCGGGCGACCAGCGCACTTTTACCTATCAACAACTCCATACAGAAGTCTGCAAGTTTGCCAACGTTTTAAAGAATGCCGGAGTCGAAAAAGGAGATCGCGTTGCCCTTTACCTGCCGTTGATTCCTGAACTCGCGATCTCAATGCTCGCTTGTGCCCGTATCGGCGCCACGCATTCAGTAATTTTCGGCGGCTTTTCCAGCACCGCGCTTATCGATCGCATCAATGATGCGAGCTGCAAGCTCGTGGTCACAGCCGATGGCGGCTGGCGGCGCGGCCAGGAAGTAAAGCTGAAAAGCGCAGTTGACGAAGCTTTGCGGGAAACTCCTTCCGTTAAAGCCTGCATCGTGGTCAGACGCACGGCGGGGCAGATTGTCATGCAGGCCGGGCGTGATTACTGGTGGCACGAACTGATGGAGACAGTCACTGCGAACTGTCCTCCAGCGGCGCTGGAGAGCGAGCATCCACTATTTATTCTCTACACCTCGGGCACCACCGGCAAACCAAAAGGAATACTGCACACAACTGCGGGTTATTTGCTGCAGGCACATTTGACTGCAAAATGGGTCTTCGATCTGAAAGATGAAGACATCTACTGGTGTACAGCAGATATTGGGTGGGTCACCGGACACAGTTATGTGGTCTATGGGCCCCTTTCAAACGGAGCCACGGTACTGATGTACGAGGGCGCGCCGAATCACCCTGAGCCCGATCGCTTCTGGAGCATTATCGAGCGTCACCGCGTCAGTATTCTTTACACAGCACCGACAGCCATTCGAGCTTTCATAAAATGGGGCGAACAGTGGCCGCTCAAGCATGACCTTTCCAGTCTGCGCTTATTGGGGACTGTTGGTGAGCCCATCAACCCCGAAGCGTGGATGTGGTATCGCGAAATCATCGGCAAGGGACGGTGTCCGATAGTTGATACCTGGTGGCAGACAGAAACAGGGGCCATCATGATCACACCACTGCCGGGGGCGACAGCAACGAAACCTGGTTCGGCCACCAAAGCCTTTCCCGGTATTGAGGCAGATATCATGACACGCGATGGCGAGCCTGTCGGCGCGAATGAAGGTGGTTATCTGGTGATCACTCGTCCCTGGCCGGCGATGCTCAGGACTATCTGGGGCGATGACGCGCGCTATCGTGAACAGTACTGGTCGCAGATCGAGGGAATTTACTTTGCCGGCGACGGCGCCCGCCGAGATCAGGATGGCTACTTCTGGATCATGGGTCGCATCGATGACGTTATCAATGTCAGCGGGCACCGGCTCGGAACGGCTGAGGTTGAGAGTGCCCTGGTTTCTCATGAAGCCGTTGCGGAAGCCGCGGTGGTGGCGCGCCCGGATGAGCTGAAAGGCTCGGCGATCATCGCTTTTGTTACGCTCGAGGGAACCTACACCGCTTCGGATCAGTTGAAGGCGGAATTACGCGCTCACGTGACAAAAGAGATCGGCGCGCTGGCACGTCCTGAGGAAATACGTTTTTCGGACGCGCTGCCAAAAACAAGGTCGGGAAAGATCATGCGACGCTTACTGCGTGAGATTGCCACCAGCGGCGCGGTGGCCGGCGATGTGACCACGTTGGAGGACTTTTCAGTGCTGGAAAAACTGAGAACAGAAGAGGAATGAAAGCCTGAAGGACAGGAATGAAAGTAAGAAATTTTCTGCGCCTTTTTCAAAAAAGATATAAACTGCTCGACTGTTTCGTCAGCCGGGCCTCGCGCCGGAATACAGGTCGCGACCTCAGGTAAGGGAACGAAAGCAGGAGTTCAAAGTTATGGCCAGCCATGCTGAAATGGACCACCGTTCGGGGCCGCGCTACCTCGCTGCTCTCGAGGTGCGCGCCGAATGGGACGATGCAGATGGAACACATATCGTGACGGAAGGCACAACGGAAAACATTGGCCCGGAAGGTACCCTGGTCCATTTACCGCGGCGTTTACCTCAGGTCGGCGGCCGGGTCAATCTGGAGGTGCACGATCCTGATGGCAAGGCTCTGTCGGTGGTGACTGAAGTGCTGCGCATTGAACGCAACCCGGGCTACCCGTTAGCCGCCCTGCAACTGCTCGACCAATCAGATGAATGGAAAGGTCTTATTTGGGAACCAGCCGCCCCACGCGTGACGGCCCCGCCGCCAGTTGAAGTTGATGAAGGCGACGAGGACGAAGACGATGAGTAGTATTGCGAACCCCTGGTCGGAGGTACTGCCAATGTCCGTTTCCCATGTTGAAACGAGCGCGTCCTGGCACGAAAGGCGCAAGTATCCGCGCTACTTCGTTGGTGCAGGGCTGACTCTTGCCATCGACGATGCAAGTCTGCAGGAATCTATTGGCCTGGGCGAACCGGATGACATCAGTGTGGGAGGTGTGAGGGTCCGCAATCTGCCCGCCTGTCCCAGAGTGAAAGTGGACGATCTTCTTAACCTGTTGCTGGTCGATTGCGAAGACGCATTTTCCCTTTTTGGAGAAGTGGTCCATCATGCGACTGCAGACACCTTTGGCGTTGAGTTCCGGGATCTGAGTTCTTCCGAGCGAGCTGCTGTGGAGGGCGTAATCAATCGCTTGCATCGTTACACGGGCATTTAGTGGGTAAACAAAACGAAGAACACCAAGAGGGCGTGGTTGTTCAGCAGCCGGCTCTGATCGAAGCTTCCTGGCCGCCTAATCGGGCGATTCTGCGGGTGATCTTTATCACCCTGGTCGTGGTTGCAGCGCTCTGGATACTACTCAAGCTAACCACAATCATTCTGCTGGTAGTTCTTTCGATCTTCTTTGCTTATCTCGTCTCGCCGCTGGTTGAACTCTTTAGTCGCCCGCAACGGATCGCCGGACGCCGGATAGTAATTCCGCGGGTGGCTGCTATAGCGCTCGCCTACCTGCTAATCTTCACCGGGATACTCCTCATTTTTTATTTTGTAGTACCGCAACTGGTCAACCAGTTTCCACAATTCTCCGAGCAAGCACAGAACTACGGAAAAATTATCAGCGGCAAGACGCAGAAACTCAACGAGTATCTCATGCAACGGCGCATGCCGGCCGCGATGGTCGACGCCATCAACAAGGCAGTCCCTTTTGTCCTGGAAAACATTGGCGCCAGCGCTACTTTTGTATTGTCCAGCATTGCGGGGTGGGTCGTTTTTGTTCCCTGGCTGGTGTTGATTCCCATCCTTAGTTTTTTTCTTCTCAAGGACGCTGATAGTTTTCGTCGTTCCGCTTTGCAAATGCTGCCACGCGGTCGCTGGCGCTGGCGCGGCGATGAGTTTTTTCAGGACGTCAACAGCACTCTGGCTGCATACATACGAGCGCAATTAACTGCCTCTCTTTTTATCGGCGTAGTATGCGCGGGCGGTTTTGCTGCTTTTGGGCTGCCAGGCCCGGTGGTGCTGGGACTGATCGCCGGGCTCTTTGAATTTGTGCCGATGATTGGACCAGTACTGATAGCCCTGATTGCGGCTTTGCTTGCGGTCTTTCACTCAGGGATAAGTTCCGCGCTGCTAGTGCTCCTTTTTCTAGGTGTATTGCGTGTCGTGCAGGACTACATCATCTATCCCCGACTGATCGGGCATGGCATTCATCTGCACCCGTTGGCCATCATCCTCGCGATTCTTTGCGGTGAAAAGTTAGCCGGCGTCGCGGGAGTGTTTCTGGCTATCCCGGTTGTGGCTGTGGTCACTGTCAGTTATCGACACTGGCTGGAGCATCGCGGCAGCGAGGGTCTCGCGGATCTGCTTGAGCTTGAGCCGGTCGCACCGGCTGAACCGCTGGTGGCTTACCCGGCCGTAGTACTGGCTAACGTTCCTCCGCCCAGTGATCAGCCCAAAGTCAGTCCTCCAAGTATTCCGACGGCCAGGGGCCGGTCTCATCCAACCTCTACCACGACCCCTGGCGAGATGGCTCGAGAGCGACCCGATCTCACCACTGGCGAGCTGAAGCTCCCGGTGGACGAATAGATTGCGAAACCCATCGCGACTGTTTAGCTACTCGAGACCTTCATCAAATCAATGAACCGCTGAAAGTGATGCGCGGCATCATGCGGACCCGGAGCAGCTTCGGGATGGTACTGGACGGAAATTATTGGCAGGGTCCGGTGACGCATCCCTTCAACACAGGCGTCGTTGAGATTGACGTGGGTGACCTCGATTTCCGGCGGCAGACTTTCGGCCACGACAGCAAACCCATGATTGTGCGAAGTGATCTCGACACGGCCGGAAGCCAGATCCTGAACCGGTTGATTACCGCCGCGATGGCCAAAAACAAGCTTGAAAGTCTCGCCGCCAAAGGCGCGACCGAGCAGTTGATGACCGAAACAGATGCCGAACGTCGGCGTGCCGGATTCAGCCACGCGTCGCACCTGGGCGATTTCATTTGTCATCGAAGCGGGATCGCCGGGACCGTTCGAAAGATAGACCCCATCCGGCTTCAGGGCCAACACCTGATCGGCACTGGTTGCTGCCGGGACCACGGTGACGCGACAACCAGCTCGCGCCAGTTCACGCAGTGAATTTCGTTTGACGCCAAAGTCGTAGCAGACCACGTGAAAACGCTCCTCGATTTCGGCGGCTATCTCGTATGGCTCTCTGCTGGTGACTAAACTGGCGAGTTCGCGGTTCTGCATCGACGGGGACCGCCGCGCTTTCTCAATCAAGCTCTGTTCGTCGCTGTCGGTAGCCGAGATACAGGCCCGCATCGCGCCTTTGTCACGTATATGGCGCACGAGAGCACGCGTGTCGATGCCCTCGATGGCCGGGATGTTCCAGCGCGTCAAATAAGCGGCGAGAGTTTCTTCTGAGCGCCAGTTTGAGGCGACCCGGCTGGCCTCACGCACGACAAATCCCTGGACCCACGGTCGCGCCGACTCTTCATCTGCCCGGTTCACGCCATAGTTGCCGATGAGCGGATAGGTCATGCAGACAATCTGGCCGGCGTAAGAGGGGTCGGTAAGCACTTCCTGATAACCGGTCATGGAAGTGTTGAAGACCATCTCGCCACACGCCTCAGCCGCGGCTGCCCACGAATGGCCGCGAAAGATGCGCCCGTCCTCGAGGGCGAGTATTGCGAGACTGGTGCTCCTGGTAGTCATTTATTTAGGAGATCCCGGCGCGGCGGGACTCGTAACCTGAAATTCACACCTGCGAACGAAGAAACTGCTGTGCTTCGTTCAGCCAGCGCTTTTCCAGACGATACTTATAAGCGGGTGAAGTCTTAACGGCGTTGATACAGGCTTCCATCATGGTGGTTGCTTCACCCTTATGCCCCAGACCCGCTTCCGCGCGCCCCATTAAGTAGAGACCTTCCGGGTCCGATTCGCGCCGTTCGAGGAAGCGCTCCAACACGCCACGAGCATCTTCAAATTGTTCGGCGCCAATGTAGGTCGCGCCTACTTCCCGCCAAATTTCGTATTGCGAATGGGCCGGGTCACGTGCCACAACCTGTTCGAAATGTCGGATGGCATCGGACCAGCGCTTTTGCTGCCGGGCGATCCGTCCCAATTGATAATGCGAATCAACCTCGTCTTCATCGATCTGCACGGCCCGTTCAAAGCGCTCCCGAGCAGCGTCAAGTTCGCCTCTCTGCTGATGAATCAAACCAATGTTGTAATGCGCCGAAGCATCCGCCGGATTAAGAGTAGCGGCTTCCAGATTCCGACGGAAAGCAGCTTTGGATCGCTGCGTCTTAAGTATGTCTGAAACGTAACTGCGCAGGAAAAGAAACAGCATCAGCAGCAGAAAAGGCGAGCCGAGAAGGCGGGAAAAAAGCAGACCCCAGATGAGCAGCAGCGGAAACATGCCGATGGCCGAAATAGTCGTGATACCGACTGCACGGGCAGCCGAAACGCGAAACACTTCTCTGGTGCCGAGCACCAGCCCAATTCCGAGCAGACCCAGCTTGACCATACGAAACAGATTTTCCGCAATCGCCCGTGGGTCGTTGAGTTGTTGGGCCAACTGCGCATCCGCTTCCGGGCCAAACGAGAACATCGCGCGGACCTGCGGCGCCGTCTGAATCGTATTTGCTACGTGAGCTGCCTGGATGCCGGAGAAGTGAAAGAAGATCGCAATCAATACCACTGCCAGGTTCACCGCAATCAGTACGTAGAACACTACGGACGCGACGGGCGCATATTCCTGAGTGAGCACGACGGTGAAACTGCCACGCCGATCGAAGAGGTTGGCAACGAGGGTCAGCAAGGGCACCAAAAACAGCGCCAACGGTACCAGCACCAGACCGGATTGGAACAATACCAGGACTACGAAAGTGCCGCTTGCGAGAACGCCCCGGTTGCCCGCCAGCAACTGCGTCCCGATTACATAGATAAACTGGGAAAGTATGGCGGTGAGAATGGCGGCAGCCAGGGGAGCGCCGTCGCGCACGGCGCGCATCCCGCGTAACGGCGCGTAAAAAATCATCGACAGCAGCCGCAACCAATCAAGCATATATAGCTTTGAGACTCTCTTCCAGCCCCGGAAGATTAAGTGACTTCAGAACTCATTACCGGTCAAAGTCATTGCCAGGCGTTTCCGAAAACTCAGGGTTATAGCCTGAGGGCGGTGGTGGAACATTGGGAGAGACACTCTCGTGATGAATGACGCTGGCGTTGGTCAAGGGCCAATAGCGCATTAACGCTTTGCCATAAACATATTTTTTCGGCACCAGACCCCAAATTCGCGAATCGCTGGAATTGTCCCGGTTGTCTCCCATCACAAAATAGTAGCCTGGCTTCACGAACACTGGCGGCTGGGTGCGATGAGATACGTTGAGATGCGGATCGAGGTAGGTTTCCTGCAGGTCTCGACCGTTTACCCGGACCAGCCCATCATGCACTTCAACTGTGTCGCCCGACAGCCCGATTACTCGCTTGATATAGCTTTTCGAAGGATCGTTGGGAAACCAAAAAACTACGATGTCGCCGCGATCAATCTTGGGCGCCCAGGGGTAGTCCTCATAGTAGACCAGCTTGTTGACGAAGATTCGCTCGCCATCGTGCAAACGCGGCAGCATTGAAGTGCCTTCGACCTTCACCGGCTGCACCACAAACACAACCATCAGGGCCGCCAGCATCAGCGCAAACACCAAATCGCGCAATAGCAGACGCCCTTCCGCCCAGAGGTTTCCGTGCACCCCATCCTTCGCCCGGTGGATCTGAATATCCGGATCGTCGTCGACATGGATATCGCCAAACGGCACCCTGGGACGAGTCTTTATTCCAAACATAATGACGATTAGATGCTACTAAGGCTGCTCCAAAAGCTTAACCATTTTGAGGTTAGCTTTCACCCGAGCGGTTGTCAAACTTGTATTTGCCGGTTCCGGGAAAGCAGAAAACCAGAAGTCAGCGGTCGGAAGTGAAACATGGCGAAGGAAGGTCGGCACCTGGTCGCGAACGACGCCTATGCACGGCGGGAATGCTTAATACGCTCACGAGGAGGCCCAGCGCCACCCAGCAGACGCAGGCGACCAGGGCCAACGCAAGGGTGACACCGCTGACGTATGGCCGGATGAATCTGGGCAGGCGATAAAGCATGGCAAAGGACATCGAGAGCCCGCAGACGCCTGACAGCGGCCCGGATCCAGGTACAGCCGGCGGGGCAGCCACGCTGGTTTGCTGGCTGCCCCGCCTTCTGCAGATCGTGCCTACGGACACTCGGTATTATTACGCGTGGCCACCGGGCTAAAGCGCAATTGATATTCAGCCGAGGTAATAAACGAGCAGACCATTGCGCTCTGCTTCGTCACGTCGCGCAAAGCGCCGCTGTTGACCTGGCCCAGCCAGAAGACGAATCCGCCGATATCCGGATTGCGCCGCAGGTAGCCAAAGTACTCGCCCAGAACGAACGAGCGATTGTATTCGGCATCGATCAAGGCCCGGTTGTTAATGGGGTTTGTTTGGACGTTATCATCAGCCAGCCGGTACATCACTCCGCCACGACCCAGAGAGTTATAGAGGGTGATGAGGTTAGTGCGCTCGCCACTCAGGTTCACACCCAGGTCGGTCTGAATCGTAGCCAACACTGCGTCGACAAACTGCGCGGCGGTGGCCAGGCTGGTGGGATACCTGTTCGTAAACTCGGTCCGCTCGACGAACGTGTTCGCCAGATCCAGTTGCTTTTGGGCCAGGTTTCCGCCCCCTACAACCGCGGCGCGGTCAACCGAGAACACTGAGTAATTAGGCATCTTCTTTTCTTCGTTGGGAAAGTTTGCATCTGTTTGCGTATTCGGGAACGGCTGATTGTTACCATACGCGGCCCGATACAGACGTTGCACGTAGGAGCCCGTTTGCTGGTACTCCAATTCAAAGAAGAAAGCGTTGGACACCCCAATGCGGGCGGCGCGAATGCATGCCTGGTCCGAACCGCAGACCGTGATCCTTGCGACCCAGAAGTCAAAGCCGCCCTGGTCCGGAACGCGGTTCAGAAAATCAAGATAGTGCTGGCGCACAAAGAAGCGTGCGTCGGCGTCATCGAGCGGATTGGTAGTCGCCGTCACACTGTCGTTGTCGGTGATGGTCACCAACGCCGGGTTTGGGGTGCCCAAAGTCGCGCCTACGGGATTGCTGAGAGTTACGTTAATGGTCTCGTCTCCCTCAACATAAAGGTCGTCAACGATTGGCACGCGGAAGGTCTTAACTGTCTCGCCGGTGGCAAAATTCAGCCGCCCAATCGTAATCGTGTAATCGGTCCTTTGGCTGGCCGTCCCATTCGAAGTCAGAAAGTCTACGGAGGCAGGACCAGAGGCGCCGCTGGTGCGTTGAATCGTGATCAGCGCACTGCCGGCGGTTTCGCTTGCCATGTAGCTTCCAACGCTGAATTGGAACGTTGCGGAGGCCACGAAGTTAGCCGTCTGGTTGGCGAGGACGTTGGTAAAAGTAGTACTGGTGGGCAGAAAGCCAAAGCCGGCTTTTGCAGGGGTCACCGTGTAAGCGCGCCCTGCCGGCAGGTTGGCAAAGCCGTAGTTACCCCCAGCGTCAGTCGCCGTCAGCAGCGACTTGCCCCCACTCAATGTCATGGTGACGGCATCCAGGCCACCGGCGCCTAACGTTACTTGCCCTCCGATAACTACCACGATGGGGCTGAAATCGAGTCTCACGTTCTTACTCAGGCTGTTGGCGGTTTGCGAGTTGAAGAGATAGTTGGCCGCGGTGACTGAAACTGTGTAGCTATTGCCGGCGGTCAATAATCCGAAAGTGTAATATCCACCCGCATCCGTTGTGGTCGTGGCAGACGGAACACCCGTCAGATTCACCGTCGCGCCCGCGATCGGATTGTTATCTTCATCAACTACGCGACCGATGATGGTCGGATCGGCGATCTCATTGAGAAGTACATCGCTGCCGCTGGTCCCCGTTACAAATGCATTCCCGGCGCCGTCGAGCGCGACACCTATACCAAAATCTCCAGCGCCGCTAACCAGTCGGGTGGAATACTGTAACGGCGTGCCCGCAGGAGTGAACTTAGTCAGAAAAATGCCGCCCGTAGTCGACAATGGAGGCGGAGGGGTGGTGGTGGGAAAGTTAGCTGAGTTTGTCATACCAGTCACGTAGGCGTTGCCCACCACGTTCACTGCGATGCCCCTCCCCTCATCGGCGTTGGTGCCGTTACCACCGAGGTAGGTGGAGTAAATCAAGGCCGAACCCGCCGAGTTCAGCTTGGTGACGAAAGCGTCAACAGAACCGGCAGGGCCGGCATTAGTCGATTGGAACGCATTCAATGTCGGAAAGTTTGTCGACTTGGTTTGTCCGGTAAGGTAGACGTTTCCCGATGCATCGATAGCGATTGCTTTACCAAAGCCCTGGGCGGCAGAGCCGCCAAAGTCCTGGTCACTGCCGCCGAGATAGGTTGAATAGACGCGCGAAGCAGCACCGGAAAGATTTGTATTGAACTTTTCCACGTAGGCATCCTGAGTACCGCCCCCATAGGTTGTTTGGAAGGCGCCCGGCGTGGTGAAGTTTGTTGACGTGGAGTTTGTATTTCCAGTTATGTAGACGTTGCCCGTCGCATCCGCGGCGATCGCCCGGCCTTCAGCGAAGCCAGTGGGGCCAAGGAAGGTCGAATAGACCAGTGACGCTGCGCCTGAAGCATTCGTATTCAGCTTCGTCAAAAACCCGGTGTTAAATGTAACCGCGGAGAAAGCGCTCAGCGTCACTGGGTGATTTATGCTGGTCGTGCCGGTCACATAAGCGTTGCCGAAACCGTCGGTCGCGATGCCATATCCCCGCGCGCCGAATTGACCCTTGAGAAATGTCGAGTAGACCAGTGCTGAGCCAGACGGATTCAGTCGAGCTACGTATGCATCTTCGGCGCCTCCACCGCTGGTGTGGGTACTGTCAAAGGCATTAACTAAAGGAAAGTCGAGTGACGACGTCCGGCCAGTGAGATAGACATTGCCGGCCGCATCTATAGCCAGGTCATAGGCGGAGTCATCGAGGCTGCCGCCGAGAAATGTTGAGTAAACCAGGCCCGTACCCGTAGGGTTGATTTTGGAAATGAAAATATCCTGGAGGCCACCCAGAGTTGAATCAAAGGCAGCAGCCGTCGGAAAATTAGACGACCTGGTAAAGCCGGCAATATAAGCGTTGCCGGAGGCATCGACTGCGATGGCAGCCGCACTGTCCGTGTTGTTGCCGGCAAGCGGAAAGGAATAGACCAGCACCGGGTCGATGACGAGCGGTTGCGAGTGATCGTAGGCGGGCACTTCAAAGCCAACCTCTCGCTCTTTTCTCATGACGTATTTGCCCGCAACTTCGCGTCGCTCGCCGTCAATGAGTTGATAGATTACTGGCTTTTGAAGCTGGACATCGCCGCCGTCCAAGCTCAGAACCAAACTGTTTTCCTTGTCGATCGAGACCCGGTTGGCCCCGTCAAACGCTAAATTGATCACGCCGGGATTGACGCCTGGGGCAACAATAAAGTCATTTTCGAGCTGCCGCTGGTTACCGTAGTAAACAACATCGACACCCGGATAAACATCTCGGTAATGAACGCGGGCAAAGTTGGAGACATTGGTGCGCCAATTCTTCGGATTGTTGCGGATGAAGTAGTTGGACTTGCCCGCCAATTCTTCCGAGCCTTCGATCTTCGGAGCCGGGTTAGCTCCAACCAATTTCATTCGCAGAACATGGTTTTCCCCACGCTTGCCCGGTTCTCCCGGGGTGACTTTTGTCACGCTTTTTCTCTGTAATGAAAGGACGGCTTCGGTCGCAGTCAAATACAGCGTGTACCCCGCGCCGCGAGAGAGAAACTTAACCTGATCACTGGTTTGACCCCGGTTAATTTCAAAACTGAGCGGCAGTTTGCCGTACGCCGTGTTGACGCGCAGTCGAGCCGCCTCGTCTGAGGGTGTTGAAGAAATGGGCGCGGCAGCACGGGCCCGCGGTAATGCGGCATGACCCGTAACGCCCGCGGACCACAGGGCAGTTGTCAGCGCAAGAGTTGCGAGGATCATAATAACGACGACGTTTCTTGTTCTAGTGATAGACATTTCTTCAAGCTCCTTGATTAGGCGATCCGGCGTTTCGCAGGATCGTGATTCAATACTGACAAGCTGGGCGGTTAACCCCTTCATCGTGGTGGCGGCTTGCGGCAAGCTGAAACTCCGCCAAATTGGTGATTTCCCTGACGCACGCGTCGGGAAATGGATGAAACGACAGGGATTGCCTTATAATCCGTGTGCCGGAAGCGCCAGCAACGAAAAAGGGCATTGCATTCTGTGGAAGTCCCGGTGCTGACACAGGGACTTCGTCATTTCTTACTCCGGGCACATACCTGCCATATGTGTCGGCAATTACCTGACAGGAACTCTGACTCTGAAGCCCGTGGGGTTTGCCCTTCTACATGTCTACGCGTAGAGTGCAGGCGAATCGGCTCAGACGAACAGCGGTGGGATGACTTGGGGTTAGTTGAGTCGTATGCAAGCTGATGCCGACAATGTAAACCGGCTCCTGGTTGAATGGAGCGGTGGCGATAGTCGGGCGCTGGAAGAACTATTGCCGTTGATTTACAACGAATTGCGTCATCTGGCGCACAACTTTCTTTATCGCGAGCGCCGCGGGCACACCCTCCAAACTACTGCTCTGGTGCACGAGGCCTATCTCAAGCTGATAGATCAGAAGGATACTCGCTGGCAGAATCGAGCCCACTTTTTCGCCATTGCCGCGCAGGCAATGCGACGCATACTGATCGATAGCGCCCGCCGTCACACAGCAGAAAAGCGGGGCGGACCACAAGAGAAAATATCTCTGGATGAGGCGCTTAACATCTCTCTGGAACCAGACAGGACTTTGCTCGCGCTCGACGAAGCGCTTAACAGGCTGCAGGAAATTGATCCACAGCAAAGTCGAATTGTAGAGTTGCGCTATTTTGGCGGCCTGACGATTGAGGAAATTGCTGAGGTGACAAAAATTTCCAGCGCCACGGTCAAGCGCGAGTGGACCATGGCCCGGGCCTGGTTGCACCAGCAATTAGCGGACCCCTGAGACCGAATTACCATCAGGATTGTAGTGATCCAAATGCTTCGCCGTTTGCGCGTAGCTGATCAAGGAATGCTGCATTGCAGGTCGGGTCGAGTTCGGCGCAGCGCCAGGAGATTAATCCAGCGCCCGAGCCGCTCTGTAGACATGTGACCATTGGGACCACGCGGCAAAAAATGAACGCGGAATTCTGGCTACAACTCAAGGACCTCTTTCACGCCGCTCTGGAGCAGCGTCCCGAAGAACGCCGACGGTTCCTCGAATCTGCCTGCCATGGAGACCTCGGATTACGTGCCAAAGTCGAGCAGTTGATTGCCTCGCATGAAGAAGCCGGTTCCTTCCTCAACAATGCAGCAGTGGTTGACGCTGGAATGATCCCCAGCCAGGAACCCGAGCAGGAGGAGAAAGAAGAATGCGTGGGCCGTCAAATTGGCCCCTACGAAATTGTCCGTGAGATCGGCCAGGGCGGGATGGGCACCGTCTTTCTTGCCGTTCGCGCGGATGACCAATATCGCAAGCACGTAGCCATCAAGCTCGTTAACCGCGGGATGAATACGGACGCGATTCTGCGCCGCTTCATGATGGAGCGGCAAATCCTCGCCAACCTCGAACATCCCAACATCGCGGCCCTGCTGGAGGGCGGAACCACGGGCGACGGTTTGCCCTATTTCGTGATGGAGTATGTCGCTGGCCGCCCCATCGATGAGTACTGCGACACGCATCGATTCACTACCACTCAACGATTGGAGTTGTTTAGCGAAGTTTGCGCAGCACTGCAGTATGCTCACCAGAATCTGGTAATTCACCGTGATATCAAACCCGGCAATATTCTGGTGACCGGGGATGGTGTGCCCAAATTGCTCGACTTCGGCATCGCCAAACTGTTGACCCCAAACTGGGCCACCGATGCCGGCGAACCTACGTTGACTATGCAGCAATTGATGACCCCGGCCTATGCTAGCCCGGAACAGTTGCGCGGCTTGCGTATTACCACAGCCAGTGACGTTTATAGTCTGGGCGTTGTTCTCTACGAACTGCTAAGCGGACATCGTCCCTACAGCGCAGGCAGCCGGAATGCGGAGGATATAGTTCGGGCCATTCTCAGTGATGACCCCGTTCGGCCCAGCATTGCCATCACTCATACAGCGGAAATCGCCAGTCCCGAAGCTACCGCGCCCTATGCCAACACGCCTCAAATTATCGGACAACTTCGGGAGGGCACCATAGACAGGTTACGCCGCCGCTTGTCCGGCGATCTCGACAACATCGTGCTCAAGGCATTGCGGAAAGAGCCGTCGCGCCGTTACGCCTCGGTGCAGGAACTGGCTGAAGACATACGGCGCCATCTGGCTGGGTTGCCGGTGAACGCCAGCCCCGACACTCTCTCATACCGGGCAACCAAGTTCGTGCAAAGGAACAGGGCCGCGGTAAGCGCTGTGGCTGTCATCTTCATCACCCTCTGTCTCGCTACGGGTCTGACCGCCTGGCAAGCCCGTGTCGCGCGACGCGAGCGGGACAAGGCCCAGAGCCGTTTTAATCAGGTGCGTAAGCTGGCCAACAAAGTTCTCTTTGAATATAACGATGGGATTGAAAAGTTGGATGGGTCCATTCCTGTTCGTGAAAAGATGGTGGAGGATGCCTCAGAGTATTTGGATGCCCTGACGCAGGAAGCCGGGGGAGATCGTAGTTTGCAAAGTGAGTTGGCCAGGGCCTATACCAGACTCGGTGACATTCAGGGAGGAACTGGTCAGGCAAATATTGGCGATCGTGAAGGAGCCATAAAAAGCTATCGGCAGGCGCTTGCGATTTCAAATTCTTTGTTAACGCCAAACCCGGACAAGGCACTCCTGCTGGACATTGCCGCACTGGACGGAAGACTCTACCAGACTCTTTGGAAGATGGGTCAGCAGGTAGAGGCTGAGCAGCACTTCCACGCCTCTCTCACCCTCCGTGAACGACTGGTCGCCGGGGATCCGTCAAACTTGACCTACGGGCTGGCACTTGCTCGTAGCTATCGAGATTTTGGGGGTCTGCTGGCCAGCAAAACCAAACGAGATGTGGACGGAGCAATTGCCTACTATCGCCGCAGCAATGAGCTTTGTGCGTCTTTAATCAAAAGCGATCCGGGCAATCTAGAAGCGCGCGCCATCGCCGGACTCGGTTATCGCATGCTGGGCGGCGAATTTGAAACCAGGAATGATGCGCTGCAGGCCCTGGATTGCTACCACAGAGCTTTATGGCTCACTCAGGAAAGAGAGAAACTGGATCCAACGAATCCCCAGATTCAGGTCGTTCTGGCTGATTGCTACTCAAATATCGGCCGGGCCTTGATGCTCCAACGGGACGAGGTCGGAGCAATCGAAAATTTCAACCGGGCCCTGGTTGTTTTTTCGGGTCGTTTTGCCCGGGATCAAACTAATGCGCTGCTGCTGATGAACTTGTCGCAGACCTACAACAACCTCGGAAACGTCATGGCCCAGGCGGGCAGGTTTGACGATGCCCTCTCGAATTACCGGTTGGCTCTCAGCTTGCGCGAAAATTATGTAAGCAGTCATCCCAGGGAATCTGGATTTCGACCTCGGCTCGGCGAGACGTCCTTCGATTTGGGCGACCTCTATGTCCAGATGGCGAGCGATGCGCGTACGCCGGCGGGAAAGAAACCTGCCTTCTGGCGTGAAGCAAAATCCTGGTATCAACGCAGCCTGGAAATTTGGCAGGATTTGAGCAAGGACGGGACGTTACCTGGATACGTGAGCGAAAAGCCGGATCAGACCACAAAGTCCCTTGCTCTTTGCGACGCAGCTTTGGCAAAGGCGGCTGGCCGGTGAGGATAAGGGAATTCGCTTCCTTGACAGTTTTTGCTGCGCCTCTCTATCATCGGCCCGACGATATGCCCCAGCTTGATCGTGGCGCCACGCCTGAAAGAAATCCGGAGGCTGAAAATCAGTGATTAAATTAGACATCATCAACCGGGTCGCGGACCGCACCGGAGTCCCCAAGATGAAAGCTGAGCAAGCCGTGGATGCACTTTTTCATTCTATGAAAGAGGCGTTGACGCGCGGTGAGCGCATCGAATTGCGCGGCTTTGGGGTCTTTGTAGTAAAACCGAGAAAGCGCGGTGTGGGACGAAATCCACGCACGGGCGAAGAAGTAGCTATACCTTCGGGCAAGACCATCCGTTTCAAACCCGGCAAGGAACTCCAGGGTCATGACGAATCCGAAGAGCAAAAAACTCCAACGCTCTCCGAATAAGAACTGAAAAGATTTGTTTGCTCAAGAGCTAGAAGCTGAGTGCAGTAAGGCATCCAGCTTCTAGCTTTTGAATCTCAGGGCTTTCTAACTCATGGCAGAATCGTTCCAGGCAATCTCATCAATTCCGGAAATGCCGCTGGCCCGGCAGCAAAGGCTGGCCCTGAAGCCCACTACCAGGGAATGGGTGCGCCATTCATTGCTGTTCCTGCTGACCGTAGTTACGACTACGATCGCAGGAATCGTGATGACCGGCCCCAATGTTGAACCGAATCTGACACAGCCTTCATCAATTCCCGGCTGGATTCTGTTCGTCCCACTGTATTACCTGCAAACTGTAAGGCTGATTCTGGGACTGGCCCTCGCGAATCCCCATCTGCTGGGGCAGGGGCTGATGTTTTCGGGAGCATTGCTTACAATTCTGCTGGCCCATGAGATGGGCCATTACATCGCCTGCCGGCGGTATGGAGTCAATGCCACGCTGCCATTTTTCATTCCGGCGCCACCGCTCTTTATTGCCGGCACTTTTGGCGCTTTTATTAAGATTAAGGCTCCGATCCCGACGCGCCGGGCATTGTTTGATATTGGGCTGGCCGGACCTCTGGCCGGGTTCATCGCCCTGCTGCCGATTGCAGTCATCGGTATCCTGAGCATGGGCCCACCCTCAGCGCCTACCGGTCACGAGATTTTTTTTAACGATCCACTTTTGTTGCGATTATTGAGCCGCATGCTCGGCGTGAAGCTGGACCTCTATGCGCCGCCTAATCCCTGTTACATGGCAGCCTGGATCGGATTGCTGGTTACCAGTCTTAATTTAATGCCGGTGGGCCAACTGGATGGGGGGCACGGAACTTTTGCACTGTTTGGCGCGCGAGCGCACCGGTGGATTGGGCGGCTCGCTTTTGTGAGTATGGCTTTACTGGCCCTGCTTGGATGGGTATGGCACAGCAGCCCGAGCGGATTCTTATACACGATACTTTTGGCCGTGATGTTGTGGGTGCGCCATCCTCAGCCTCGGGTAATGGAACCATTGGGCTCGCATCGCACCTGGATCGCGATTCTCACGTTGATCGTTTTTGCACTTTCCTTCTGGCCGTTCCCGATTACCATAACCTGACCACTCCGGGAAGACTGCAACTAATTCGTCACAGCCGCGGGTAGTAAGCCCTTAATTTCGCGGACGACCCGATTCACTTCGTCCTGATCCGCCAGTGCGATCATAAAAAACTTGTAGCCCTGGTGGAAACAAATGACGCCATTGGCAAACAGCCAAACGCCGTCCAAAAACGGATTACCGCCGAGCAGCCAGCTGATGGGCGCGCCGGTGATGGCGCCCGGTTGAACGATCTGCGCAAACATCGCGGCACCCGCTGCGCAACTGAAAGCCCCCAGCAAAGGAGCGCCCACATACTTGGCAACCTTACGTTGAAATTCAACTCGCTCGCGCTCTGCTTCCCCTAATTGGCCCGCCGCGATCAGTTCTTCCTGCTTGCGCAGGTAGCTGTCGAATTTGTCACTGGCCAGCTTCAAACCCAGAACAGGCAAAGCCGAGTGGGTCAGCCAGTGCGGATGGGAGCCCAGCAAAATCGCGTCCAACCCCGGCAGCGCTGAACCCATGCGCACGCCCAGCACGAGAGAAAAGGAAACGACGGCAGCTTTGCCGGGATTTTCCTTGATCCAATCTTTCGCTTTTAGTACACCCGCTGTAGCCGCGGTCGAAGCGCGCGTCAACCTGGCACTGGTGTCATACACTTTTGAGGCTTGCTCGTAATAACTGCGGGCATCCTCGTAGACTTCACTGGCTTTCTTCCCGGCGCTGCCGGCGGCGTTTCGCAGCGCCTCGCCTGCCTTGCGCGCTTCCTGTGCGGCCCGATCGGTTGCTTCGCGCACCTGTCCTTCTTCGCCCATTCGTTCGGCCTCCGTGCGCAGGCGTTCGGCGCCGCTGGCGACCGTATCAACCCCACGCCGAGCGGCCTCGCCGGCCATTCGCGCTCCCTCTTCAACGAGATTGCTGATGCCGAACTTCTGATCCAGATCCTGCGCCTTACGGCGCGCCGCCCGGTGCAGTTCATCAACTTTTTCTTTGTAGTCAGCCATTCCTCACCTCAAGAGCTGGGCTTGGTAACGGGCTCCCGGGGTTGCTGCGACACCAACCCAGCCAAGCACCAAGCAAAGAACAAAAGCCTAAGACCCGGATCTGAGACCCTCTTCATGTACGTTACCACCTGCAAATGAGTTCTCTTTTGCTTGGGTGGACTGCACTACCCGATTCCGACCCTGAGCCTTCGCCGCATAGAGTGCTGCATCAGCGCAAGCCAGGAGCTCACGCCCGGTTTGTGCACAAAAAGGCGATTCAGCCACGCCCAGACTGGCCGTTATTGAACCCACCCCGGGAATCTTCATGGCCTTAATTGCCAGCCGCAGTCGTTCAGCTACCTCTGTAGCGCGCTCGAGTTCTGTTTCAGTCAAAATCACGGCAAACTCTTCTCCACCAATGCGCGCAGCCAAATCTATTCCCCGAATGCCTTCCTGCAAAGTCTTGGCTAGCAGCCTGATAACTTCGTCGCCTGTTTCGTGCCCGAAAGTGTCGTTCACTTTCTTAAAGTCATCGATATCCAGCATCAAGAGACTGAACGGGTGGCCATAACGGTCGGTACGCGCGATTTCACGCTCCAACTGGCGTTCCAGACGGCGGCGGTTCGCCAGACCGCTGAGGTGATCCGTAAAAGCAGCTTCCTGCCAAGTGTCCAGATAGGCTTTGAAATCCAGTAAGGTGCGCGCCCGGGCCAGCAGCAAATCCAGATCTGTGGGATCTGTAATGAAGCCGAGAGCTCCAACTTCTGAGCCCATGCGCACATCGTCGGCGTCATGCCGGCCCGCGGTTTGCAGAATCAGCGGGATGAATTTGGTTTGCGGATTTTGGCGAATCCGGCGCGCTAACTCATAGCCGTCCATCTCGGGCATCATCACATCGGTCACGATTAAATCCGGTGGGTAAGAATCCACAGCAATCAGTGCTTCCCTGCCATTGGACGCAGTTCGCACATCATAACCTTCCATGCCCAGCGCTATCTCGAGCAGGTTTAGCTTATCTGTATCGTCGTCGACCACCAATACCTGAAATTTTCCAATCATAAGTTTGACTTTGATGCAAAGACAGGGTCTTGCGCCGCCATAGTCTTCGTGCTAAAGTGCGGCCATTCGGTGAGTGTTTCGTCGTTTACCTCGCCATCCTGGCAGCATCCGAGCCACAATTGGATCGGTTCAGAACCCTGGGTTTTACTGGCGCCTAAGTTTTTCCCTTACACTGTTTTTCAATTGCAATTCTGTGCAGCCGGATCGCATGGTCCTGCGGTGGCTCAACTACAGACCCAAAAATCAGCATGATAAATACGCACCAGAAAGTGGCGCATTCGAAACGCGCCCGCGACCTGACGCTCCAGGATCGTCGTGAACTCATCAGCCAACTCGACTGGGCTGAGAATTTGAAGGATACGTCGCTACACAGGCTCAGCCAGAGTGATGCCCTTGATTTTCGTCGTCGCAGATTCATTTATCGCGCTGGGGATGCAGCCGATTCGCTTTTTGCCATAGCCCGCGGTCGGGTCAAGCTTTGTCGCCTGGAGCCCAATAGTGATCGGGAAGCCGTAATCGACATCCTGCCCAGGGGGTCTCTATTTGGCGAATCAGCCCTTTATTCCTCCGCCGGATTGCGTGAGAATTGCGCTGTAGCCTACGAGCAGACACTATTGTTAAAGATTCCTGTGGGGGCTTTTCAGGAAAGCATGGCGGAGGACCAGCTCCTTTATAATTACACGTTCCGCCTGATCGGTCAACGACTCGAAAATGCCGAAAGACGGGTGGCAGATTTTGCACTCAATGCTATACCGCAACGCCTCGAACGAATGCTGGCGGAATTCTCCGTCCGTTACGGAGTGGTCGAAGCGCGCGGCGTACTTATTGATTTAGCCCTGCCCCACCGAGAAATTGCCTCGATCGTGGGCTCAACCCGCGAGAGTGTCACGGTTCGGTTGAACGCCATGCGCCGGGAAGGTAGGATTGATTTCGTCAATAGGAAAATCCTGGTGAAGCGCCCCGCCGGAATAGCAGCATCCTGAAAAGCGCGCGCCCATGAGATCGAGGTCAGCTCTAATCGATGAAGTGTCCCACCTGCGAGAAGCCCATTCAATGGCAAAATAATCCCTATCGACCCTTTTGCTCAGAGCGTTGCAAACTAATCGACCTCGGTGCCTGGGTCAATGAGGAATACACAGTGCCTGGTCAGGAAGTCAGGATTCCCGACGAGTCAGAGGAGTCATCGGGTACTGAAGCATAATCGTGAGCCCGGTGGCGGGCCGCAGACTGTACCAGGATGCGTGTGGGCCCGGGGTCTCGTGTAGAATGGTCGGCTGGTGCGCTCAAAACACGTTATCAATATCAGGGCCTGGATCCTTCTGGCGCTGGGAATCTTCGCCCTGACCAGCCAGGGATGTCGCCGCACGTCCCCGGACGCGGGGCCAACGCCTGTGCTCTCACAACCCCCATTAACCAGTTACCCGATGCCTCCGGCTAAGGCGTCGAACCCTGATCTGGGTTGGACGATCGCAAATGCCCAACACGTGCGTTTGTCGGATTTCAAAAAACAGATTTTGATCCTCGACTTCTATGCCACATGGTGCGCGCCCTGCCGCGAAAGCATTCCACATCTGGTCGAATTGCAGAAACGTTACGGCGACAAGGGGCTACAGATCGTAGGGTTGAACGTTGGCGGGCCCGAGGACTATGAGAAGATCCCGGCTTTCGCCAGAGAATTCAAGATCCAGTATCAGCTGGGAATCCCCGATCCTGAGCTTGAGGGTTTGTACCTGGCTGGCGATCCTTCAATTCCACAAACACTAATCCTCGATCGCGAAGGGATTGTGCTCAAGCGATTTGTGGGTTACGACGAGTCATTGGATCAGGAACTTGAAATGGCGATACAAACAGCACTGGGTGCAAAGTGATTTTGACTTGACCAGAGAATTCGACGAAGGCATTAAGATATGAACCGACGGGGCATTCAGAAAACCGGCCGCCCCAATTCTGTCGGACAAGGATACCAGAGTTGAGAAAAGCCAAGATTCTAGCCACGCTGGGCCCTGCAACGCGGGAGCCGGGTATTATCGAAGGCCTGTTGGCAGCGGGCATAAACGGCGTCCGGATCAACATGTCTCACGGCTCGCTGGCGGAAAAAGAGGCTGACATACGGGCCGTCCGTGCGGCGGCCGCCGCTATGAATTGTCCGCTGGCTGTGCTCGTTGATTTGTCAGGTCCAAAGATCCGCACCGGATCCCTGCAGGATGGCCAACCCGTGTCTCTCGAAAGCGGCGCCCTTTTCAGAATCACTACCAGGGAAGTAGTCGGCGACAGCACCGAAGTGTCCACCAATTATCCCGATCTCGCACGCGTGGTTCAACCTGGCGCGCGTCTCTTGTTGGATGATGGCGCCATCGAACTGCGGGCGGAAGAGACCAACAAATCAGACGTGATTTGCAGAGTAGTCAACGGCGGGACGCTCGGCGAACGGAAAGGGATTAACCTGCCTGGCGTACCTCTGCCAATCGCCTCAATGACTGAGAAGGATCGCAACGACTTGCGTTGGGCGGTGTCCCAAAAAGCTGATTACATCGCGCTCTCATTTGTTCGGCGCGCGGAAGATTGCGTCGATGCGAAGAACCTGATTCAGGAAGCCGGGGGCCAGGCGCCGCTGGTAGCCAAGATTGAAAAATCCGAGGCGATAGAAAATCTTGATGAGATTATCGCGGCAGCCGATGCCGTGATGGTGGCCCGTGGCGATCTGGGGGTGGAGACGAGCGTGGAGCTTGTCCCCGTCTATCAAAAGCAGATCATCGAAAAAGCAGTTCTGGCTGGCAAGATGGTCATAACCGCCACGCAGATGCTGCAATCGATGATCTCCAGTCCGCGGCCGACGCGCGCTGAGGCGTCAGATGTGGCCAATGCTGTTTGGGACGGTACTGATGCCTTGATGCTCTCGGGCGAGACCGCCACGGGCAGCTATCCGGTGCCTGCCGTGGCCACTATGGCTCGCATCATTGAATCAGCAGAATCGGGCGGGAAGGTCACTGACACTGAAAAATGGGTCGGGCGGCAATCAGGGCGAGTCAGCCGCGCACTTTCCGAAGCCGCAGTCTTTGCGGCAAATGAGATGGGGACGCGTACAACGGCAGTGTTCACGCAATCAGGCCTGATGGCCCGCAGATTGTCTGCGCTGCGCCCCACGCAACGAATTATCGCCCTCACCAATTCCGAGATCGTCCGCAGCCAACTTGCCTTGATTTGGGGTGTGAGCCCGCTGATTACGGACCAGGTCACCACAACTGAACAGATGCTGAAGGCTGGGGAAAAAACTTTGCTGGAAGCCGGCGTGGTCGTCAACGGAGAGATGATTGTGGTAATGGCCGGCCGGTTGTCTGGTCTGGGTCTTTCAACCACCGTGAGTATCTATACGATTGGCGGCGACTCTCGACCCACACGCACGTGAAGCTTCATTGGCAGATTTCGGCTGGCGAGTTTTTTGAACTGTTGCGTCCTGCCGCGCTGGTGGTTGCGGCCCTGCTTTCTATCTGGGTCTTAGCCAGCGCGAGACGCCGGCGCTTTCATATCGCCACAGTTGTCGCCTGGGCGATAGGCACCTTTTTCTTCCCTTTCATAGTACTGCCTATTTACTTAATCGTCCGCAGCCATACCAGGCATCTGAATTCAGTAGCGGCAGCCTTGCCGCTAAAACTCAGGTTCACACTGCCCACGGCTTACGGGTTGGTCCTTTTAGTGCTGCTCGGTCTCTATTTCTATCGTGACTATCACACGGTTGAGGCTCACCTGGCGCGGGCGGCGCAAGCAAAGGTTTTGCATAATCGTCCCCAGGCAATCCGCGAATATCGCGCGGCCCTGGCTTCCGAGGACGATCCGCATACGCATAAACTATTGGGAATTGAGTTGGCCGATGCGCGTGAGTGGACCCAGGCAGCGCGTGAATTTCGAGCGGCGGAACAAGGCGGTGAGCCAGATTTATTGCTGCCTTTCAGAATGGCTCAGGCTTTGGAATTTATTGGCCAGCGCGACGCAGCTGTCCGGGAATACAAGAAGTTTTTGGCTAGTGACAGCTGTAACCAGATGCCCCCGCACGATTGGTGTGCCACTGCTCAGCAGCAAGTCGATGAAATGCTGAGAAGCTCGGCTCCGAGCGAGCAGCGAAACTAGCCCTGGGTCTTTAAGACGGCAATTCACTCGGCGCGCAGCACATCCTGAATCGTTTCATTCAGGGGACTGGCGGGTTTTGTGACGCCGGGAGCGTGTTGAGGGTCGCGCCAGTTGTCGAGGATGCCGACCTGATGCACGCATTGCAGCGTACAAGTGGGAGCGCACCACTTCTCAGTGTTGTACTCGCGGTGAAAATCTTTCATTGTGTACTCTTCGAGCGGGATACCGGGATAACCCCGCTGTTGTGAACACCAGTGGACCAGCCCTTCCTCACAAATGTAGAGGTAGCGGGCACCGGCCCGGCAACGCCAATTGTAGGCTTTGCCTTCGGCGATGCTGTCCTGAAACCAGTTAAGTCGCGCCAGGTCTTTATTCCCCAGTTTTTTCACCTGCTGAAAAATATTCTGCTCGCGCTCGGAAATTGGCTTCAGCGTACCGTCATTATCATGAATCACTCCGACGGTACTGGAGAACCCAAGCTCAACCGCGCGGCGCGCTACCGTTAATGCATCCTCGGGATTCTTGATGCCGCCGCCCAGCACCGAGTTGATGTTCACGTGAAAGTCCGAATACTCGGCTAAATAGCGCAACTTCTTGTCCAATACTCGCAAACTCTTGCGTGATACCTCGTCCGGATCGACATTGTCGATGCTGATCTGGAGATACTCGAGCCCGGCCTTGTTCAGGCGTTTGATGCGCTCCGGAGTAAAGTAGTAACCATTGGAGATCAATCCCGCGATCATCCCGCGCGAACGTATGTGGTGAATAATGTCGTCCAACTCCGGATGCATCATCGGCTCGCCGCCGGAGATGGTGACGATCGAGGTTCCGAGATCGGCCAGCTTGTCCAGCCGCCGTTTCATCACGTCGAGAGGCACGGGCGTCGAGTTGTGATCGTATTCATTGCAGTAGCCGCAGGCCAGATTGCAGCGGCGCATGGGAATGATGTGCGCCAGCACCGGGTGGTTCGGAGAAAGCAGGGCCCGGGTGATAAAGCTGGCCTCGCGGACTTTCAGTTTAAGGAACTTGCTTCGTCTCATTGTTACGCTTGAAAGTGGCGAAAGAAATCTCTCAGGTGCCTGCGAAGGATAGCCAGACAGGCGTCGAAACGCAAGACAAGCACGCCAAACAATTAGGGCCCTGGTTTCAATCCAGAGCCCTGCAGGGACCTTGTCTTTTTTTGAATCCCGAGCGCTAACCCTTAATAATTTTTACGCTCGAATCCAGCTTGATGCTGAAATCGTCGGACGAGACCTTGACGTTCCGCTCAACGTTATTCAGGCGTACTGTGGTGGCGTCGTCATTCTTTTCGACGACTTTCGTCTGCACCGGCATGCCGCTGGGATCAACCCAGATCTCGGCGTACTTGAAGCTGGCGGAACCTTTGGGCACCAGCTTAAGGTGTATGGTGCTCACGCCGCCCCCGAGAGTCTCTTCACGCACATCCTGAAAGGGCTCGAAACGCGACTGCAGCTGTTGACGAGACAAATTCATCAACTCCATTACCCCGCCGGCCTTGTTCCTGGACGAGTTGGCACTGCCCTTATAGGCAACGGCCAGGCGCGGTCTGAACAGGATGTATTGTCCATTTTGGACCGCGATGATTTCGTGCTGGGGCCTGCTCCATTCGATGCGCACGTTAGCGTTTCGGCCCGAAGCCGGCGCATAGACCAACACACCGTACGAATTCTCTTTGTCGCGCAGTTGGGAGTTGTACTTCTCCATGCTGATGCCGGCCCGCAGGCTCTTCAAAGACTGCCGATTTTGCTCCAGCTTGTTGAGGACGGAGCTGACCAAGCCAGCGCTTTGTCCATTTGATTTCTGGGTTAGGCCCGTCACCAGGACGGCCAAAACGACTACACCCAGAATGTGGCCAACTAATCTCTTCATGAAAACTCCTCCGCAAAACAAAAACTGTTCTCTGCTTGCGCAGAAAACGGTCAATTATAGGTCATGGCTGGCGTATGTCAACTTCATAGCCGATTGTCTTACCCCCACTGTCCTGCCGGGGTCTGACTGCAATCACTTGTGCATTTGCCTGGCCGGTGAGGGTTCTGACACGATGCTCTAATTGCCCTCTATCTGTAGCGTTATCAACAAGTTCAGTGCCAACAAAAACAGTTGAAAACGTGCTCATTTGATGCCCTGGAAGCTGACGCGGTTTGCTGACGGCAAACCAGCTCTTGGGCGTCATGAAGATAAAAATTAAGATGAGCACACAGAGAACATCCCACTGCCAGGTGTTCCTGGGATAGGACCACAGAAAGATCCCTCTGATGATGCTCAAGATGGATTTCATGTTCAGCCCCGAGTAGATAATAGCAATTCTCGAACCACTTGGGGCTATATTAAATGCTGGATCGGATGAGCGGAAAACAACGGTAAAACCAGACTACAACTGTACACTCAGGGCGTGCTCAACAATATGACCGTCGCGCATTTGCACTATTCGTCGGCACATTGCTGCGGCTTCCGGGTTATGGGTAATCATGACGATCGTCTGATTGAAGCGGTAATTCAGTTCCTGGAACATGTTAAGAACGATTTCAGAGTTCTCAGAGTCCAGGTTTCCCGTCGGTTCGTCGGCCAGAACGATCGCCGGCCTGGTAACTACTGCCCGGGCCAGCGCCACGCGCTGTTGCTCTCCACCCGACAGCTCGAGCGGTTTGTGATGCATTTTGTCTTCCAACCGCAGCATTTTCAGGACTTCGCGGCGGCGCGTGGGGTCATCCCCACCGTTGCCATGAATCTTTTCCGCCAGCCGCAGATTTCCCTCGGCGCTCAGGGTTGGAAAGAGATTGAAGCGCTGAAAGACAAATCCAATCTTGCGCCTGCGAATGTCGGTGCGACGCGCATCGGAAGCGGCTGTCAGATCTTCGCCGTCTATGATTATTCGACCACTGGTAGGAGTCAGCAGACCTCCCAGCAAATGTAACATCGTCGACTTACCACAACCGGAAGGCCCCATAATGGCGAGAAACTCACCTTCCTGAACCTCAAGCGAGATACCGCGTAAGGCCGGCACGTCAACCTTGCCCACCTTAAATGTCTTTACCAGATTTTCAGCGCTTAGAATCGTTCTCATTGGTTCCCAACCAGGAGTCAGTGTGACTCGACTATGGTGTTGCCTTCGGAGGTGCTTCTTTCCTCGCGTCGAGATCGACTTCGGTTAGTTGCCACTTGTTCTCCAGCACAAAGACCTCCGTTGGATATTCCTTATCGATACTCACTGCTTCCGGAGCTTGATAGGTCAGGCTCAATTTGTACTGATCCTTGGGCCGTGTCAATTCAATTCGCGAAGGCAGTCTTGCCGACCCTTCGCCCCCGATCACTTTCTCAATGCTGTAAGACACGTCGGTATCCAATAGACCGCGCTCATCGAAAGTCTGTAGTCGTGTCAACCTAATGCCATCGACGCGATCAAACCACATCCGGCGTTTCAAGCGCGCCGCTCCCGGACCGCTGGGCGCCAGTTCTTCCAGCAAATAATAACCACGCACCACGCGAGCGCCTTTCTTTGCCTGTGGTCGCGTGTCCAGTTCCTCTTCATAGAACTCCGACTGGGTGTATATAAGTCCGGATTCCGCTGGCGGTGGGATCGGCCACACCAGCAAAGCATCAGTTAAATGTTGCGGACGAAGATTCGAAAGGGTATTGACAGCGTCGCCGGAAACCATTTTGCCTTTATCTGATTTATGGACATGATCGCCGGTCTTTAATTCACCGTAGGTGGCGTTGTTTGTGCCTTTCACAAAGCGCTTGTACTTTTCGTCGCCTTTCAATAGGGCCACGCGGAAATGCTCGCCGTCGGACGTCATCTGCGCGATATCGACCAGCGCGAATTGAATCACGAGGTAAACTTTCCCCGGCCGCTGCACGGTCAAATTAGCATCAGCCGAACGATACTTCTCAGCAATGCCCGCAGAGGCGAAGGAAGTATCCTGAAACTGAATATCAAGCTTCCCGTGAATAGACTTAACAGCGGCCAACCTGTTCACCTCGGCAATAAGCTGCGAAGTGTTGGCATCGACCAGGGGAGCCAGTAGTTGCGGCACGCCAACCTGTTTACGCGCCAGTTTTCCAAGAACCCCATTGCAGGCACTCAGCGACAGTGCGCCGATTAGGAATAGCAGGAGAAGTATCGGTCGCCTTTGCGACTTCAGGTTCCGAAGGGAAATGAACATCATTATGCAGTCTTGGGCACACAATCAAACGCCACTAAACTGGGGTTTACCAAATGCGAAATCAAGCTAACAAACAGATTTTTTGTTGTCAACGCACCGATTTTCCGACGCGGGCGATGCCGGGACCGCAAGTCAGACCTACCAGGAGTCATCAAATTATTGCCTCGCAATATGAGCGGCCGCCGAAATTTGCCTCAGTCTCGAGCCAATTAGTCCAACACTAAAGGTGGCTTGCCAAACCTGTGCCGTAACCGATTTATCTTTGCCAGCACCTTCGGCTGCCCAAGAATCCTGGATTCCAAACGGCGCTTACCCGGCAAGTCGAGCAACATAATACCCAGCAGAATTGTCAGGATGCCCTGGCCAGGTATACCAGGTAATGACATCACCACGCCGAGCAATACCAGCAAAATCCCCAAAGCATTCTTACCCAGAAGACCCGCCCAGCGCACATACGGGTGACGGTCAACCCAAAAAACTCGCGAATGTGTCTCTTTGAAGTAGGTGGGGGGTAGTTTCACGAGAATAAATGAGATTACTCCCAGGCTGGCCGCGAACGTCACAACAAATAGAACCAAGGCTACGATTGCATCCCTGCTCGTCATTAATCCCAATACCCTTGTCAATATGTGATTCATTTAGCGATGAGTATGGCAAAGATCGTTCTGAACTTAGCCCGGGCTGGCAGTTATTTCGTCAGCTGCGCACGTGCGTTTAAGAGTTCATCTACCATCTTTGTGACAATCTCTTGCGCGGGGCCTTCGAGCTCAAAGTCGCCGTAGTGACCCACGTCCCAGAACTCGTCCAGGCCTTTGGTTCCGGTCCTTTCCAGAGCCAGCACCTGCACAAGCAAATCGATTACGTCTGCCGCTTTCACCAGCCGCGCTTCAAGACTCGCTCTTTTTTCGTAGTCTTCATAGAGACCACGGTAGAGATCTTGAGCGCCCTCAGCAGTCGCAATGACATCGTTAAAAGCGGCGAACTCGGCCTGTTTGCGAGCTTCAGACTCAAAGTATTGCGATGCTGTTCGGGGCAGGTCGCCAATCCGCGCTTCAGCCCAATCATGCAGCAAAGCCATTTGCAGCAGTCGCGCAAGATCGATCCTGACTCCTCGAACTCTTACCAGCTCAGACAACATCATAGCGGTTACGGCGACGCCAAAGGAATGTGCCGCCACCGATTCGGTCCGCGGCGCGAGGCCACGTAATGACCAACCGGTGCGGTCGAGGTTCTTCAGACGCTGTAACTCAATCAGGATCGAGAGCATGTGAAACTCGTATGGCGCATCCTTATTTTGATCAGTTTATATCAAGAGCGACGACCAGAGCCTAATAGACCTGCCTTTTTGGCGGCAGGACTGTCTCAAGGCCAATGGCGCGGTTTTCTCGCACCAGATTGTCCAGACAGGAAAAGGGCGACGGACCTTGAGAGTCTCGTCGCCGCATGACATTGCCAAGTGCACTCTGTTGTCGCTGGTGCTCACCGAGCCTAACTGCTCAAGAGAAAGCTAGTCCTTTCTCGAACTCAGATATTAATCAGCTGCGATCCTGCTTTGCTTCCGACCGATCACCCTGTGGGGGTGAACACATCTCAACGACAGTCTTCATGTTCGCAGCCACAACCGATTTCGAGCACGTGCGATTTTTCTGCCTCCTGGCAGTATTCGCCGCAATACTTGCTGCCCTCTTCGGGCTTACAGTCGCAAGCCGGATGAGCACATTTCTGTTGCTCCTCTGACATCAGGCTACCCCCTTTCTTTAAGGATGTACATGCATCTGAGTCGCCAGGCTACTGCAACAATGCTCGCGCATGCCAAACGTTTTCAAGGCGCAGCGCGCACGGTAATGGTTTTTTGTGCATCTCCAACATTCAAAACCAGCGGCCGGCCCAATTGGATCGGATGTTCTTCGCCGTCAATGCTGATTACAAGATTAGCCGCCGCAGACGACGGGGCTTTTACCCGGGCCTGAGGCAGCACTGTTTGCTCAGCCGCTCGCGGAAGCAGATTTGTGGCCACCACGCGCCAGGTTGCCGGCCCGCAAGTTATGCGCAGCCCGGGAGCGTCCGTCTCGGCAGATTCAGCTTGAGCCAGTGCATCTAACTTAAACAGGCCTTCACCACAGCGCACACCCGTGGCATCATAAAAGGTCACTATTCCGGAGACATATGTTAAGAAGGACGAGCTTACATTCTTGATCACCAGGCGAACATTCATTACGGGTGCGTCCGGTGAACCATTAAGGTTATTGGTTCGGAGCGTCGCCTCAAGGGCCGCGACCCCTGCGGAATCGAAGGCAGTGGCTGCCTGCGTTAAAGGGGCTCGTTGTTCCGCGGGACGAGCTGTTTCCTGTTGCGCCAGGACCGTGGTCGCGCACAAGAAGAGAAGGGTCGCGGATGATGCAGGAATTCTGATTTTCAAGCTACGTCTCCTTTGGGAAGAGTCATCGACCTGTTTCGTATTTGCCTGATGCTCGCATTCTAGTTCCAGATCCGCAGACAATCAATCTTTCATCTGCGGAAGCAGGGCCGATGCCTGCGGCAGGATGTAACCCTGGCTAACGCTGTCAAGATCCCGCAAAGCTTCCTCAATGGAACCGGACGGGATCATTCCCATGGTGCGCACGTCAGTTGGCGGCAATCCCGATATCAGGTAGACACGCTGGCGCTCGACCTTGGTCAGCAGGGACCAGGCGGTCTGTCCATTTACTTCATACCCCTGCCGCAGCGCCAATCCGAGTGCCTTCGAGTCCTGCGCCGCAAACCACTTTAAGAAGTCGGACCGGCCCAATCCGTCGCTGCACTCGGCCAGCAGGATAATCGCGCCTCCATTGGTACAAGCCTGAGCCGCCAGCTCAAGCGATTTGTGCGCCTGAATCAGGTTGATATCCCAGGGGAAGCCGCCGCAGCTTGCCACGACGACGTCTCGCTTTGCCACGAGCTCCACACGGTGGCTGTGCAGGTAGTCATCACACGCTTGTCTGTGAGACGCGCGCCAATGGCCGGCGTAAACGCCAATAGCTCGCCCCCGCTCATCAACGATGGTGCTGATATTAAACGAAGGACTGATCCTTTCGGCGATCAGGTCACACGCCTCGTGAACCGGATTGCCTTCCAGCAGTCCCGTCCCCACTCCGGGCCGCCGGCCGCAGCTTTCAAAATCAAGCGCGAGCATGTGAGTGGCCGCAATTGTTCGTGCCGATGCCAGTCCAGGGCAGATAGATTTGCGTCCACCAGTAAACCCCGCAAAATAATGGAATCCCACCGCACCGGTGATGATGAGATGCGAGAATTCCCCGACCACGCGATTAAGCTCGATTGGTGTCCCGTCAGAAAGTGTTCCCAACTCCATTATGTCCCGCTCAGAAGCATTGTGATCGATGGTCCTGATTCGCTGGACAATGAATGGAGTTAGCAGTTCTCGCTTTTCCGCGAGGGTGACCGGCCGGTGAATGCCGGTCGCGAAAATCACCGCGATATCGCCTGGTGCGGTACCGTTTTCGATGAGGCGACGAACCAACAGGTTTACAACCTGGGCACTCGCCGTGGCCCGCGTAGCATCGGAGACCGCGATTAGAACCGTTTCACCCGGCGAGACAATTTCGGCGAGCGGGGGAGATGCTATCGGAGAGTCGATTGCCTCGCCGATTTCCAAGTCAGAGAGTGGATGTTTCGCCACCTCATTCGCTTTGAGAACACAGTAGCGCGCTTCGTCGAAAGAAAAACGTACCGAGCCCCGGCCATACCCTAATTCGATCTCGGTCATGGTCCCGGATGGACTTTGTTGATTCAACGACTTAGATACCAAACTTCTCCAGGGCGCGTTCGATCGGATTCAAAGAGGCAAAGTCCGTATCTCCCCCACTGCGCGCCTCGGCCAGCCAGCGCCTGAGTTGGCGCGCTTCTGCCAGCGAACCGATCTTACAAGCACCCGTCAACGCCATTGTTACCAGACAGTCCGGCGCGCCATGAGTGAGCAACGCAGCTTGTAGAGCGGCTTGTTCGCGACGATCCAGGGCTAGCAAAAGGTTGATTTCCAATGCTGCTTCCGACTTTGAGAGCAGAGCATGCTCTGAACTTAACCGCAGGAATTTCAGATTGACGCAAGAGCGTGCGTGACATCTGCAATGATGTCCTCAGCTGCTTCGATTCCGACGGCAAAACGTACCGTTGCCGCTGAGACACCAGCGGCGCGCAGTTGATCTTCCGAGAAGCCGGCGTGCGAAGAATATAATGGATAACTGACCAGTGTCTCGACGCCCCCCAGGGAAGGAGCGGGTCGCACCAATCTCAAAGCATCGTAGAATTTTTCTACCTCACGCTCACCACCGCAGAGGTCTGCAGCGACAACCCCGCCGAAGCCCTTCATCTGGCGCCTGGCAATTTCGTGCCCCGGATCATCTTCGAGCCCCGGATAATAAACGCGAGCCACTTTTGAATGCGCGCGCAATGCCTGGGCCAAACGCATCGCATTCTCGCTGGCGGCGCGTACCCGTAGTCCCAGCGTTTTGATTCCTCGTGCCAGCAAATATGCTGCGGCCGGATCAAGCGTTGCTCCAATGGCAATGGCAACCCGGCGCACGCGATCAATGAAAGCCTGAGATCCGGCAATGGCTCCCGCAGTAAGGTCGCTATGTCCGCCAAGATACTTGGTCGCGCTATGCATGACGGTGTCAATACCGAAGTCGAGCGGTCTTTGCAGTATTGGGCTCGCAAAAGTGTTGTCGACAATCGCGAGGACCCCAGCCTGCCGCGCAGCGTTTGCCGCCCGCTCCAGATCGACAATTCGATTAATCGGGTTCGCAGGACTTTCAAACCAAAGGACACGAGTGCGCTCGCCTTTCAATGTAGGCAGCGATTCAATTTGATCCAGGGAAATAAAACGAGAGCGGACGCCAAACCGGGCCAGGACCTGAGTCAATATCTTTACCGTGCCGCCATAAATTGAGTCGGTCGCGATCACTTCGTCGCCTGTTTCACAGGCAGCGACCAGCGCCGCAAAAGTGGCGGCAGAGCCGGAAGCGGTGACAACACAACTCTCAGCCCCCTCCAGTTCCGCGATCTTTCTTTCAACCTCGGCAATTGTGGGATTGCCATAGCGTGAATAGAAAAACAACTCTGGTAACTCACCGTGAGCATACCTGCGCATCTCGGCAAAACTTTTGAAACTGAAAGTGGAGGAGTGAAAGACGGGAGCTACCAGAGCTCCGAAGGCGTGTTCGGCTGGTCGCTCACCGCCATGAACAGCGATGGTTGCTTGTGCCTGCAAGCCTGGCTCCTCGCTTTCCATCAGATAGACCTATCCCAGTTGAAGTCAGAAAGTGCGGCGTCAGATTAACAAATAAGAGGGAGGAGATGGTAGCGGGATTCGGTGGAACAACCTCTTAAAGTCGCTTCAGGGCGATTTGGGCAAGCGCTTTGGCTTTCCTGATTTTTACGGCCTGATCGCCAGGTCCCCCAACACTGACTCTGATATAAGTATTGCCTTTCAAAGCGTATAAGGCACCACCCACGCGGTTCCCAGTCCAGTAGGCATCGTCTCCGAGGCCTGAAATTTTCTGTGGCGGGGCGGCCTTCTCCTCTTCACGCTCCTGCGCCTGATCTGTGGAGCCGTCCCGGCCCACCACATTGTTCCTGCCTTTGTCTGTGTCCTGCTGAGAGCCCTCCTCGTTCTCACTGCGGTGGAATGTTTCCTGCCAGAACTCCTTTGGATCTCTGGCCCCAACGGAATCTCCTTTTTGCGCCACGAGCAAACTAATTGAATTCGCAAATGTCGGCAGCCTATAGAAGCACTGGGAAATGACAAAACCGCCATCAGTGCGAGTGGAGGGCTCTGTCTCCTTAATCGCTTCTCCCTGAACTGCCTGTAGCTCTTTGCTGGTCAGCAAGGCGCAGGCATCCAGGCCCTTGACCGTTACAGCCGCCGCAAGACTGGCTTGGGGACTTGGTAATGCGGCCGTACCCGACGCCGGTGCCGTCGATTTGGAACAGCTGCTGCCGCTCAGGAAAAGACAAATCAGGAGCAAGCTCGTGTAAGAGCGCATTTTGCGTCACCTCTTGGTATCTGTCGTCACGCACACGAACTCAAAGCAAGCTGGATGTGCTGGAGGTTTTCGGAACTTAATACCCGATCTTTGAGATTATGCCATCAAGCCCTGAGAATTACTCGAAATGGACGGCATAAGAAAGTGACCTCAGGAACCGGGCCCTCGCGGCCAGCCCCCGATCAATCCCTAACAGAATGTCTCTCGGGCCGTCTAGATGGCCGCGACGCCGCATGCGGCATTGAAATCTTTGTATAAGTCGTTGAATTCTCTGATTGAGCGACCGAGAATTTCGGGGAGGTCGGCTAACTCGTTGACGTTAATGACTGCATTCACGTTTTGCAGAAACGCCGCGTGCGCATCAAGCGTCCGTTTCGATGTCGATAACGAAACGAAAAATATCCGGCGGCGCTGAGCCGGCCGAAGGACACTGACCTCGCGCACTACAAAGGCTGCTCCCTGGTCGATGGGATCAAATGATTGATCCAAAATAACCACATCCAGCCGGCTCTCACGCATTCGTTCCACCGCCTGCTGGGTGTCGGCAGCGATAAACACTTCGCAGCCTTTTTTTGTCAGACTGATCGCGATTGGTTCCCGGTACTCAGGGGCGGTGCAGATCAATACCCGCCGGCGATGCCAGGCAGGCCCAACCTCCGAGACCTGATCCCTCTTCGCCGGTTGCAACAGGTTGAGTAAACTCAACGCCAATTCGTTGGCTTCCGGTGCCGGCCCTTTATCGGCCTCAGCTGGTTCATCCTCCGCGGGAGCCGAGCCAATTCTGAACGCGGGAGCGGGAAGGGATCGCTGGAACCTCGGGTGCGAAGTTGACGGGGAATTACCAACACCTAACGCACTGGTTTCAGACGGCTCACCCGCCGCCTTGGAACTAACTGTCGTCTTGCAAGTGGGGCAGACGACTGTAAACGACCCGGCAGGTAATTTTGCCTCGTCAACTCGAAATCGGCCGCTGCAATTCTGGCAAGTTATAATCATTTCAGTGTCAGGATCTCCAAATTAAGCTAATCATGGTCGATCAGGCTGAGCATTGATCCGGAAGTAGAAAATGAATCCTCATTAATGCCGTCAATCTCCGCACGTATGAAGTCCTCAGAAGACGCCAGCCCCTTAAGAGAGAGGAGCAGATTGTTTTGGTTGGTGGCAAATGGCAACCCGTCTTCGAGAGTAATGATGCGACGGCGAATCATATCCTGAATCACGGTGTCGAAGTCCTGCATGCCGTCAAGCCTTCCGTCGCGCATCGCATCCAGCAGTGACTTGCCATCGGCTTCACCGGCCTCAACATATTCTCGCGTGCGGGGGCTCGACCTAAGCACCTCGACAGCCGCTATGCGGCCCCGGCCCTCGGCCCGCGGTATCAACCGCTGTGAGATGATGTACCGGAAAGTCTGCGCCAATCGCGTCCTGATGACAGGCTCTTCACTCTTGGGATACAGACCGATTATGCGATCGACGGTCTTGGACGCATCGATGGTGTGCAGAGTCGAAAGCACGAGGTGACCCGTCTCCGCGGCCTCAAGAGCAATCTCTGTCGTTTCATAATCACGCATCTCGCCAATCAGAATCACTTTAGGCGCCTGGCGCAAAGCGGCGCGCAGTGCCGACGGGAAATCTCGCGTATCGTGCCCAACTTCGCGTTGATTGATGGTCGAGTTCTTGTGGGTATGTAAATACTCAATCGGATCTTCAATGGTGACAATATGGTAGTGCTTCTTTTCGTTGATGATGTTGATAATCGCGGCCTGGGTTGAGCTCTTGCCTGATCCCGTCGGACCGGTCACCAGAACCAGACCGTTGCGTAGTTCGGCAATACTTGCGAGATGATCCGGCAATCCCAGGGATTGCAGGGTCGGGATGTCGGTTGGGATGACGCGCATTACGATCGAGTAAACGCCGCGTTGCTGAAATATATTCACCCGAAAGCGCGCCCTGGAAGGCAGCGAATAGCTGAGATCGGCTGTGCCGCTGCTGGCTAATCGCTCCGCCGCGTCAGGGTTGCCCTCCAACAGAGTCATGGCGATGATCTCAGTCTGGTAAGGCGTAAGTTTTTGCAGCCCAAAAGGCTGGACGCACGTCAACTTTCCATTGATCTCGATCTGCGGCAACTGGCCGACCGAGAAATTCAAGTCACTGATCTTGTCAGAGACGAGCAACATGCGCTCGATAATGGGGGGCAGGTCAAAGAAGCTCATGCTGAGTGCAACTCCATGGGAAGGTTGGCGATGACTGGGCGGGATAATTAGGCGTCTTTTCGGACCCGGCCGGCCCAAAAAAACCCGAGTTATTCTGACGTATAGCCAGAATAAACGCAAGTAAAATTTGTTTTACGCCGGCCTGGGTCGTTCGAAGCTCTGCAAGAACTGGGACGTATTGTGAGAAATTGACGCAGGTGGAGCCAAAAGAGCGCTGACTACTGCTACCACATCGGCGCCAGCCGCAAGGACCTGAGCGGCAGTTTCCCTGGTGATTCCTCCAATTGCTACCAGCGGAAGATCGCCGATAACTTCGCGAATCCGGGACAATCCTTCCAGCCCAATAACAGGGTCGGGGTCAATCTTTGTCGAGGTTGCGAAAATGGGACCCACAGCCAGGTAATCAATTGGTAGTTTAGCCGCGAGCTTTGCCTGAGTCAGCGTGTGAGTGGAGAATCCGACAATGGCTTCCGACCCCATGATTCGACGGGCAGCTTCAGGGGCAAGGTCCTCCTGCCCCAAGTGGACACCATCGGCGCCGGCGGCGAGCGCAATATCAGCGCGGTCATTAATAATAACCCTTACCCGCCGCTGGTGCGCTTCGCTCACGGCAGCGACGGCTTCCTGGTAAAAAGAGAGTGGCGCGAGTTGCTTTTCTCTTAGTTGGATCAGGACCGCACCACCCTCGCATAGCTCCGCAACCTGCTGAGCGTGGGATAGTCCCGAAATACGAGTGTCGGTGATCGCATAGAGCCTGGAGGAAAAGGAGAAAACCATCATCAAATCCGGTCAGGAAGAGCTTGCCTGTAACTGGCGGCCGACCTTCATACCTCTTTACGCTTGGGTCTTTCATTGGCTCGCAGGACTCGCTTTCGCAGGCGGATGTTTTGCGGCGTCACCTCGACGAGTTCATCATCGGCGATGAATTCCAAAGCCTGTTCCAGCGACAGATCTTTGACGGGAACCAGACGCATGGCTTCGTCCGCGCTGGCGGCCCGCATGTTAGTAAGCTTTTTCTCCTTGATGGCGTTGACATCGAGATCCACTGCGCGGGCATTCTCACCAATGATCATCCCTTCATAGACCTTGGTTCCGGGCCGCACAAATAAAGAACCACGCTCCTGAAGGTTGTAGAGAGCGTAGGTTGTCGTTTCCCCCGTGCGATCCGCCACCAAAGACCCGGTTGAGCGGCCACGCATCGCCCCCTGCCACTCGCCCCAGCGCAAGAATGAAGTATTGAGTAACCCGGTGCCCTTAGTCTCTGTCAGGAACTCACTGCGAAATCCAATCAGGCCACGAGAGGGAATTTCAAACTCCAGACGGACACGTCCGGTGCCGTGATTGACCATCTTATGCATCTGGCCCTTGCGCCGGCCCATCGCCTCGGTCACGACGCCGATAAATTCTTCAGGACAATCAATCACAACCATCTCGATTGGTTCATGTGCGGTGCCGTCAATCTCCCGTGTAATTACTTCCGGCTTGGAAACCTGCAATTCATATCCTTCGCGTCGCATCATTTCAATCAGAATCGCAAGCTGTAATTCCCCGCGACCGGAGACTTTGAATTGTTCCGGGGTTTCGGTCGGATCCAGTCTGATGGCCACATTTCCGAGCACTTCCTTATCGAGTCTCTCATTCAACTGCCGCGAGGTTACAAAACGTCCCTCTTTGCCGGCAAAGGGAGAGTTGTTGACCAGGAAAATCATGGAGATGGTGGGCTCATCAATAGCGATTACCGGCAGGGGCTGGGGGTTTTCCACGCCCGTTATCGTTTCGCCGATTTCGATTTCGTCAATTCCGGCCAGGGCCACGATTTCACCAAAGGCGGCTCTGTCAATCGACTCGCGTTTGAGGCCTTCGAAGGCGTAGAGCTTGGACACCCGCGTCTTCTTGATGGTTCCATCGGCCTTCGCAATAGTGATCTGATCGTTGACCGCAATCTCACCGGAGAAAATTCGGCCGATGGCCAGCCGTCCCACATACTCGCTGTAATCCAGATTGGCAACCAGCAATTGCAGGCTGTCCTCTCGCAAAGCTCGCGGGGCGGGAATCGTTTCCAGGATCTGGTCAAACAACGGGCGCAGATCGCCAGACTCATCGCTCAAGTGTTTCCTGGCCACACCTTCACGAGAGATGGCGTAGAGAATGGGAAACTCGATCTGTTCGTTCGTGGCATCAAGATCCAGGAATAGCTCGTATATCTCATCAACAACTTCCGCCGGTCGCGCGTCCTGGCGATCTATTTTGTTGACCACCGCAATTGCCGGCAAACGTGCCTCAAGTGCCTTGCGCAAAACAAACCGCGTCTGCGGCAAACACCCCTCGGCGGCATCAACCAGCAGCATAACTCCATCCACCATGGTCAATACTCGTTCTACTTCGCCGCCGAAATCAGCGTGACCGGGGGTGTCGAGAATATTGATCTTTACACCGTTATAGTGAACCGCGGTGTTCTTGGCCATGATCGTAATGCCGCGCTCGCGTTCCAGATCCATAGAATCCATCACGCGTTCGCGCACCTGCTCATTTTCTCGAAAGGTGCCCGACTGGCGTAGCATGGCGTCAACCAAAGTGGTCTTGCCGTGATCAACGTGAGCAATGATGGCGATATTTCGTATGTCTTGTCGTTCTTTATTCATGATTACCTACACAGCAGCGATAACTGGGATTCGGGTCCTCCCTCACAAACTTTTGATAGTACCATCTGGAGAGCCATAACGCCCGTCGCGCGGGCCGGAACAGATGCATTCGCAGGAGAATGAGAGACAAGAAAAGCGGCACCGGCAGGGACGCAAGCGGATGTTGGTCAGCGGGTGAGGGCGCCAAGTTGGCGCAACGCCTCGTAGAGAACGATACCCACTGAAGTAGCCAGATTCAGACTGCGAATGCTGGGGTTTAGCATAGGAATCGTGAGGCAACGCTCCCAGTTCCGGCGCAGCAGTTCTTCCGGCAAACCCCGTGTTTCGCGCCCAAAAACGAGACAATCATCGGCGGCAAACTGCCAGTCGGTGTACGAACGCTCGGCCTTGGTCGACAGGTAGAGAAACCTGGCTTCCGGCATTTCGGAATACAGCATGCTGAGGTTCTCATGCTGTCGCAGTTTGACCTGAGGCCAGTAATCAAGACCGGCTCGTCGCACAGCTCGATCGTCCAGACGAAAGCCCGGCACGCCCACGATGTGCAGTGGGACATTAGTCGCCGCGCACAAGCGAGCAATGTTTCCCGTGTTGGGAGGTATCTCTGGTTCGACAAGTGCAACACTAAGCATAAGACCCCGCGCGGCGGACTATAGATTCAATGGAGAACATTGAAACGATGCTAACGGAAGTTGGCAAAAACAAAAACTAAAGGAACGACGAACTTCGCTTGAAGTATTCGTCGTTCCTTTTGAAGAGTCTCGTAGACTCTGGGACTGGTATGTGCGCCAGTCAGAGGTTGCTGTACCCTTTGGTTCGAACTATCTCTTCTTGGATGCCTTTTTGGCTCCGCCCTTTTTGGCTGCCTTTTTGGCTGCAGGTTTCTTCGCTGCTTTCTTTGCGCCTTTCTTAGTTGCCATATCGTTAGTTGCTCCTTTCTTCCAGGTTTTGTTTTCCGGGTCCGACCACAAGATACTGTAGTTACTTGTCTCTTGTGGGCTAGAGTAAACGGCGCACAACATCTTGCTATATAAACGTAATTGCAGCAGATGTCAATAACTTATTACGAAATCGCAAAAACTTTTTTACCCCACAACTCTTAGCCTGCGTGACGTTGGAGTCACCAACGCAACGAGGATGCGACGAGCAGAGCGGTGGTCGCGCTGACCTGAAACGCAGGTTCGTGGTGGCGAGTGCGATTTCTTTTCGAGTGGATCATCTGGAGATGGGCCGGGCCGATCAGGACCGCGCGGTCTGTTTGCAACGCGCTGCGCGAGAGCAAATTCTTATTACCTGAAGAGTGGAGTGAAGACCCAATGATCGTGACGCTCAATTCCATAGTAGGTGAGAATGGCATCGCGATCGCTGCTGCTGGTGACACCAATAAATGGACCACTCGCAGAGGCGGAGAGTCCACTTCTACTGGCTCCACCGCTCGACGAGAGTCCACCGATGCCCAGCACAGGTGGGGCCATAAGTATTTCTACTGCTTTGAGTTGCGGGTCAGACGTGGACGGCCGGATATTGCCCGCATAGACCATCACGTCGCGCACGAAATCAAGCATCTCGGGAGAATGCGGCCGCACCAATTGCCACTCGCCTTTGAGCGAAAGCGGATCGCGCGCGGCCGAGGCGCGCAGGATCTGGAGCTTCCTGGTGCGCCCCACTATGGGCACACCTTCCACTAATTGATTCATCTCGGTGGGCAATGCTAGATCGCCCTGAGGCCTGCCGTTTCTTAGCTGCGCGATGTAATAAAGGCGAATTGCATCAGCTACTTCTTCACCGCGAAAGATCGCTTCCTTCTCGCGCTCGCGTTGTGCCTGCTGCGCGATTCGAGGAGCTGCGGCCATCGCAAACAACGCCATCAGCGTCATCATGGCGATCAACGCCACCAGGACGTAACCCTGCTCCGCCGGCCGAAGTGTCGCAGACTGAGAGCTGAGAGCTGATGAAAAATGCGTTGAGGGCATACCTAATATATTGTGGTCTAACTTTCTATGGCTCGTCATCCTCGGCTGCGACTTTTGGCGTCGGCCGGCCTTGCGGAAACGATCCTTTGTCACCTTCATTGGTTAGCGTCAACAGGTGTTTGATTTTTAGAGAGGTGTCAATCAGCACGACTTCGCGATCGGCGATGCTGGTTACGCGGAACCTCCCACCTACAATGTCGCCACGCTGCACGCTTACAACCTCCTTGTTGTTCTTGTCCTGCAACAAGGCGGTATCGCCGATGTGCCGTGGTTTACCCAGGATGCCTACGTAGTTGTAATTGGGTGTTGGCGGCGCAGTCACGTTCAGAGAAGCTGGAAGTGAATAGAGCGACCCATCAGTATTCCTGACAACAATCTGTCGCTGACCAGGATTAACTATTATCGAAGCGGGCACCGTAGCGGACAATTGCTGGGGGCTGACAAACCGAGTTGGTAGTTCCCGGTTATCGATGACGATGCGCACGGCCGGCGTAAACTTGTCCCCGGTGACCTCAAGCGTGAAGTCGTCGGTGCGCGCGTAGATACTTGCCGGGGAAACAGAAGCCAGCAGCAGAGGCGGGGTGGGTGTCGGCGTCGCCGCGGCCACCGAAGGACGGGGCAGCGGCGGCGGGGGCGGCTCGTAGAAAGCGAAGATATTCCGCCGAGCTTCGGCAACAGCCGGAGGCGCTGGAGGCAAACTAATCGGCATCAGGTAAGCAGAACTGCCGGCATCGTCAGTCTGCGGCGGCGCCTGCTGCTGCACCCTGCCCGGCCCCGGCGGGTTGCCGGCCACCGCGCCATTCGAATTGCGGACCGGAGCTTTCTGGCTGCTGCCAAATCCAAAAAAGGTCCACCAAAGCGCGATGATAGCCAGAATGCCCAGCGCGACCGCGATGATCATCTTCTTTTGATCATTTGACTCTTTTGCTGGGACCATGGCCATAAAAGAATATCCTCACTCAGTTCGCCGCTGGAGCCTTCACTGCGGCCGGAGCCTCTTGCAACTCCAGGCGCTGGAAATAGGTGGCCAAGTCCAACCGCAGGCTAACCAGCCCGTTCCCGCTGGGCTTTGCGCTACTGCCCTCGACGGGTTGCGAATTCGATTCCGTCGCTCGCTCTAATTCTACCGCGTTGATAATGATGAACTCTCTGCTGCTTTCGATGTCTCTGACAAAGTGCCGGACATTCTGGTACTGGCCTTCCACTGTTACATTGACAGCGATGCCCGGATAGACGCTCTGCCACTTGGCCGCAGCTGAGTTTGCTGCCACCGAAGCTGCCTGTTCGGCAGAGCGAGATCCAAGCGGTTCGAGGGCTGTATACGTCGGACCGGAAGTATTGCGCAATCCATTCTTATGCATTAATTGATTGAGCTCTTCGTAAAGTAACATGCGCCCACCGCCCCGCGCGACGAGACGAATGTTTTCGAAGTCCTGCAGGCTGCTGGTAATTTTCTCCACGCTGGCCTTGGTGTCCTGACCGCGAACAAAGTCCTCCTGCGAGTTACGCAACTGTTGTTGCAGACGATTGCGTTCAAGCGTCAGGGCAGAGAGTCTTGACTGGGCTGGGATCAAGAAATAGAAATACCCAACCAGCACCAGCAAAAGCATCAAGCCGGCGCAGCAGATTCCCGCGATTTCGGCGATCCCCAGCACTCCGCGGCGTCGCGAGCGCTCAAGGCGCGTCAACCGCGCGCGAATTCGTTCCCGGCCGGCGCCCAGCTTCTCTGAAGTCTGGCTCATCGCAATCCTCCGGGGACGGCCGGTGCGGGAGAATCAACGGCCGCTCTGGCGGGTTGGATCGGCTCAGTCGCGTAACCGGCCCTGGGACTATATTGAACTTTCAATTCGTACTCCGAGCCGCCCTCACCTTTTCCCTTCTGAAGGTTTTGATTATGCAATTCGGCCTGGAAGATGCCCTGCTGGTCCATCGTCGCAATCATATCCGTAACGGTGTTGTAGGATTTGGCGACTACTGCCAATTCCAGATCAGCCACGGTGTGTCCTGCCTGAGTCCTGATTTGACGTACGGCAATCCGGGACACTCGCACTCCCCCGGGCAGGACGGCTTCCAGGTCAGCGAACAAACGGGACCATGAGAATCGTTTGCGGTTGACCAACTCGTGGGCCGATTTTAATGATTGCAGCTGATCGGGAGTGAGCGCCTGTTGGACCTCTTCAGCTCTTTTCTGAATGTCCTGTTGCTGTTGTTTAAGGCTCGCAATTTCGCGCTGCACTACTGCGGCCCTGGCATTTGCCTCCCCGGTCGAGCGGAAAACAAAGAGCATCGCCACGAAGCAAAAAAGGGCTAAGGCCACAGTAATGACCCAGGGCAGGGCCCGGTTAGTAAATGGCTTCGAGGCTACATTAAGTCTATTGTTCACGGCTCAAATTGTGTCCTGCATGGGGCTGATGCCAATCAAGACGAAGGGCCATTTGCTGCGTATCAAGCATACACGCGCCCGTCAAATAGGCGCAACCGGGTGCGCTTTTTGCGCGGCGCCAGGCACTCAGGCGAAGAGTTAAACGCGCCAGGGGCCGGCAGGTTTCACAAAACCTAATCAAATACGCGTCGCTTAAGAATTAGCCCAGCCCCTATTAATGACTATGATGACCGCTTGGCAGGCGGGCGGTTTTCTGTAGCAGCGAGCGACGGTCGATAGGCACAGATGCGATTGCGACCGTTGCGCTTGGCGCGATAGAGAGCAGAATCTGCCAACTCCACAAGCTCGATGGGATCGCGCGCATCATCCGGATAGGCTGCCAACCCGATGCTGATGGTGATGCGATGGGTCTTTGGTTCGGAACCTGAGCCTTCGCGCACCGCGGAGAATCGATGTTGTTCAATTGCCGCGCGCACGCGTTCAGCCGCCACCAGGCCCTGGGCATAGTCGGCATCCAGCAGAAAGGCGGCAAACTCTTCGCCGCCGAAACGTGCGGCCACATCACCAGCTCGTAATGCTCCGGTGAGTACTCCTCCAAGTTCCTTTAGTGTCTGGCTGCCAACCAGATGCCCGTAGGTGTCGTTTACCAGTTTGAAGTAATCCAAATCCATCATCAGCACGCAGAAGGGGCGCGACTCCTCCTGGGCCAGAGCCGCTTCGCGCCTCAATTCAGAGAAGAATGATTTGCTGGTGAGTAATCCGGTTAGTTCGTCATGCGCCAATAGCCGATGTATATGCTGTTGGAACTCACGATCAATCTCGTCGAACAGTTCAAAGCGGAACAGATAGTCTCCAATGGCTATCTTATCGCCTTCTTCCAGAATAGCCTCCGTAATAAGCTGGCCATTGAGTAACGTGCCATTTGTGGAGCCAAGATCCCTGATCTGATAACGCGCGACGTTTGTCTCCGGATCCCAATTGCGACTAATGCGTGCGTGTTTGCGCGAGGCACGAAAGTCATTGACGCGTACGTCTGCCTCGACGGCGCGGCCCAGAACTACTTCATCTCGCTCTAACGGAATGGGCACAGCCATGGACTCGCCGCGCAACAGAACCAGCGCGGGACGCCGTTCACGTTGTCGCAGTGGCAGGCCATCCAGAGTCTTATCGAACTGCGTTTTGTCTTGATCGTCATTGTGGGGCATGTTTTAGAACTCGCTGCCAAATCAGTTCGCCGGGGATATTCGGTCGCATGCAGCCTGGCTTAGTGGCGCGCGTATCTTAACGCGCTGCGGATAGCCGAGCAATACCAATTTGACAGCGCCCAGGCGCTGGGAAGTCGGTGCTTGCTTGTCGCGTTCTAACCATACTTCTATAATGTCTTCCAAAGAGACATCGATTGGGCTCTGAAATGGACAACTGTCACCACCTCCCGGGAGCGATCTATTGATGGAAGACACAGCACTAACCTGTTCGTGGGCAAAAGAGGGCTTATCGATTCAAAAGGTGGCAGTTGCCAATTTACCCACTGAATTCGGAGACTTCAAGATTGCGGGGTATCGCTCTTTGAGCAGTCCCGAAGAGTTCGTCGTTATCTATAAAGGGGAAATGGTTCGGGAAATTCCGACGCTCGTGCGTATCCATTCACAGTGCCTTACTGGGGATGTCTTTGGCTCGACGAAGTGCGACTGCGGGTTGCAGCTTCATCGGGCCATGCAAATGATCCAGGAAGAAGGACGGGGAGCGATCGTCTATCAACAGCAGGAGGGCCGGGGCATTGGTATCTTGAACAAAATCCGTGCATACGCTCTACAGGATGAAGGTGCTGATACGGTCGAAGCCAATGAACTCCTGGGCCTGGCGGTGGACGCGCGCGAGTACCAGCAATGCGCCGAGATTCTTTATGACCTGGGTCTTTGCCAGGTTCGCGTCATTTCGAACAATCCGTTAAAACTGCAAGCACTCGCGGATGCCGGCCTGAAGATTGTCGAGCGTGTCTCAATCCAGGTTGATTCCAAGAAATCAGCCGCAAAATATTTGCGCACCAAAAGGGAAAAAATGGGTCATCTGCTCGATGTCAAAGTCTGAACCCGGATTTTGAGTCTCGGACTCCTCTGCGGCGCTAATGGGCTGATAGATTGGGAACCTGTATCCACTGCATTGCACTGCCAACCTTTCCGCTCTTGTCGCGCACGCCCACCCGTACCTGAAACAGGCCGGAACGCAGCCAGGCGTGCACATCATAGACAGCCTGACGGTTTGTTCCGGAGCCTTGCGGGAGCGGGAAGATTTTAAGGCGGCCCACAAAACTGTCCACCGGCTTTCCCTTGTCGTCATAAAAAATTCCCGCGATATCTACAGCCGCAGTCAACTTGCCATCGTCAAGATCAAAGGTCAGTGAATCGCGGGTCAACTGAATAGTGGCGGTAACCCTGGTACCAACCCCCGGCATTTGCATCAGGCTGAGCGAGAGACTCGTTGGTATCTGCTGCTGGGAAACAGGCGCGTCAACAATCAGACGCATATCGTCCTCGCGCGCGCTGTCCGGATCTTTGGCTGCCTTTTTCTTAATGGTTAATAGTGGTAAGGGAGTTGTCTTGAAATAGCTTCGCCGCAGGCGCACGGTCAGGTCCGGGCGGCCCACTATGGTCGCCTCAATATTCTTGAACTTACCTCTTTTCTGCTCCTCGCTGTCCGGGCTCCAGGCCAGCAGGTAATAGTTAGCAGTCTCATCAAGGACCTTTTCGACCCACTCTGACATTGGGGCATTAGTGTTGCGAAAGGCACGTCCGCCAGTATCGCCGGCGAGTGCATTAAGGCCATCCTGTGACGCTGAGATCTCTCCGATACTCGAGTTAACGCTTAAACCTTTGGAATCCAGTGGTCGATTATTGGTCACATCAATCGACTCGTTGATGATCCCCCGCGCGTCGAGCGTGTAGATGACCACGCCCGCGCGGCCGGCAGCATCGGTGATACGCTTGATTTTGTCCCGTCCCCCGGTCTTGACGTCGTTCAGGTAGAATCCGTCCGAGATCAAAAAGACCAGTTTACGTCCCGACAATTGACCGGCACTCCGCATCAGACCCTCCAACAGTCGCAGAGTGTTATCGGTATCGGGAGCGGCTTGCATCACAATCTCCTGAGCGCGCTCCTTTACCAGGGTTCTGGCCGACTGCGGAGAGACCGTGCAAATAAGAGTGCCACTTGCCTTGAAGCAATTCTGCTGTTGTATTTGTTGGGTGTAATAAGTGATGGTTTGCTCGTCGCCCTCGCGAATCTTGAGTGCGATGTATTCGGACATGGGGGGATTATCCATGTCTATTTTGGTGTTAGTTCGATAGTTGAGCCGGGCTACCGCTGAGCGCAGGGCCAACTTGTCATCGGTAAACTGCTGCAAAAACCCAATCTGACCACTAGCTGATGTAATAGCAACCTGATCATTTTCGAGCATGCCGTGATCTATGAATTCGAGCAGTGCTTTGCGCGTGTTCACGAGGCTGGTTGGCGCCAGGTGCAAATCATCGATAAAAAATATTAGGGTGCGGCGGCGGGCGGGGACTACAGTATTCAAGGCGTCACTTGCTCTTTCCTCGGCCTTTGGTTCCTCACGCAAGCTCCCGGAATGAACGGTTTCAAAGAAAGCTATCGTTCGTGGTTTGTTGTCAATTCTCAGCGCAAACTGCTCGGCTTTCAAACCACTCACGAAATGGCCCTGCTTATCAAACACCATGGCATCTGTCTGCACCAGATCGGTGTTAACGCGCACTACATCGTCGCCGGGCAACTGAGGTTGATCCTGGTTCTGCGCCACTACGGAGTTCACCGCCAGAAACGCGATTGCGATAAGCAGCAGATAGTCGCGACAGGCTTGCTGGCCGGAAATGCACATAGATTGTTGTTATTTATTGCCTGGCGCGCAGTTCTTTGATTGTTCCTCTGATGCGTTCGGCATCAGCGGCTTTGGGATCAAGCCGCAGGTAGGTTTCCAGTTCGTCGGCAGCCTCCTTATGGTGGCGCCCACTGAGATACAGACCGCCCAGATACTTGTGTGCGAGGGCGATATTTTCGCCACCGTTACTCAGGGTCAGCTGTAGTTCTTTTTCAGCTTCCTCATAGCGTTTTGTCTTGACCAGGGTCATGCCAAGATAATAGTGCGCGTTGGGGCCGCTGCTCTTGAGTTTGAGGGCTTCCCGCAGGTGCGTCTCAGCCTGGTCTAACTTGTTCTGGTTGTAGAGTGCGATGCCGAGATTAAGTTGAGCCAGAGAATCAGCCGGGCTGAGTTTCAGCAGGGCTACGAAAGTGTCGGCAGCCTTTTCCCACTGGCTAAGCTTGAGGTATTGAAGGCCCAGTTCATTTAAGGCAACGGCAAAAGTCGGGTAGGCTTCGACTGCCTTACTAAGAAAATCCACCGCATTCTTAGCGTTGCCCTTCTGCGCCGCGGCTGATCCTTTTTGGTATAGGTCGATCGCATTCTTGGGAACGTTGGCAAAGGCCGGATTGGCAGGGCCGGCCTTGAGTCGCAGTTGAATCGCAACGGAAACCACCCGGCTACTGGTTCCGTAATCGATGTTCACAGTTTCCCGCGCGGTCTCATACTCTTTCCCCCCTTCAACCACAATGTTATAGACGCCAGGCACCAGACCGCTGAATCTAAAAGCCCCGTCCTGATCCGTAGCCGAAGAGGGCGCATTGAAGGCGCTGACGCTCTCTAATCTCACTTTAAAGGCCGCGCCTGCCGCTGATTGACCTGCAGGCAAATAAACGCGCCCTTGAATTGTATTGCCGCCAGCACCGGCCGCGTCATGCGAACTTCCGGGCGCCTGCGCGTTTGTTATGACCGCAACCGCTAGCGTCAGCGAGGTAATAGCAAAGCTTGAGAAACATGTGCGCACAATAGCCAACAAACCCGACTCCTTCATAAACATAAATTGTCTTCCTGTGATTTAATTATGGATTCGTCCCCGTAGATCCTTAATGGTCGAGCGCACACGCTCGGCATCCGGCGTGCTCGGATTTAGACGAAGATAGGTCTCCAATTCTTCAACCGCCCGAGTGTAGTCGCGCTTTCGCCAGTAAAGCCCTCCGAGATAATAATGTGCGATTCCCAGTTGGGAGCCGCCCGTCTCGATTGCGCGCAGCAACTCTTTTTCAGCTTCTTCAAACCTGGCCTCGTGGCTGAGAGCAAGCCCCAGATACAAGTGAGCGGTAGGGGCAGTGGCATTTTGCTTCAGGGCCTCTTGCAGTTGCGCTACCGCCTCATTAAATCGCTTGGCCTCCAAATAGGCTATTCCCAGATTGAGCTTGGGTGGGAAAGCCTCGGGACTCAGTTCCGCTGAAGTCTGCAGGACTTCTATGGCCTTGTCGGACCGACCCAGTCTCAGATATTGCACTCCGAGTTCGTTGAGTGCGAGCGGGAACTTCGGATAGAGCGCCACGGCAGCCTTCAGGCTATCGACGGCTTTAGACTTTTCACCAGCCTGAGCGTGCTCCAAACCCTTCTCGTATAACTTGCGAGCCTCTACCGGTACTTCCGCCAGTGCTGCATTGATAACTGAGGCCTTAACCCGAGCCTCGCGTTTTAGCTGCAGATGTACCATCACCGTATAGCGCCGCGACGTGCTGGGAGCGGGAATCCCCATCCGCGAAAGGTTTACGTCATTATCGATATAGACCCTTTCCGTTACCGGTTCGTAGCCCTCACCGGCGTTGACTACCACTGTGTAGTTGCCCGGCGCCAGGGCCGGAAAAATAAACGATCCGCTGGTGTCGGCCATTACAGAGATCTCGCCGGCCTCATGGCTTTGTAGCTTGATCTGTATCGAACCTTCAGCTCTGCGACCGGAAGGGAAGAAGACATAGCCCTGGATGACATGGTTGCCACCGGTACCGGTTGAGGCCCGGCCGCTACCCTGGGCCCAGCCGGGCGCCGGAATGAGCAATAGCAGGATGGTAATCAGGTAAAGAATCTTGTCGAACGAGTGACGGTTTTTGCGGCGGGAAGCGCTTGCGACGAGCATTTCACATCTCCTTACAGCTCAGCCGGCATTCGGGGGATTGGTGGACTCAGTCCTGCGATTGAGGTGGCTATCATAATCCAAAAAAGAAATGGGGAGAAGCGCCATTTTACGGCACCTCTCCCCATCAAGAGCAATGACTTTTGCCCGAGGCAGAAGTTATCGCTTAGAAGCTGAACTTGGCGCCAAATCTAAACGCCGAAGGAGCTTGAACCAGCAGCGCCGAACCGTAGAACGGATTGGGGACCGGCGCAACGCCGGAAACGCCGCTGTTGATCGTGAAGGTTTGATCGAGAGTTACGGCCCGTTGACTGTTGAATGCATTGAACCAGTCTCCGGATAAACGCAACTCTTTTTTCTCACCAAACTTGATCGGATAGTAGAAACCAAAGTCCATGTTCATCGTCATTGGCGTACGGCTCGAACCGACGCTGTTGACATAGTTCGGGAAGCCAGCCTGAGTCGCGGTCACAGCTGGAACAATCGCAGTGCCGCGTTGTACCGCGAACCCTTCGTTGTTTCCATAGATCGGATGCGGAATCAGCTGGTTGAACGGGCTGCCGGACTGGGCATAGAAGTTTGCGCTGAGCAGGAACTTCCAGGGAGTCCGATAGCTGCCGTTGAACTTGAACTGGTGCGGACGATCATTAGGCAAGCGTCCGTAAGTGTTGTCGAGCAGACTCTGAAGGTCGAACAGCGAAGTGATGTTCGGATCAGACTGTCCATTATCGTTACGGAACAAGCCTTCGTAGTTACCGGTCAGGCTCGAGTAAACGTAAGAAGCGATAAACTGATAGTTATTCGTGAACCGCTTCGTGGCCGTGAACTCAATTGCCCGATAGAACCGCTGGGCGCGTCCAAAGCAGTACGGAAGACGACCAGTGGCCGGGTCCCCAGCGCAAGCTGACGCTTCAGTGGTGCCGGGAGCATTGCGACCAGGGTTGAAGATGAAGTAGGTATCACCATCATCAAACGACCCGTCTTCGATCACGTTGATCATCGCGCGATAGATCAAACGGCTACCGACCGTAACGTCTCCACCAACCTCGTATTCGAAGCCGGCGGTTGCTTCTTTAATGCTCTGCGGCTTGAGACCCGGATCGACTGGCGTGGCATCAGATCCCAAATTCGTCGATCCGGTGCTGACGCCGGGTACAATCAGGGCACCGGCAGGGCCATTCAGTGTGCCGACGTTAAAGTTCTTGTCAGTCTGAACGTCCCCTCCAGCAGCGCGGACATTGACGTCCAGCGGCACGGGAGCCTCAATAAAGTGGGCGTAGTTAGCGAACAACTTGCCCTTACCCTTACCGGTGAAATCCCAGATCAGGCTGACGCGCGGCGCAAAGTTGTCTTTGAAGTTGTTGAACTTAATGTAGGCGTCACCATTGGCGTTGTAGCTCTGTTGATAGTCCCAGCGACCACCCAGGCTAACTTGCCAGTTCTTGGCAAACTTCCAGTCGTCGCCGAGATAGAAGCTTTCCACGCTGGTGGTTGTTTTGCCCACGAGTTCGAAGTCACGAACGCGGGTGGTATTTCTGACCAGAAACGGAGTGTTGAAGGCCTCAGCCGTAGTGATGGCATTGGCTGTCGGATTTACCGTCAGACCCAACGCCGCTAATGTGGCAGCCGGAATGGCCGACGCACGAGTTACACCCGCATTGCTGGGGCAGTTAATGACTGTGCCTCGAACCGTGCACACCAACCAGTTGTTGGCGATGCGCGAGCCATTGGTGACATTGGAAGCGCCGTTGGTCGGCGTCAAGCCAAGGCCAGGCGTAAAGGCATAAGTGACAGCAGGTCCGCTGGAAAGCGTATTGATGTCGTATTTATTTTTGAAGTACTCAAACCCGTACTTGACCGTGTGCTTACCCAGGATATTCTGCAGGTGAGCATTGACCTCGTAGCGATTGCGGGTCTGGGTTGAATAAAGTCCAAAACCCGGTCCACGAGTGTAGCCACGTTGCAATGAACCGCCTCGGCCATCGACAAAATCGATAAAGCCGGTTCCAAGACAGCCATTAGCGGGACAGGTAACGCCGGTTGATACCGGAGTTAGGACCGCGTTGCCTTTCAACACCGCAAAGTTGTCGGTGATGAGCGGCTTGTCGATCGCCCGCGGAATGGTGTTGGCGCGCTGGAAGTGCAGACCGGCGGAAAACTCAGCGATAAAGTTATTGGTGACCGTTGAGTTCAGCCGAAATGCGTAGTTATGTCCGCCAGTTTCCTGCTTACCCTGGAAAGCGGTGATGTCATCGCCGAATCCATTCACGTTATTCAACGCGGCGGTTGCCAAAAAGCCGTCAACTTTAGTGAAATCACCAAACGTAGAAGCCGTAAAGGTGTTCTTGTTGTTGATGGCCCACGTGATTTTGCCGGCATAAAAAGGAATGGTTACCCTGTTTGAAACCGGGTTGTGGAAGGTTTGCGTCAGATAGTAGTTGTTCCGGCGCTGAGGATTGAAAGCACCAAAAAACCAGAGCTTGTCCTTCACAATGGGACCGCCGAGGTCAACTCCGAGGTCGGCTTCTGAGAAGCCATTAAACGCGGACCCGGTGAACGGGAAATTCTTCACGCCTCGGACCAGGCCTTTGGTGGTTCCGTAACCAAAAATGTCGCCGTGAAACTCGTTACCACCGCTCTTGGTAATAACGTTAAAAATACCGCCCGTGGACTTGCCGTACTCAGGACCATAGGCGCCGGTCTTGATTTCGACTTCCTGGACGAATTCAAAAGGAAGATTCGCTCCGGAGCCGCCGAAAGCCGGGTCGGTCGTGTTCACGCCGTCCAGGATGTAATTGTTCTCCGGACCTGACGCACCACCAACCGAGGGGTCGCGGTCACGACCAGTAGCGTCGCGGAGTCCTGAGCGCGTCACTGTGGGAGCAATCGTGTAAAGGCCCTGCACTGTGCGCTGCGTTGGGAAGTTAGAAAATGACTCGGTAGAGACGTTTGAGCCAGTGGTGCTTGCCGATGTGTCGATGCCGGCACCAGCTGAAGTAACTGTTACCGAAGCTCCAACACTCGCAGCTTGTAGTGAAACGTCAAACGAAGTCGTCTTCGACAGATTTACGTCGACAGTCTGTTCGAATCTGGCAAAGCCCTTAGCTGATTCGATAACAACTGTATATTTCCCAGGGGGAAGATTCGAAAAACGGTAGTGGCCCTGCTCGTCCGTCGTGGCCGACTGCGGCGAGATTAGGTTGGGGCTGGTGGCACTTATGCCAATGCCCGGCACTGCCGCACCGGCAGAGTCAACGACCCGGCCTTCGATCGAGCCGGTTGTTGAGGTTTGAGCAAAAGCGACTGTTGAAAACAGCGCGAAACTCAGAACCAGAAATAACCTGAAAACACTTTTCATTTTTTAGATTTCCTTTCTTAAAGTAACAAAAACCGCCTTTTCTTAATCCCGCCCCTTCTCTGAGGGTCTCGCTATTTTCTGGCGGCACAGGGAGAATTCATGCGAAACAAAACTTCCGTGACATTCACGTGCCTACCTTTTCGCAACTACCATGCCCACAATCCGGATGCCAGCCAAATCCTAGGCGCACAACACTTAGCACCAGCCCCCAGCCTGCAAATGCTTCTTAGAAATCCAAAAAAATGGGAACAATCCATAAAACAGAAAAGTCTGGGAACTCCTCCCAGGGGCGCCTAGCCAGAAATTCAAGCGAAGCCTGAAGGCCAGCCTTCGAGACGGCTTTGCGATTCGGGGTTCGAACTGCCGCCGCGCTTGTCAGCCAACCGTGCGCTTGAGCAGGAGTATTACAGTGGGCGTGATAAACTGCCCTCGCCCCCAAAAATGACTTACGAAGGTTGGCCCAATTTTGACTGAGCGTATCTATCGGGATCCCGTCCACAACATAATTCGCCTCCGCACCAATACTGATGAAGGGCAGTTGATGATGCGCCTGATCGATGCGCCCGAGTTCCAGCGTCTGCGGCGCATTAAGCAACTGGGGCTTGGCCTGTATACCTATCAGGGCGCAGAGCATTCGCGCTTCACGCATTCGCTGGGAGCTTTTCACCTGATGACGCGAGTGCTCGATCGCCTCTCAGAACGCTACGCGATTGCTGAGGAGGCGCACACGGCAGCGCGGGCGGCAGCCCTGCTACACGACGTGGGCCATGGCTCATTCTCACACGTGATGGAAAAGGTGCTCAGTTTTCATCACGAGTCCTGGACGGTAAAAGTAGTACTCAGCGAAGACAATGAAATCGGTAAGTTGCTTGCGAATTACTCGCCCGAGTTGCCGCAAAAGGTCGCCGCGATCATTGAAGGCAGGTTCCAACCGGCAGCCCTCGGTCAACTTGTCTCCTCGCAACTCGACGTCGATCGCATGGATTACCTTTTACGCGACTCATTGATGACCGGCGCGAAGTACGGCATTTACGATCTGGAGTGGATAATAAATGCGCTGGCGATCGACGAGGAAGCCGATCGCATTTATGTAGCCGCGCGCGGTCTCTACGCGGTCGAGGAATATCTGCAAGCGCGCTACTACATGTTTCGTCAGGTATATTTTCACCGGACGCTGCGCTCGGCTGAAGCTGTACTGCGTTCCATCCTGCGGCGCGCCCTGACACTGCTCGAAGCCGGAGAGGCTGTCTGGTATGCGCATGATACGGCGTTCGAAAAAGCACTGCGGCGCAGTCCTCTCTCACTCACTGAGCATCTGGAGATGGACGATTCGGATGTGATATTCCATGTCAAGCAATGGCAGCGTTCCGCTGATGCCGTCCTGGCCGACCTCAGCCGTCGCTTTGTGGGTCGCCGTCTGTTCAAGGCCATCGATTTGGATATGCCGGAGTCTGAACGCGCGGAATTCCTGAGCGCCGCTCGCGCTTGCGTCGCGCGGGCTGGTTTTGACCCCGACTACTATTTCATTGAAGATCGCGCGAGCGATGTTCCCTACTACAACTACTACACCGCCGAGGGTGTGGAACCAAAGACCCGCATCTATGTTGAGGACGGATACTCTCAGACGCGGATACGGGAAATCAGCGAAGTAAGCAAAGTCGTGCGAGGCCTGCAACAGGGATATGAATTGCACCGGGTCTGTTTTCCGCCAGAAGTAAAGAATGAAGTGTACGGCCTCTATCACAGCCTCGCGCCTCAGGTGCGCTCGTTGGGCAGTCCCGCTGCGAATTAGGACTGGCGGGCGGACCAAGGACCTGCATTTGAGAACCTCAAGAGTGCCATTTCCATCTGGATTTGGCCCCCGACAAGTGGTGCTCGTCGCAATGTGCCTGGGAACCATTTTCCTCGCTACGCCGGCGCGGCCGCAGACCAGTCTTCGGCCCATCAACCTGGCAGTCCTGGACTTTGCCGACAGCGAAATTGGAAAACTAACAGCGGCTCGGCTTGCAGCCAGGCTCGCTTCGACAACTGGGCTGGCGCTTGTGGATAGGGATCTGGGACGCGCCGCGGCTCGCGGTACCGGTTATGCCGGTTCCCTCAACTTGTCTCTGTCAGAGGCGCGCGATCTTGGGGCCGCGATTGGGTGCGATTTTTATTTTACCGGCGAGGCCCAGACATTGCGCCGCTCGCCATCAAGTGGTCCGCCCTATTTTGAGTCCTATGCGTCGCTCTTTCTGGTAAGCGCACGCACCGGACGATTGATTTCCTGGGAGCGAATGAGCGTGACCGCAGCTTCCGCTGCCGAGTCAGAACAACTGTTGCTGGCCAGGTTCGCGGGAGATGAAGTGCAACGGACGTATCTGCGGAAACTTACACAGGCACAGGCGGCTGAGCGGGACGAGCGAGAAGTGGCTTTCGAACGCACCACACCTGTCCTCGAAGAGGCAAACGAGGAGGGGAAAGCAGGCGACAGTTTCCGCGCGCCGCGACCTTACCGCCGGCTAAAACCCTCGTATCCCGATGAGGCGGCACAGGCCGCTGCGGAAGGAACGGTCGACGTCCTGGTAGAGATCGATCAGACGGGCGAAGTCAAGCGTGTGGATATAGCCCGCTGGGCCGGCTTTGGCCTCGACGAGGCCGCGCTCAATACCGCCAGGCAATTGCATTTCTTTCCAGCCATCCGGGACGGAATAGCGATTCCAATTCGCGCCCTGCTTAGATATAACTTTCGCCGGCCGGCGAAATAGGTGAAGGGTAAGGCGATGGCTAACCTCAAGCAGCAGACAAAGCGAGCTGTCGGTATCTGCGGGTCTCGAGTAGCTATCATCTCGTTACTCCTGGTCTGCTTTGTTTTTCCGAACTCCCAAAGCTTCCCTCCAGCTTACGCAGATAGCCCCGACTCTCCGACCGTATCTACTACAGCTCCCGCAGGCCGCCTGGCGGTATTCGATGAAGTCTGGCAAACCGTCTACGACCGCTACTACGATCCCAGCTTTCACGGCGTCGATTGGTGGGCAAAGCGCGCTCAGTTCCGCCAGCTGGCAGCCACCGCCCAGGATTCGACCGAACTGTACTCCATCCTGCGGCGATTACTGGGTCTACTACGCGATGCCCATACACGCGTCTATGCACCTGAGCAGAAATTCGATTGGGAACATCCTCGCTTTGTCACAGTTGGCCTGTCTCTTCGGGAAGTTCAGGGCCGGATAACCGCTTTTAGGGTTGAACGGGGATCCGAGGCGGAACGGCGCGGAATTCGGGCTGGGGACGTAGTCCAGACAATTGATGGCCAGGACGCGCTTATGCTCTGGGCAAGAAAACTCAGTGAGCAAAACGAGTCGTCGACACCCCAGGTAACTCGACTGTTTGCTTTCGCTTCCTTAACCGATGGAATACCCGGAACAAGTATTGCCATTGAGTGGCTGAACGCTCACGGCAAAATACATCGCGCTAACCTGCAACGCCATTGGCAGCAGCGCGCTCTCGGGGTGCGAATTTCAAAGCATGACGGTATTGCTGTAGTTGAGCTGGAGGGTTTCACGCGGAGCGCGGTGAACGAATTTTTCCGGGAAGTCCTCCCCAGGTTGGATAAAGCACGTGGGATGGTGATCGATCTAAGAAACAATGGAGGTGGCGAAGCGCAAGCCATGGCTGAGATGGCCGGCGCTTTTCTTCCGCCCACCACCGCCCTGGGCCAGTTTACAGATCGTCAAGGCAATGTCTCCCTGAGACTTGAGGCCGGAATACCGCTGCTGTTTGGGGCAAAACGGAACCGTCCCCTCGAAATTCCAATTGTTATCCTCGCCGGCCCGCGGACTTCAAGCGCAGCCGAGATATTTCTCGAAGCCATGAAACAGACTGGACGCGCGACGGTGCTCGGCGACTCAACCTGTGGTTGCGTCCTCGCTGTCCGTACGCGACACGCGCTGCCCGATGGAGGCGAGTTGGAAGTAAGTGAGCTTGATTATCACACCGCCAGCGGAGTTCGTTTGGAAGGCTCCGGCATCGCCCCGGATGAAATCGTCGGCCTGACGCGGCGCGACCTTTATGACCGGAAGGACAATGCCCTGCTCCTGGCATTGGCCAGAATCAATAGTCACCGCCGTTGATTAATGTAATTCCTTTCCCTCCTGCAACTCTTGTCCGGCATTGAAATCATCGTGCTATGATGCCCTCGATCCCTCCGCAGACGAGCTTAGGACCAGAGGAATGGAATGCTGTATCTGTCTCAGGTTTTAGGGCGGCCAATCCGCGACCTCGAAGGCGAACGAGTGGCGACGATCAAAGATGTCGTCATCCGTCTCGGAGAGGATGACCATCCTCCGGTAACCGGCTTCGTAGCGCGTTACCGGCGGCGCGATTTCTTTCTCGGCCGCTCGCACACCGCTGACTTCGGCGAGCAGGGCGTGCGCCTAAACACCGATATTCTCGATTTGCGGCCTTTCGTCAGGCGCGAAGGAGAAGTATTGCTTGCTCGCGACGTGCTGGATAAACAATTGGTTGATGTGGACGGCAAACGCGTGGTGCGCGTGAATGATGTGCAGATTATCGAAGCGGCCCAGGAGTGGCGGGTAACCGGAGCTGATGTCAGTCTGCAGGGTTTTTGGCGGCGCCTGGCGCCGGCCGGATTTGCCAGCACCAGACGTCCGGTCGAGGTAATTGATTGGGCGGACGTCGGCTACCTGGCGACCGACGCAGCTACGGTGCAGCTAAAGTCCTCCAGCGACAAGCTCGGACGCCTGCATCCGGTTGAAATCGCCAGACTCGCGGAAGCGCTTTCCTATCATCATGGCACCGAGATCATGCAGGCTCTCAATGACGAAACCGCCGCGGAGGCGCTGGAAGAGATGCCTGCCGAACGACAGGCGCGCATCATCGGCGATATGAATGAGGAAAGAGCCGCCGACATTCTGGAGTGGATGTCACCCGATGAGGCCGCCGACGTACTCGGCGACCTACCCGAGGCAAAAGCGGAAGAACTGCTGGGATTGATGGAAGGCGCGGAGCAGGCCGACGTTGCAGAGTTGCTGCCCTATGAAGACGACACGGCGGGCGGACTAATGACTACCGAGTTCGTTACGCTGCCGCGGGACCTAACCGCCGGCGAGGCGTTGGCCAGATTGCGCGAGATGGCCAGAACGCCGAACATGATTTATTACCTGTATGTAGTGGCGGGAGAAGGTTCCTGGCAGCTGGTTGGGGTCATTGCACTGCGTAGTTTGATCCTCGCAGATCCGGCTGCTCCGCTGGCTGAGGTCATGCGTTCCGAATATCAAAAGGCACACCCCGATGATGCAGCCACCGAGGTAGCCCATCAAATTGCCGAATATAATCTTTTAGCCTTGCCGGTGGTGGATGAAGCAGGTGATATTCTCGGCATTATTACAGTGGACGATGCCATGGAATTATTATTGCCGAAGGATTGGCGCCAAAGGCTGCCGAGATTGTTTGGCTAAGGACTGAGAGTCAGAGTCCGGGAAAGTCATGAGCGAGGAACCTCCAAGTGGCGGAGTCAAAAGATGCGGTAAGGGCTGCCGGTCGCCGGCTGTTACAGCGCGGGTCGCGGGGCGTGCGACGGACCGTGGCGCGCCGCAAACGCCTGCTTGCTTACCTCTCTATTCTGGGTCCCGGAATGATCACGGCGAACGCAGGCAATGATGCAGGCGGCATCGCAACCTTTGCTTCCGTCGGGGCCGAACATGGCTATCAACTCCTCTGGATCCTTATCCCCATTACTATCAGCCTGGGAATTGTGCAGGAGATGTGCGCGCGGATGGGCGCGGTCACCGGCAAGGGTCTGGCTGATCTTATTCGCGAGCAATTCGGAGTGCGTTGGACAGCTTTAGTCATGCTCGCGCTCTTGATTGCCAACGCCGGAGTGACGGTTTCGGAATTTGTGGGCATTGCTGCGGCAACCGAGTTGTTTGGCATACCTCGCCTGGTCTCGGTTCCCCTCGGCGCCGTGGCGATCTGGTGGCTGGTGGTGAAGGGCACTTATAAAAGGGTCGAACGTGTTTTTCTATTAATGTCGCTGGTCTTTCTGGCCTATATCGTCTCGGCGTTTTTGGCCCGCCCCGACTGGTCAGCCGTGGCCGTCTCGATGGTGCGGCCGAGTTTTAGTTTCGCTCCGGCATTCCTTTTTACCTTCATCGCCATCGTCGGTACAACCATCTCGCCCTATATGCAGGTCTTTGTGCAATCGTCTGTCGTTGAAAAAGGGGTCACCGCCGCTAACTATTCAGAGACTCGAACCGATGTCTGGGTGGGAACCGTATTTGCCATCTCGATCGCCCTTTTCATTGTAGTTTCGACAGCCGCCACGCTTCACAAACACGGCTTGCGGGTCGACAGCGCGGCCAGCGCCGCGCGCGCACTCGAACCTCTGGCAGGCGTTTACGCCGAGAAGTTATTTGCCATCGGATTGTTTGGCGCTTCGATGTTAGCTGCTGGTGTGCTGCCGTTGGCTACTGCTTACTCGATCAGCGAAGCTCTGGGTTTTGAAAAGGGCGTCTCGTTGAGCTTTCGCGAAGCGCCGATCTTCATCGGGGTTTTTACTTTCCTGATTGCCGTGGGAGCTGCTATTGCTGTCATTCCCGATCTACCGCTCATCCGCGTGCTGCTGGTGACCCAGGTGATTAACGGCCTGTTACTGCCTGTGATCCTGCTGGCCGTACTGCGTCTGGTGAACAATCGTGAGCTCATGGGAGCTTACGTAAATGGAAGAATCTACAATCTTGCAGCCTGGCTGACCACGATCCTCGTCACCTTACTCTCACTCCTTTATATAGTGTCGACGATGTTTCCCCGACTGCTTCAATCCTGGTTCTAAGTTCGCTGGTCTTCTCGCCATCTAAAGCGATCAGTGATAAAAGAATAGCGTCTCGACCAAGCCATTTTACTGCCAAAAGGGTATTCGGGTGACTGCTGTGAGTCGATCCTCCTTCAAAAACCGTTTCGTGCTCTTTATGTTCGCCACCGTCACGGCGCTGCTTGCTCTTTCTTTTCTGCCCGCTTTGCAGTCGCTGCTGGCCGGGCGCATGGCCGCCAAGGCCCAACAGGACACTTTGTTGTTAGTGAGGTTGTTGCTTTATGCACTCCTCGCGTATCTCGGAGTCCGAGCTCTGCGAGTGGTCCTGTTCGAATTGGTTTTTCGCCTGCGGCGCGGCTACGAGGCGCCCACACTGGTAAAGAACATTTTCTCGATCGTCGTCTTCACAATCCTGTTCGTGGTTATCTTTAACTGGTTGTATCCCACCGTTAATCTCGGCGCGCTGTTTACTACCTCGGCCATTTTCGGAGTCATATTGGGGTTGGCTCTGCAAGACACGCTGGGGAACTTTTTTGCCGGCATTTCACTGCATGCGGACCGGCCGTTCCAGGTGGGGGATGTAATCGCCGTTGGCCCGCAAAAACATACCGGTGTCGTGGAGAGTATCTCCTGGCGCGCGATAAAAATCAGGACCTTTCAGAATCACGTTGTGCTGATTAGCAACAGCAGCGCCGCGAAAGAAGCCATCGAAGTCTGCCCCCGCAACAACTTGAATGCCCGCCTTGTCTATTTCAGTGCGTTGTATTCCGACTCGCCAGCCAAAGCCATTCATATCGTGCGGGAATCCGTGCGCGAGACTGAAAACGTTTCCGACAAAATCACACCGATTGTGCGCATTCGCAACCTGGGTGACAGCGGTGTCGAATACGAAGTCAAATACTGGCTGGACGACTATGCTCGTTACAACGACACCGACGCCCTCGTCCGCCAGAGAATCTGGTACGCATTCCGCCGAGCGGGCCTGACCTTTAATTTCCCGACGCGAACGATCGAGTTGGAGCGCAAGTCCAGACGCGGCCCGGTTGAATCCGATCAAAGCGCGTTGATTGAACGTTTAGCGGCCGTCGATATTTTCGCTCCGCTATCTGTAGATGAAACGGCGAGATTGGCAAGGGCTTCAGTGAGTCACGTGTTTGCTCCGGGTGAGACCGTCATCCGGGCCGGCGATGCCGGAGCGTCGATGTTTGTAGTGCACAACGGCCGCGTGCAGGTTCAGATATCCGAGAGTGGTCACGTTCGCACGGTGGCCATGCTCAATGAAGGCGATTTTTTCGGCGAGATGGCCCTGTTTACCGGAGAGCCGCGCACTGCAAATGTGGTGGCGGTCGAGGAAACGGAGGTCCTCGAGATCGGGCACGAAGCCATGAAAACGCTTTTTGATACCAATCCCGATCTGGTCGAAGCTCTGAGCTACATTATCTCCGAGCGTCGCAAAGCGCTGGCCGAGGGCCCTGCCGGCGCCGGTGTCGAGGACGAATCAGAGGGAATTCTCGCCTCAATCAAACGTTTCTTTCACCTCTAGACTCTCAAAACAAACCTTTCATACTGTCTCGGGTTAGCAAAAACATTGAGGCTTCACTCTGCTTTCATGGGACTTGACAGGAAGGCACTCAACCTTTATTATTATCGGGCGCTCAGTTAATTGGCCGGTGCTTGGAGGGCCGTTGGAGCTGAGCTAGCTTTAAGACTTAGGAGGATTTTTGAAATGAGTATTGTTCGTTACGATCCCTTCCGTGACTTGCGCACTCTGCAGGAAGAGGTAAACCGGCTGTTCTCAAATAATCTGACTCCGTCCTTCGGCGACGAAGGTATCGGCCGCGGGGCCTGGAACCCTAATGTCGATATTTACGAGAACAAGGACCAGATCGTCCTTGAAGCGGAGCTGCCAGGAATGAATCGGGAAGATTTCGACCTGACAATCGAGAATAACGTAATTACCCTGCGAGGCGAGCGACGTTTCGAAAAGAAGGACGACGCTGATAATTATCACCGCGTCGAGCGCGCCTATGGCTCTTTTACGCGTTCCTTTACTTTGCCACAGACTGTCTCAGGCGAAGGGGCTGCAGCCGAGTACCGCAACGGAGTTTTGCGAGTAACTCTTCCCAAGCGAGAAGAGACCAAGGCACGACGGATTGAGATTGCCGGCGAGCGGGAATCCAAACCAAAGACTATCGAAACCAGGGCTGAATCAGGGAACACGCAGAAAGCCAAAGAAGCCGCTGGCGGAGTTTAAGCACGGGTGTTCAATATACAGAGCGGGCTGCTCCCTCACCGGAGCGACCCGCTCTCAACGCCTTGAACCTGATATTAGTTGAGGTCCGATTAACATAATGCGATTAGACAGATTTACTCTCAGGGCACAGGAAGCGATTCAGACTGCCATTGAGACGGCAGAAAAAAATCAAAACCAACAGGTGGAGCCCGAGCACCTTTTGGCCGCCATGCTCGAGCAGCCTGAGGGCATTGTGCGACCAGTGCTTGGCAAACTTTCCGTCAACGTCACGGTGGTGGCCAATGATATTCAGGCAGCGATCGCGCGCTTTCCCAGAGTGCAGGGCGGGCAACAATATTTCAGCCCCCGGCTGACGCAGGTCTTCAACGCCTCCCAAAAGCAGGCGGAGGCAATGCAGGATGATTTTGTCTCGACCGAGCACCTCCTCTTGGCCATCGCTGACGACAAGGACGGAGACGCGGGCAAAATAGTTCGACAGCACGGGCTAAAACGCGACGACCTGTTGAAAGTCGTCGAACAAATGCGCGGCGGCTCGCGCATTACTGATCAAAACGCCGAAGCCAACTACCAGGCGCTTTCAAAGTACGCTCGCGATCTCACGGATCTGGCGCGCAAGGGAAAACTTGATCCGGTCATCGGCCGGGACGACGAAATCCGTCGCACGATTCAAGTGCTTTCCCGGCGCACCAAGAATAACCCGGTGTTAATTGGAGAACCCGGCGTAGGCAAGACCGCCATCGTTGAAGGACTGGCCCAGCGCATTGTTTCGGGCGACGTACCCGAGACGTTGCGGAATAAGCGCCTGGTCGGGCTCGATCTCGGTTCCATGCTGGCGGGCGCAAAGTATCGCGGCGAATTCGAGGATCGTTTGAAAGCAGTTTTGAAAGAGATTGAAAATGCTCAGGGCTCCATTGTGCTGTTCATAGACGAACTCCATACGCTGGTCGGCGCCGGCGCCGCCGAAGGAGCGATCGACGCGTCCAACATGTTGAAGCCCGCGCTGGCGCGGGGGGAACTTCGCTGCGTGGGCGCAACCACACTGAACGAATACAAAAAATATATCGAAAAGGATGCGGCTCTGGAGCGACGCTTTCAACAGATCTATGTCGGTGAACCAACAGTCGAAGACACGATCGCCATCCTGCGCGGGCTCAAGGAGAAATACGAGGTCCATCACGGCGTGCGCATTAAGGACTCGGCAATCGTAGCGGCGGCCACGCTGTCCAATCGCTATATCTCGGATCGCTTTCTCCCCGACAAAGCCATCGATCTGATCGATGAAGCAGCATCTCGCCTGCGCATCGAGATCGATTCTTTGCCGCAGGAAATCGACCAACTGGAACGAGAGATCATCCAGCTCGAAATCGAGCGCCAGGCGTTGCAACGCGAAGAAGACCAGCGGTCCAAAGATCGCTTGCAGGAAATCGAGAAGCGCATCGGGGACCTGAAGGAAAAGTCTTCGGGCATGAAGGCCAAGTGGCAATCCGAGAAGGAAGCGATCGAGAAAATGCGCACCGCCAAGGCCGAAGTGGAACAGTTGAAGTTACAGCTGGACCAGGCGCGTAATGCCGGCGACCTGGCCCGAGCTTCGGAATTGCAGTACGGGCGTATCCCGGAACTGCAGGCGAAGCTGACAGCGGAAGGCGAGAAGCTGGCCGATTTTCAAAAAGACGGCGTCATGCTGAAGGAAGAAGTTGACGAGGAAGATGTTGCGGAAGTCGTTGCCAAATGGACCGGAGTCCCCGTTTCCAAGATGCTGGAAGGCGAAATGCAGAAGCTGGTGACGATGGAAGAGCGGCTGAGCCAGCGCGTCATCGGTCAGGACGAGGCTTTGAACGCGGTCTCTAATGCGGTCAGGAGGGCCAGGGCCGGGCTGCAGGATCCCAATCGGCCCGTTGGATCTTTTATTTTCCTGGGGCCCACGGGGGTGGGCAAGACGGAAACAGCTCGGGCGCTGGCAGAGTTTCTTTTTGACGATGAGCGGGCCATGATCCGTCTCGATATGTCAGAGTACATGGAGAAGCATGCGGTCGCGCGCATGATCGGAGCACCGCCGGGATACGTTGGTTATGAGGAAGGCGGCCAATTGACTGAGGCCGTGCGACGGCGTCCTTATTCGGTCGTTCTGTTTGACGAAATTGAAAAGGCCCATCCAGATGTGTTCAATGTGTTGCTGCAAATTCTGGATGACGGGCGGCTGACCGATGCCAAGGGGCGCACCGTGGATTTCAAGAACACCGTGCTCATCATGACTTCAAACCTTGGCTCGCGCGAGATACAGGCGCTGGGCGATGACGAGAAGCAGGTGCGTAGCGCCGTTTTGGAGGAGTTGCGCTCGAATTTCAAGCCCGAGTTTCTGAATCGCATTGATGACATTGTCATCTTCCATCAACTCTCGCGAAAGCAAATCGAGCAAATCATTGACGTACAGCTGGAACGTTTGCGCGCCCTGCTGGCCGAGCGCCATGTGACCCTGGTCCTCGATCAAACGGCCCGGGAACTTCTGGCTCGGGAGGGGTATGATCCCAACTATGGAGCGCGTCCATTGAAACGCGCGATTCAAACCCTGCTGCAAAATCCGCTGGCCGTGCGGCTGTTGCGAGGCGAGATCGCCGCTGGACAGGTGATTCGCGTCGCCGCCCAGGGTGACGAAATGGTTTTTAACATGGAGGCTGCCGCAGCCGGAGCGTAGTTCGACAAACTTCAGTTGTCGTCTCCTGCGTGACCGCTGCCGGCTCCAAGTGAATAGGTTACGACAAACTGAAGTTTGTCGGACCATCAGGAGGTAATGAATGCCGCGACACTGGGACCCAATCCGCGATTTGATGCACCTGCAGGATCGCATGAATGAACTGTTCGAAGATGCCACTGAGCGCCGTGCTCGTGAGCGTTCCGAAACCGGCAGCGGAATCGAGCGACCCGATTGGATCCCGGTTGCCGATGTTTATGAACGGGCCGAAGAATATGAGGTGGCAATGGATCTTCCCGGCATAGATCGCGCTGCCCTGGAAATAAATCTGGAGCATGAGAGGCTGGTGATCAAGGGGACGCGCGGGCTGGGAAATGACGATCAGAGGGCAGGTCGCACTGAACGGCCGCATGGTCGCTTCAGTCGCACCTTTGGTTTGCCCGCCGCGGTTGACCCGGCACAGATTGCGGCCGAGTATAAAGATGGGGTGTTGACTGTGCGCCTGCCAAAACGTAAGGAGCGAGCGGCGCAACCGGTAAAGATCAAAGTGTCCTAATGCTGAGGCGATTCAGAGGGAGCAAGACAAGTATGAACAAGGGTCGGGGAACGGATCATAAGCGTCACGGTGAGGAGCCGGAAGCAGGGTTGCGCGTCACCGACCGTCGGCGAATCCGTCTCGATGGAGAATCTGACGGCAGCGCAGCCGCACCGGCAGAAGAACCAAATCTCAAACCAGCGTATGTCGAAGAACTTGAGGCCCGCGCGAAAGGGGCCGAGCAAAAGATGTTGGAAGTGCAGTCGCGTTTCGACCAGTTGCGTTCCCAACTGCAGCGCGAGACAGACGAAACCAGACAACGTTTGAATCGCGCCGCCGATGAACGGGTCCAGCGCCAAAAGGTGGAGTTCATTACCACGCTGTTGCCGGTGATGGACAACCTGCAGCGAGCGATTGAGGCGGCAGCAACTGGCAGTCCCCGGGAAGCAGTAGTTGACGGCCTCAAAGGGACTCTGGCCAGCTTTAACACGGCCTTGACAGCAACTGGTGCTGAACCTATCCCGGCGGTAGGGGAAAAATTTGATCCGGAATTACATGAGGCGGTGGATCTCGTACCGGTCGACGCCGACAAAGATGGAATCGTGATCGGCGAATACACCACTGGATTCAGGATTGGCGACCGCCTTTTGCGCCCCGCCCGAGTGCAAGTGGGCCGAGCTCAAACAAGCGCAGGAGATCAATAGTTTCAGATCTAAACGATCGCACTGACCTGGCTTGCAAGACTCAAAGGCAAAATGCCTCTGTCTGCTGAAAATGTCGAGAAGGAGAAAATCAAGTGGCAGCGAAGGAACTGAAGTTCAACGAAGAAGCTCGAAACGCGATGTTGGCCGGCGTGAATATTCTCGCCGACGTCGTGCGTGTGACCCTCGGACCGAAGGGTCGCAATGTCATCCTGGGAAAGAAATATGGTTCTCCAGTGATTACCAAAGACGGTGTCACGGTCGCTCGGGAAATCGACTTGAAAGACAACTATGAAAATATGGGTGCTCAAATGGTCCGCGAAGTTGCGGTGAAAACAAACGACACCGCCGGCGACGGCACCACTACGGCAACGGTTCTGGCCCAGGCGATTTTCCGAGAAGGGATCAAAAACGTCGCTGCCGGCGCCAATCCCATGTCACTCCAGCGCGGCATTCACCTTGCCACCGAAGCAGTGGTGGCCGAGCTTCAGCGCATGTCCAAGAAGATAAAGGGAAAAGAGGAATTGGCAAATGTTGCCGCAGTCTCTGCCAACAACGACAGGCAAATCGGAGACTTGATTTCCGAAGCAATGGAAAAGGTCGGTAAAGACGGGGTGGTCACGGTCGAAGAATCACGCACGCTGCAGACGGAACTTGAATTCGTTGAAGGCATGCAGTTCGATCGTGGTTACCTTTCGCCTTATTTCATCACTCATCAGGACCGGATGGAGTGCGTACTGGATGAGCCGCTAATACTAATCAACGAGAAGAAAATTTCCGCCATGCGCGAACTGCTTCCCATTCTGGAACAGAGCGCCGGCAGTGGTAAGCCACTGCTGATTATCGCGGAAGATATTGAAGGCGACGCGCTCGCCACGCTGGTCGTGAACAAACTGCGGGGCACCATTAAGATCTGTGCGGTCAAGGCCCCTGCCTTCGGTGAGCGTCGCAAAGAGATTCTGCAGGACATCGCCGTCCTCACCGGCGGCAAGGTGATTACCGAAGATTTGGGTGTAAAGCTCGAGAATGTCGAATTGTCAGATCTCGGTTCCGCGAAACGCGTAATTGTGGACAAGGACGCGTCGATCATCGTTGAAGGTGCCGGGGAGGGAAAGGCCATTCAGGGCCGGGTGGCGACTATTCGCCGACAGATCGAAGAGTCTTCATCAGACTATGATCGGGAGAAACTTCAGGAGCGCCTGGCCAAGCTTGCCGGTGGTGTCGCGGTGGTAAAGGTGGGCGCGCCCACCGAAACCGCCCTGAAAGAGATCAAAGCGCGGGTCGAGGACGCCCTTAATGCCACCAAAGCGGCCGCGCAAGAGGGGATCGTCGTTGGCGGCGGGGTAGCGCTGCTGCAGGCTGGAAAAACTCTGGACGCGCTGAAAGATGAAGATCGGGACGTGCTCACTGGAATCCGGATTGTAAAACGTGCTCTTGAGGAACCACTCCGGCGCATTGCTGAGAATGCCGGTATAGACGGCGCAATCGTAGTCGGGAGAGTTGGAGAGGCAAAAGGAAATAGGGGGTTTAATGCCAGCACCGGCAATTTCGAGGACTTGATCGCCGCGGGCATCATTGATCCAACAAAAGTGGTGCGCAGTGCGATACAAAACGCAGCTTCCATTGCCGGATTATTGTTGACGACTGACGCCGCCATAACCGACGCACCCGAAAAAAAGAAGGCGGCACCAATGCCGCAAGGGGGCGAAGATTATGACTACTAAAGTCCGGGTACGCAGATAACTTTGAAGGCAAAACGCGGCCAGTTGTCAACTGGCCGCAAATTTGCTTTTACAGAAGTTTGGTTTTATCTATTGCATTAAAACGCAACGGTGCCTATGCTGATGTCATCAAAGCTCCGGGGTCATCGGAGCTTCCAGCCCAGGGTAGCCCGCCGGTTGTTACTTGAATGGTCGTGAAGCAAGTTGGGAAACGGTTGCTTCTTTTCCAGGGTAAGAAAATCATGGTTGATTTAGGCGCATATAAAGATAAGTTCGGTGACAGCGGACAACGAATATTAGAGCACGCGTTGACTGAATCGCGTCGTCGCGATCAGAACTACGTGTCGGTCGAGCATATTCTCGAGGCACTCATTCATGAAGAGCCGGACATGTTCAATTCCACCGTGCGGGAGTTGTCTCTTGATCCCGTGGCGGTGAAGATGGCGATCAACAAACGGCTCGATACCACGCGCCAGCAACATGTCGGCAAAGGGTTTCGCATCGCACCCGACACCACGGACCTTTTTAAAAGGGCGATGGAGCGCGCTCGCGCCCAGGGACGCAAGGTTATCGAGGCAACTGACATTTTTGAAGCCCTGGCGAAGTACGACAGCCTACTAGTTGATGTGATGCGAACCCTTGGGGCTAATCCGGAATCTGTGGCGGAAAATGTTCGCTTCCAGGTTGAAAAGCGAGAACAGGAAGAAGAGCGCTACAAAAAGAAGTATGAGATGCCGCCCTACCTGAAACACTTTGGTGTTTCACTTAATCGCCTGGCGCGGCAGGACAAGATTCCTCCAACCATCGGGCGTGAGACAGAGATTCAGCAGATCATTGAAATCCTCTGTCATCGCGAGCGCGCGAATTCCCCGATGCTCGTGGGTGAACCCGGGGTGGGAAAAACAGCAGTCGTGGAAGGCCTGGCACGTTTAATTGAGATGGAGCCGGAAAAGGTACCGGCGCGTTTGCGCGGCTCTCATATCGTCCAACTGCAGATGGGCGGCCTGGTGGCCGGTACGATGTTACGCGGCATGTTCGAAGAGCGCATCAAGGGAATTATTGATGAAGTCAAAGAACGCGATAATCTGATCCTCTTTATAGATGAAGCGCACACCATCATGGGAGCGGGCGCTGCCCTCGGCACCTCATCAGACGCGGCCAACATGTTTAAGGGAGCTTTGGCCCGCGGCGATCTGCGCATCATCGGCGCGACCACTATTTCTGAATACAAGGAATACATTGGTGAGGATGAAGCCCTGGCCCGTCGTTTTCGTCTGGTGAAAGTCCTGGAGCCTTCGATCAGCGAGACGCGAGAAATTCTCCTGGGTCTGAGGCCACGTTTGGAAAAGAACTACTCGGTGCAGATATCAGATGAGGCCATCAATACCGCGCTGGAAATGGCGCCCAAGTACATCCGCAACTTGCACCTGCCCGATAAGGCGATTGGCTGGCTCGATACCGCGGCGGTGAAAGTCGAAATCAGCGAACCGCAGACGATGATCGTCAAAGCTGAACATGTAATCCAGGTCATCTCGCAGGAATCGCGGATTCCGCCGGACATGATTTTCCGGGACACCAGCGATCGCTTTCTGATGACCGAAGCCATGTTGGGCCGCCGGGTCATCGGACAAAAGGAAGCCATTAAGGCTGTGGCCCAAAGGCTCAGGCTGAATAAGGGTCCGCTGAAGGAATCGCACTACAAGCCCGATGGCGTCCTGCTGTTTCTGGGGCCGACGGGCGTAGGCAAAACCGAACTCGCCAAGGCGGTGGCTGAATTCATGTTTGGCGATGAGCGCAAAATGGTGCGTATCGATATGTCCGAGTACAGCGATGGCACTGTGGGCATCGAAAAACTAATTGGCATGCCGCGGGGAATTGTGGGCTCTGAACGGGGTGGCATCCTGACTGAACAGCTGCGCGAGAATCCTTACACAGTCCTGTTGCTGGACGAAGTTGAGAAGGCCTCGCCTTACCTGATGAACCTGTTCCTCCAGGCATTTGATGAAGGCTGGCTCACGGATGGCCGCGGCAAGAAAGTATATCTTTCCGACGCGATAGTCATTATGACTTCGAATCTTGGTTCGGAAAGCTTCAAGAAATTCGAGAAGCCACTCGGATTCGGCACCAAGACGGCCGCTGAGTTTCGGGTAGTGAAAAACGAAGTAATGAAGAGCGCCGAACAGCGCTTTTCGCCTGAGTTCCGCAACCGCATCGACGAGATTGTCGTTTTTGCTCCCTTGACGATGGACGAAGTACGGCAAATCGCAGTGCTCTACGTCGACAAGCTGACGCGCCAAATGGAACGTCAGGGCAAAGGGCTGCAAGTCACGTCTGAAGCGATCAATCTGCTGACCGAAAAAGGCTTTAGCTCGAAGTATGGCGCGCGGTTCCTGAAGCGTCACATTGACGAAAAGGTCAAGCTGCCCATCACTGCAATGTGGAAGGGTGGGGCCAGGTTCCTCGTGCACGTCGAGGGTGGCGAAATTCAGGTAACTCCGGACGCCGGTACGAATATTGAGTTGAACTAAGTTGTGGCGCTATCAGGCCTTTAAGCCAGGTTCAAGGGCGGGCTCAAGCTCGCCCTTTTCTTTGGTTCCATACCAGCCTGAGCTTTATGGTCACAACTCCCTGCAAATCGCCAAAGAATGACTAAGCTTAATTTCCTTGGAAGATTATTGGTGGTGCCCCTGGTCATGGCCGGGTGCCTGGCGTCTGAGGCTCAAACCACGGTTCAGGACGCGGCGTCTTCCGCCCTCGAGCAAAAGGCGGAAGACATCGTCAGACGGGCAGTGGAGGTGGTCGGGGGGTCCCGTTATTTGGGTGTCCGCTCCGTCATCGGGCGTGGGCTGTTTACTCCTTTTCAGGATGGGATCTCTCAAATACCCATGACATTCGTCGACTACATCGTCTATCCGGACAAAGAACGCACCGAGTTTACCAGCAATGGAATTCGCACCATTCAAAGTAATTTCGGCGAGCAGGGATGGATTTTCGATGGGGCAGTCAAAACACTGAACGATCAAAAAGCTGAGCAGATTAAGGATTTCAAATTTGGTCTCCGAACGAGCGTCGAGACAATCCTGCGGGGCGAGTGGCGCAATGCCGGAGCAAAACTCAGTTATGTGGGGCGCCGCGAGGCTGGCCTGGCGAAGCGTAACGAGACCGTGCGCTTAACTTATCCCGATGGCTTTTGGATCGAATATGAGTTCGCCGCGAAGGAAGGTTTGCCGGCCAAGATCATCTACCCACGAAAACGGAAGAACATGGACAACGGTGAGCTGGAAGAGGCGTTGGAAGAGGATCGATTACAGAAGCCAATCACGATTGACGGCATCACGGCCCCCTGGGTGATCGATCACTTCATCGCGGGCAAGCAGAGCAGCCGCATCAGCTATGACTCCATCGAATACAACAAACCCGTTCCCGATTCCCTGTTCACAAAACCCGCAACCCTCAAAGGCCTGAAATAGCCGCCTGGGACCGCACGCATCCTGCGTGCTGAAACTAACCCTACACTCAGCGCGAGAGAAAATTTCGCCGAGCATTGTCTTCGTTCCTGTCAACCGCCTTCGACCATTTGGACCCACCCGCTGACGCAGGTGGTACTGACCTAGCTTCTGCCCTGCCGTCTGTCCTCTTCGCTACTGCGGGCATTCATTGTTGTTGCGGCTGGCGATGGGGCCAAAGCGGAACTGGAACTCAGCCGCGGTAATAAATGAGCAAACCATCGCGTGCTGTTTGGTCACATCACGCAAGGGCGCGCCGTTGACCTGGCCCAGCCAGAACATAAATCCGGGAATATCAGGGTTGCGACGCAGGTAGCCAAAGTATTGGCCCAGCACAAACGAGCGGTTGTATTCTTCGTCAATAAGCGTTTGGTTGGCGATGGGGTTCGTAGGGCTGTCATCCGCCAGGCGATAGAGCACCGCACCTCGTCCGCCCTGCGTGGTGTATAGATCGATTAGATTCGCGCGCTGCCCAGACAGATTCACGCCCAGATCGTTTTGCAAAGTTAAGAGTACCGCATCCACAAACTGTCCGGCGGTCGCCAGACTCGCCGGATATTTCATTGTGAACTCCGGGCGCTGCACAAACAGGTTGGCCAGGTCCAACTGCTTCTGAGAGAGATTTGCGCCACCTATCACCCTCGCTCTGTCAGCCACGAACACGGCATAGCTCGGCAGTTTCTTCTCTTCATTAGGAACCAGTCCGCTGGGATTGGGATTCGGAAACGGCTGGTCGTTGCCATAGGCGCCGCGATACAAACGCAGCACGTAAGCCGCCGTCTGCTGAAACTCCTGCTCATAAAAGAACGCGTTCGAGACATCGACGCGTTTGCGGCGCAGGCATTCGACATCAGACTGGCACTGAGTGATCTCATTGGTCCAGAAAGTGAAACCACCGGCGTCGGGAACGCGGCTGAGAAAATCGAAGAAAGCCTGGCGGACAAAGAAGTCTGCTTCCTCAGCCGGGTTCCACTGCAACTGCCCGCGGATCTCGCCGTTCGCAAAACCGAGCCCGTTCGTGTGCACACTCATGAAATGGAGGCCCGCTTTTAGATCAGACACCTCCTGCACCGTTGGATTAATGGGGAAATCCGTAACCGGACTGCCCAGCGGCAAATGAAAAACAACTGGGGCGTTGACGTCAGGACCGGCTGGACCACGTATGCTCTTGAGGAACTCGCTGCCAGAAAGCTGCGAGTAGATCGCCGAAACCTTAGCCGTCGTTTCACTCTGGCTGAGCAGCACCACACCGCTACCGAAACCGTTCGAGACTACCGGAGGCACAACTTGCCCCGGGGTCATGTTGGCCACAAATTGTTTGGCTACCGGCGAAGTAGTGCCGGCGCTGTCGTTGTCAGCGATAATGACTGTCGCCGTCGAAGGCGCAACCAGACTACCGTTGGTTGCATTACTGAGCGCCAGGTTAACGGTCTCGCTGCTTTCCGGAAACACATCGTCGACAATCAGCACGCGGAAGCTGCGGCTGGTTTGGCCGGGGGCAAACGTGAGCGTGCCATTAGCCACCTCGTAATCTCGCAACTGACTGGCGCTGCCATTACTGGAGGCAAAATCCACGGTCGAAGAGCCCGATGTATCCCCCAGACGGTCGACGGTTACGACCATGCTGGTATCAGCCTCGCCAACGTTGTAGTTGGCAGAGGCGAATTGTATTGTCGGCGCTGCATTGACGACGACCGTCCAAAATCTTTGGGTCTTCAGTAACTGAAAAGGATCACTTCTTACCATCACCGTTGGATCGCTGATAAAGACCGCTACTTCGTGATCGCCGGCACTGAGGCCCGCAGAGTCCAGATTAAACGTGGGGCCGGTTGCCTGCTGCAGGCCGTCAATGGTCCAGTTAATCGTCAAAGTGTGAGTAAAAGGTATGGGAGTTGAGACACTAAACGCCTGCGTTTGTCCTCGAGTCAACATTACTCCGCCCGGCGTGGGTGAGGCTGAATCAAAAGGCGAAACGAAATTATATATGCGCTTGATCAGTTGTTCGACATTGATCTGTTCGTAGGGGAATCCCAAAGCGTTCATTTTCGATCGGTAGGTTGGCCGGTACAGTCCAAGGGGGCAGTAGAGGGCCCCCTCATACAACCCAGGCACGCCGGGATTTGTAGAAGTAGTGGGAACTTGGGTGCCCGGATCAATCCAATGATTCCACTTGATTAGCGCGCGCTGAGTTTCTTTCGTGACATTCGGCTGAAACGGTTCATTAGCGTTGTTGCAGCCCGGCGGCTGTGTTTGATACTCGTCGCCTAAAAACCCGAAGCTATGCCCTTCTTCGTGCAGCACGAGTTCCACCACCGCGGCATTTGTCGAGGCGACGGCCACCGAACCTCCTGACCCGCCATACTGGGAATCATTAACTATCACCAAAACCATGTCCTGCTGTGTTGGCAGCAACGTGTTAGAGACTATTGTATTGACCTTGGAAAGGTTGACGCATATCAGGCGCTGAATGCCACTGCAGTTGTAAGTCGCATCCAGGGCAGTGTTGACAAATAAGTTGCTTTCCGGGTGATCAGCTCCCGACTGGCTGCTGGTGACGTCGATGCGATGAACGTTGAGGTAGCGCTGATACTCGCGGAATGGCTCCTGGGCAAAGAAGCCCTGCAGGAAATTCTGCACATCGTTCCTGTACTTCTGTAGTTCGCCGGCCGTGTAGCCATCGCCGAGAACCGCAAGGTCCAGGCGATTATCAGAACTGCCGTTGTTAATGATCGTTTCGAATGGCTCGGCGCGGGCGGCAATGAAGGTGAGCAAAAGCAGCAAGACCGCGGCGAACGCTTTGCTCCGCTTTGTCTTGACCAATAGCTTCGTCATCATCCTCGTCTTACTCCACGGGCAGGATGCTGAGCAGCTCCACCTGAAAATTCTTGCCTGTCCAGCTTGGCTTATAGACACGCACCTCCCTGATGCCCGGATCGTCTGGGTAAGCAATCATGAAATCTACGTTAGCGAGGTAATACTCTTCACCACTGAGTTCGCCGGACGCTCCTGGAGTTTCGGCACGAATCAGCCGAGGATCGAGCAGGAGCCGCCACCAACGCAGCTCTGCATTCTCATTTACGGCGATTACCAGAATCTGGTTGGTTGAGAGTTCAAACGATCGATCGCGCGGTAGCCTCCCGTGCCGTTTTGCTGAACCCAGCGAGGTGAGCGCTCCAAAGACTGGTCCTCTCTCCATGAAGCTCGGGAGTTCGCGGGCCTGCTTCGCAGAGCTTTGCCAGCGCACGCGCAGTTCTTTGTAGGTCTGACTCTCCTTAACTGGCAGGGCCGCGCCCACCTGCACTCCCGAGTCAATCAATAACTCTGCCAGAGCATTCCTGATGCGCGCTTCCTTGTCCGGCTCCGCGACTCGCGTTTGGCTGGTTGAGCCCGCGCCTGGCGATTGAGGACCCCGCGCAGCGTAAGCCTTGATATTGATCGCCACCGCAAAGGCGAACGCCAGCAGCGAGGGTATTACCAGAACGCTCCTCACTTTCATGTTCGCCATTATACGCTCCTGAACGTCGAGCGGAAGAAGCAGCCCGGGGACCGCAGGCATCCTGCCTGCTATGCGTCCCCAACACCCTATTGACGTCTTTAAAAAGACTCTGTTCACGATTGCCGGCAATTAAGCTGCGGATTATCGCCCTGAGAAGTTTTCTATTATGAAAGGAATAGCGGAGTTGTCGGTTGTCATGCACTTGTAGTTCATTACTTAGGCAAATCGGTGGGGCAACAAAGATCGTGAAGTGGCGATGACGAGTCGGCCTTGAAAGCAGTGTCGGACCGAGATTTAAGGGGCTGGGGCAGAGTTGGATTTTTCCATTGAGGTTGGCGTCACCTGAGCGAAAGATTCGACTGTTTGGGAGGGCTGAGGCACGCCGGCCATTTCGGCAAAGAGTTGTTCGTACTGATCCACCACGCGGTCCCAGGTGTAGTGTTCCTGGGCGCGGGTCTGGGCGCGGTTCCGGAAGGCATGCACCAGTGAGCCATCACGCAGCACGCGCTGCAGTTTCCGGACCAAATCGTTCTCGTTGTCGTAAAGGATCGCGGCCTCGCCAACCGCTTCCATGTTTTCGGGAGTCGCCAGCGTCAGCACACAGTTGCCAAATCCCATTGCTTCGAGCAAAGCCGGATGCGTGCCGCCTACCTCCGTAGCATGCACGTAACAATAAGCATTCTGCTGCAGAGCCCGATAGTCCTGCCCAAAAACAAATCCCGTAAAGATGATTCGCTTGTCCCCGCGCGCGCGCGCCTTCAGATCGGCAATGTAGTCATGGGCGTAGGGGGCATCCCCAACTATCAAGAGTCGGTGGGCAGTTCTGACTTTCTTAAACGCCTCAATTACCAGGTGCGCATTATTCTCCGGTTCCAACCGCGAAACATACAGGACATATCGGTTTGGTTCCACACGCCAGCGACGCACAACGCCAGGATTGGGACGCCGTTCAACTTCCGACCCGTAGGCGATCATCGTCGAAGGGGCATTGTACCGGCTCAGATAATAGTCCTTAATGACGCCGGCATCCGTCACCGTCCGGTTGGGAAGTATCGTTGCCAGTCGTTCCGTCAGCAGGTAATACTGGCGCCCAATCCAGTTCCATTTCTTGCGTTTGTGCTCGAGTCCGTCAACATTAATTGCTACCGGTGTTCCGGTAAAACGCAGCAGTGGGGCAAACGGGGCATTAGCTGCATTACAGATCAGAGCAGCATCAAAGCGACGCGGCGCCGCATCCAGTGCAGACAGGAATGTATGAACCACAGTATCAAAATATTTGTGCCGAATCGTAGGGAGGATTCGCAGGCGGACGCCCTGATACTCAAGTTCGCGCGGCGAAACGTAATGAGCGCGACAGTACACAGTTACAGCGTGCCCGCGTGCCGCCAGTCTGGTGGAAAGATGTTCGGCGAAGGTTTCAAAGCCGCCATAGCTGGCCGGGATGCCTCGCGTTCCGAGAATGGCAATTCTCATGTGTTTGTACGTCCGGGACGTAGTCGAGTTGGCTGTGCAACTCACGAGCGAATCACTCTGGACCATCAAAACCCTTAGCTACCACCCAGGAGTGTCCGGTAACAACTTGTTCGTAAACCTTCAACGTCCGCCTGGCAGTGTCATCCCAGCTGAATTCACGGGCCCGCTCCAAACCCTTAACGCGCAGGCTGGCGCGCAGATTCGGATTATCAAGGAGATTGGCGACGGCGCGCGCGATTTCTCCTTCGTCAAAAGGATCCACAAGTAAGCCGGCATCCCCAACCACCTCTGGCAGGCTGGTTCGATTACCGACGATCACCGGCGTCCCGCATTGCATCGCCTCCAAAGGAGGTAGCCCAAACCCTTCGAAATACGAAGGATAAACGAAACAAAGCGCCCCAGAGTACAGAGCTGGCAGGTCAGCTTCCGGCACGTAACCGGTCAGCACAATCTGACGGCCGAAGTCGCTTCGTTGAATGGCCCGGAGCGTTTCACTGTAGAGCCACGCTTGCTTGCCTACGAGCACAAGAGCGGGAAGCTTAACCCCCGAACGTTCAGCGTGCAAGCGGCCATATGCCTCGACCAATCGCTTCAGGTTCTTCCGAGGTTGAATCGATCCGACCGACAGGATGTAGTCTCCGCTTATACCGTAAGTATGTCGGACGCGTTCCAGTTCTTGCACATTTGTAACCGGTTGAAAGCGGGCTGAAGCTGCCAGCGGGATAGTTTCGATCAAGTGCGGGGCGATGCCATAGGTTTCGATCACGTCATCACGAACGCTGTTTGAGAGCGTCAGGATTCGAGCGGCAGAACGCGCTGAGCGCCTCACCGTCAGGCGCAGTTGCATACGGCTGCGACGCTTAAAAGTCTCGGGCAGGTGCTCAAAAGAAAGGTCATGGATACTTACGACAACCGGACAGGGTGAAAGTGGGGGCGCTGTAAACTGCACGTGGAGCACGTCCACAGGATTGCGACGCAGTTCAGCGCTAAGGGTCAGAGGTATCCGCACTATGGGACTGTGCGGCAGCGTGCGGACGACGGAGAAGTTTGGCCAGCGTCCACGGAAACGATCTACCGCTTCCGTACGGGTTACATAAAGAGTGTAATTGTTAACCCGGTCAATCGCAGCCAGCGATTCAATGAGGTTGACTATGTAGGTTTCGTTACCTGCAAGTTGCGCGCCAACAGAATGGGCGTCAATTGCTATCCGCAAAGCAGCGGGAGCCGGATTCATTTTCCATTTATCATTTGCCATTTGTCATCGGACATTCAGGGCGAACATTGAATGGCCCCACGTAATGGCTGAACCACCCACTGGTTGCTTTCAATGACAAATGGCAGATGTCAAACGATAAATGGAAAATGAAATTAGTCTGCTGCTTCACGCGAAAACGACGTCTCCGCAAATCTACTTAACTTTACCCGAAGCGGCCGCCGTCTGTGCATCTGTGGTTTTCGTGCGCGTGTCACGCTCACGGATCCTGGCCGCCTTGCCCCGCAACTCGCGCAGGTAGTAAAGCTTGGCCCGCCGCACACGGCCTCGCTTCACTACGTCAATATGATCCACGATGGTGGCGTGCAGCGGAAAAATTCGCTCCACTCCTATACCAAAGCTCGTTTTGCGAACTGTGATCGTCTCGCGCGCCCCACCGTGCTTCCGCGCGATGCACACGCCTTCAAAGGCCTGGAGTCGTTCCTTGGTCTCCGACTCTTTTATCCGGACGTGTACACGCACTGTATCGCCGGGCTGAAAGTCCGGCACATTTGCACGCAGCTGAATTTTTTCAACACTATCTAATCGATTCATGACTAACTCCTGAAAGAGGCTAACTCGTCAGTTCGCAAAATATTAAGCTTTTTCTTTGACCCAAAGGCCAAAGCACCAGCAACTAAGAACTCTTCTTCAATAGGTCCGGCCGATTACGAGCCGTTTTGGCCAGCGCCGCCTCCCGCCTCCAGCGAGCAATCTCACCATGATTGCCACCCAGGAGCACCTGCGGCACCGACATCCCTCGAAATTCCGGTGGTCGAGTGTACTGTGGACAATCAAGCAGGCCAGCGGAAAACGATTCGTTCAATGCCGAAGTTTCGCTGCCTAACGCCCCAGGCAGCAGCCGCGTAATCGCATCGACCAGCACCAATGCCGCCGGCTCGCCGCCCGAAAGGACATAATCCCCAATGGAAACTTCATCTGTCACCAGGGCCTCTACCACGCGCTCATCCACCCCTTCATAACGGCCACAAATCAAAACCAGATGTTCGGCTTCCTGCGCAAAATCAGCCGCCAGCGCCTGCGTCAACACCGGGCCCTGCGGTGAAAGAAGCACGACCCGGGTGCGCCGGGGATAATCAGCGCGTTGGCCGGCTCCAGTCAAACTTTCCACTGCTGCAAAGATCGGTTCGGGCTTAAGCACCATGCCGTCGCCGCCGCCAAACGGCCGATCATCGACCATGTGATGCTTGTCGCTGGTCCAGTTGCGCAGGTCCAGCGCGTTTACTTCAACCAATCCGGCAGCGCGCGCCCGCCTGATAATACCGTAGTTAAACGCTGCGCCAAAAAATTCCGGGAAGATCGTGATTATGTCAAAGCGCATGATTTCGGCCTTTGGACTTTGGTCTAAGGTCTTTGACATTCAAATTAGTTTGATTCCTGCAGTGCTGCCGTTCAAGCCAGCCCAACACGACACTTTCAAAGACCAAAAACCCAGGACCAAGGATCTACAGCTCCAACAATCCTGCCGGCGGATCGATCTGGATCTGCTTTCTTTCCTTATCGACGCTCATCAGGATCGAGCTGACCATTGGAATCAGGACATCGGCCGAGCCATCAGCTCTGACCACCAGCAAGTTTGCCGCGCCCGTTCGCAAGACGCCGGTTACCAACCCAACCAACCGGCCGTCGTTGGTTTCAACTCGGCAACCTTCGAGCTCCCAGTCATAGAACTCATCAGCGGCAAGCTCGACTCGCTCCGACTCGGGCACCACAAAGTCATATCCGACCAGGTTGGAGGCCGACTCGACCGAATCAACTCCGCGCAGCTTCAAGACAATGCGGTCTTTGTGAAAGCTGAAGTGCTCCAACGCAACTGCTATTTGTTCTCCCTGAGGAGATCTGGCAAAGAACTGCTTAAGGTGATTGAAACGTTCCGGAAAGTCTGTCAGAAGTTCTGCGACGACCTCACCTTTCAATCCTTTGGGCCTTACCGCCCGGGCTACTATTACAAAAGACTCAGCCGGCTCGCCGTCGGGCGCGCCCGCTTGTTTCTGTTCATTCGACAACTTCTTGCCCTGTGCGCGCCGCTTCAACTATTTCCAGGGACAGCCGGCGCTTTCTTTTTACTCCCACTGCGCTGACCAGCGAACGCAAAGCTCTTATTGTGCGCCCCTGCTTACCGATAATTTTACCCATATCATCGGGGCCCACGCGGATTTCAACCAACGTCAAGCCGCCGTGCTCGATTTCGCGGACGTCGACCGCCGCCTGGTCATCGACCAGGGATTTAACAATCAGTTCGACAGTGTCTCGCATACAGAAACCAACTCACTTCACGGTTGACTGCGCCTGGACCAACCAGGAATCAATGCCGGTAGCCCTGACCAACTAGGCAGCCGGAGCCGTCACTGCTGCTGTTTGTGCCTTCTCGCTTGCCTTGATCAACCGGTCCACGGTGTCGGTAGGTTGCGCACCCTTACCAATCCAATAGCGAACCCGATCCAGGTCCAGGTTGATGTCGCCGGCCGGTCGGGTCGGGCTATAGGTGCCCAGGTTCTCAAGGTAAGCGCCGTCGCGCTTGGAACGCTTTTCCTTCACCACAATACGGTAGGAAGGTTTCTTCTTCGCGCCAGTGCGCATCAAGCTTATTGCTAACAATTCTTCATCCTCCAGTTAAATGTCCGACAAACTGTAGTCCTAATATTACGCAACAATCTCTGTTTCCGAAGACGGCAACAAATTGTTGCCTCTCCAGAGGCTGATTAGTGCCTCTTCTTCTTTCGCTTCTTTTTCAGTTTCTTACGAGATGGCCCTGCGGGGAGTTGTGCGGGCGACTCGCCACCGTTGCCTCCCAAGCCCGAGAGATCAGGAATACCGGCCATACCCGCAACCCGCCGCATTACTTTGCCTTTCAACCCGCCACCGCCACCAAACATTCCCGACGCCGAGAACTGGCGCATCATTTGACGCATTTCGGTGTACTGCTTGATCAACTGGTTCACTTCCGCCACGGTCGTCCCGGATCCACGAGCAATGCGCCGGCGCCGGTTAGCATTCAGGATGCGATGGTCGGTACGCTCAAGCTGTGTCATGGAGTCGATGATCGCTTCGGTGCGCTTCAACTCCTTTTCCATCACGACTGACTGCTCATCGGTCAATTGCGGCATGCCCATGCCGCCGAGCAATTGATCCGGCAGGAGCTTCATGATCTTTGAGAAAGAACCGAGTTTTTTGACCTGTCGCAACTGCGAACGAAAGTCGTCGAGCGTGAACTCGTTTTTTTGCAGCTTCTTCAGTTGCTGCTCGGCTTCGGATTGGTCGACCTTGGACTGGACCTCTTCGATCAGCGAAAGTACATCACCCATCCCCAGAATTCGCTGGGCCACTCGATCCGGGTAAAAAGGTTCGAGCGCGTCATACTTTTCACCGACGCCCACAAACTTTACCGGTTGACCAATCACCTGTTTGATGGAGAGCGCAGCGCCCCCGCGCGCATCGCCATCCATCTTGGTCAGCACGACACCCGTAATCCCTACGCGCCGGTGGAACTCTTCGGCCGAGCGAACCGCGTCCTGCCCGGTCATGGCGTCGGCGACAAACAGGATTTCGACGGGATGCGTTTCGGCCTTGATTCGTTCCAGTTCGTCCATCAACTCATCGTCAATGTGCAAACGGCCGGCGGTGTCGATTAGGAGGGTATCGAATCCAACCTGCTGTGCATGCTTGAAAGCCGATTGCACCAACGTAAGCGGGTCGTTCGTATCCGGTTGTTCAAAGATCTGCTGGCCTGTCGCTTTCGCGATGACCTTTAACTGTTCACGCGCCGCGGGCCGGTAAACGTCCACTGACACAAGCAACGGCTTGCGATCCTGGTTTAGCGCCAGCCAGCGGGCGATCTTCCCCGTGGAAGTGGTTTTGCCTGAGCCCTGCAACCCGACAATCATCACCACGTTGGGAATCTGCCTGGTAAATACCAGTCGCGACGACTGGCCTCCGAGCAATTGGACCAGTTCGTCGAAGACAATCTTGACAACTTGCTCGGACGGCTTGAGTTCCTGCCAGACCTGTTGACCCTCGGCCTTTTCCTTGACCGAGGCAATAAAGTCCTTGGCTACCTTGTAGTTGACGTCCGCTTCCAGCAAAGCGAGACGGATCTCGCGCAGTGCGGCGTCAACGTGTTCCTTCGTCAGCACGCCTTCGCCGCGCAGGTTTTTCAGGGTCCGCTTTAGCTTGTCCGAAAGCGACTCAAACATATGACACTAGGCGAAGTTCCGTGCCTTCAACGGAAACGGAGATGATAACGGTCGGTCTGAAAGACGTCAAGGAACGTGGGCTCCCCGTGCCGCAGGCGTTTAGAGTGCCGACTTCAGTCGGGTTTTTACCCACCCCCTGAATTGGGACCCCGTCCGGCCAACTTGCCTTGACACTCGTCGCGCCAATAGCGGAAAATAGCCTGCTTTCGATTGGTTCCGGTCAAGTCTCCTCGACAGAACCGCGCTTCTCTGCAAGCAGCTTTGGCGTGCGCCTCTGGCGGGGTTTTACCAGGAAGAGAATCTTTCCCGCATTGCGCGCATCCAAAGTACGTCATCGCTTTTAACCAAGGCTCTGGACCCCTGGGTCGAGAACCATCTGGAGGTATCGCCGCGATGAGAAAAATCTCGAGCATTAGCGCTGTGCTGGTCTTTGCTGTGGCCTTTTTGGGTGCGGCTGACGCGGCCAGGGCCAACCGGACCACTCTGGCCACGGTTACGGGATCAGTTCGAGACAGCAGAGGCAATCCTCTGGCGGGGGCCGTCATCTCGTTGATCAGAGACGGAGCCAGGCAGGTGAGGAAACAGGCCCGTACGGGTGCTGATGGTAACTTCACTGCCCGCGTATTACCGGGTCGCTACGATATTCGCGCCATAGCCCAGGGCTTTAACGAAGTCGTATTCGACGCGGTTGAAGTTCGTGCCTCGCAGGAACTAATTTACAAATTCAATTTGGAACCGGCAGGTTCCGGTCGCACATTGCCTGAAAAACGGCGAGATCGGGACGACGTCAAGTGGCGACTGCGATCGGCCCAAAGCCAGCGTTCAATTTTCCAGATTCAGGAAGGCTCCGACGAAGCTCTCAAAGCGATCCTGGCCGCCGAAACTGCCGCCCACGAGCGCGCAGAGGCCGAAGCTGGAGGCTACGAGGCAGCTGCCAGCCGAGAAGAAACTGCCAGAAGGGCGCGAACGCAGGGTGTAATTGAATCTTACTTTGCCGGCAGTCCCTCAGATCCTGGCTTTGTCGGCATGAACTTCGCAGTCTCGATGCCGGCCAGCGAACGTGTGGACCTGATCTTCGCGGGGCAAACCGGCAGTGGTTCACTGGCGCCACAACGCTTTGAAGTCAAGGGTTTGATCCGCGCCGGCGAGCGGCATCGGCTTAACATTGGGGCCGGCGGCATACGACTCGGGAATCCGATAGCCCCGACTCGAAAAGACGATAGTCAGCGGAATCCCAGCCAGCTCTCCATCCGCGCCATTGATGAGTGGCTGGTTCGAGACGGCGTGGTGATCGTTCTTGGTCTCGATTATTCCCGCTTTGTCGGCGCCGGCGGCGCTCATTCATTTACACCGCGCCTCGGTCTGCAGTTTGACGCTAATGCGCGAACGCGTTTGAAAGCAGCCTATGCCCCCGGAGGCGACGAAGCCAACGTGCAGAGCGTTGCTGCCTTTGAAGGCGACCAGATCGTATTTAACGGGACCAGTAACCAGCCGGTTGCTTTTGTTGATGGTCAGGCGGTGATGGCACGCAGCCGGCGGTTCGAAATTGGAGCAGAGCGCTTGCTTGATAACGATTCAACTGTCGAAGCAACTGCTTTCCTGGACACGACCTCTGGCCGGGGTGTGGGTCTCATGAGCATGCCGCTATCTGCTTTTTCGGGAGCAGAAGGAGAGCGACTCACGAATGTGGCTAATCAACAAGGCTCGGCACGCGGCATACGCGTGGTTTACACGCGCAGGCTTAATAGCGTTTGGACAGCTTCGGCCGGTTATTCGTTTGGGCGCGGACAGAGTCTGTCGCCACGAGGCTTGAGCGCTCCCGGAGAACTCTTTCAAAATGGATTCTTCCAGACTGCCGCGCTGCAACTTGGTGCCGGCTTCAGCCGGGGCACACATGTCCACACTGTTTTTCGTTTCTCGCGCCGGGCAACTGTTTTCGCCATCGACCCCTTTGCGGGGCGGCTTGGCGTTTACGATCCTTCGCTGAGTATTCAGGTCACGCAGGATCTGCCGAACTTTGGCTTGCCGCTCCGTGCGGAAGCGATTATTGACGCCCGTAACCTGCTTGACACTCAGCCCAATGCGGATAATGGAGAGGTCCTGACCCTGGTCAGTACCACTCGCCGATCAGTTCGGGGTGGCATCTCTTTGAGGTTTTAAGAGGGAAAGCGGAAGTTTGCGACAGCTATTCGCCCTGATCGTTCTTTTCCCGAGATATGAAGTCCCTTTAGAACTCCTCCAAAAACTCGGAAATGTCCGAAAACTTGGATACCGGGATGGGGTGTACCCCTAAACTGCAGGCAGAGATGGCCTTTCAGGAGGGTAAGGAAGCCCCAACTGAGTCGCTATCGCCTGCAAAGTCCGGGGCGCTGAAAAGACTTCACTATAGGGCTGGATAGGGAACGTTGGTTGCTTCGTTTGAAGTTTTTGTCTGACGAAGGTCGATACGATATGAAAGGGTCAGTGCTCACAACCAGAACGTGGATACTCCTGATCGCTACGGGCTTGCTCGTGGCGGCCGGTGTATTGAACGTCGTACAACGTGCCAAGCACCAGACTCCTCCCTATGACGGCGTTCGCTGGGTGGACACCGGCGCAGGCATCATTGCCCGAGAGGTCGCTCCAAATTCGGCCGCGGCGCGTGCTTACGTACTTCCCGGGGACCGCTTGCTCGGTATCAAGCTCGAAGGCCGCGATGAAGAGGTCATCCATGCGCGCGATGTCCAAATGTATCTGGACCAGGCCCACGTCGGCGGTGAAATCCATTATCTGCTTGAACGGCCTTCCTACCCGGTGGAAAGTAGGTATTACTGGGCCGACCTCGACAATCTGGGTGCGATTCAGAATTGGACTCCGCGTGAGATCTACATCAACTTTATCGGGGTTGTCTGCCTGGTAATAGGCCTGTTCGTCCTGTTCAAGCAGGGTGGGCGCGCGCCCTTCGCGCTCCATCTGGCGACCTGGTGTTTGGCTGCTTTCGTATTCCTTTTTTTCACCCCAACTGCGAGCTACCGGGATCTGGATCTGGCCATCGCGTTTCTGGACAACGTCGCGCTGATCTTTTTTGCGCCTCTGTTTCTGCACTTCTGTGCCCTCTATCCCACGCGACACCAGTTGGTGCCTGAACGCCGCTGGCGCGCGGCCGTTTTGTACCTGCCCGCCACCATTCTGTTGGTGATTGCGACCTGGATTTTTTTGCGCAACATCCTGATTGATGTGTTGCCGCCGCTGGCTCGACTCGCCAGCGTCTCTGAAAATCTGATCGGGTATTTCTATAAGGCCAGCTTTATACATTTGTCCCTTGCGTTATTGGCCAGCGTAGTGCTGCTGATCGTCAGGTTGGTGACGGCCCGGACAACCGTGGTCAGACAGCAGTTGAAGTGGGTCGTCTGGGGTTCAGCGCTGGCCATCGCTCCCTTTACGCTGCTCTATGCCGTCGGCTACATATTTGGCGCGCAAAGCGACCCCTGGCTGACGGATACGGCCGTGCTGCCGCTGATTCTGATCCCGCTAGCCTTCGGCTATTCCGTGGTGCGGTACCGGCTCATGGATGTGGAGTTGGTGGTCCGCCGAGTATTTGTCTATGCGCTGACTACGCTCGCGATTGCAGTTGCCATCGGGGCCGTCGTCTATCTGGGTGGTATCTATGCGCTCGGCAATGACGAAGGAGTAGGCGCCGGCGAAATTACCCTGCGCGCCGCAATTGCAATCGCAGCCATGGCCATCATCGTGGTGATTGCGGCTCCGGTAAAGAATTTCCTTCAGGAACGTGTCGACCGCCTTTTCTACGGCGAGCGCTATGACATGCGCAACGGCTTGCTGGATTTTGGACGCACGCTATCAGCCACCACTGCACTCGAACCCCTGCTCGATGCACTCGTCAGCCGCCTGCAGCAGGTGATGAACGTTGAGCGCGTCGCAATTTTTATCGAAGACGCGGAGGCGCAGTCAGGCTATCGGGTCGCCCGCGCCGCTGGGCTTTCAGGGCAGATGGTTGTTCCCCAGGACTTTCGCGAGATGATTCGCGTGCGTTCGGCCGAAAGCGGAGTCGTGCGCACCGACGATCTCGATCTGGTCCCTGAAACCACGGGATTTGTCCGGCGCTCGCTGCATTACTACGTGCCCTGCGTAGTTCGAGGGCGGATGGTGGCCGTCATCGGCCTCGGCCGTTCCGCTGATGGCGCCTTGCTTTCCTCAGAAGACGTTGAGATTTTGCGCACTGTATCAGGATATGTCGCGGTAGCAATTGAAAATAGCCTGCTGTATCAGGAACAGGAAGAACGCGCCTCGGAGTTGAAACTCCTGAAGGAATTCAACGAATCAATTGTGGACTCGATTAACGTTGGGCTGATGGCTGTCGATCTCGACGGGCGCGTGACCCATTCGAATTCCGCACTGGAACAGATTCTGGAGATTGGGCGCGACGTGGCCATGGGCAAGCAGGTCGAGGAACTCTTTGCGGAAGACTTTGCGGATACTCTGCGCCAGGTACTGGGTAAGGATGGCTGGCGTTTGCAACAGTTGCGCAATATCTACAAGCTACATACCGCAACCCGCAATGGCCGTTCGCTGGTTCTCAACATTTCGCTGGCGCCACTTCAGGGTGACGCTTTGGTGCAAAGTGGCGCACTCGTCGTTCTGGAAGACGTTACCAGTAAAATCAGGTTGGAAGAGCAGTTACAACAGCGAGAAAAACTTTCTTCGATTGGCTTGCTCGCGGCGGGTGTGGCCCATGAAGTGAACACACCGCTTACCGGTGTTTCCTCTTACACGCAAATGCTGCTCGGGATGCTGCCCGATAGCGATCCCAAGCACGCCTTGTTACAAAAGATAGGCAGGCAGGCGGATCGTGCAGTCAACATTGTCAACAATCTGCTCAACTTTTCACGCACTGGCGGCGCTACCGAATTCACTGAATTAGATGTCAATCGCGTGCTTGACGATACTATTCAACTAATTGAGCCGCAGTTGCGTCGCAATCAGATTGAGATCTCGCGCGCCTATGATCCCGACGCGCCGAACGTCATTGGCAATGCCGGCAAACTGCAGCAGGTATTTACCAATCTGCTTTTGAACGCACGCGATGCTATACCCGACGGCGGCCGCATTTCCCTGCGCACCACCTCCAGCCGCGACGATTTGCTGGTAGTGGAAGTTTCGGACAACGGCATTGGTATCGCGCCGGAGAATGTCGCCAAGATCTACGATCCTTTTTACACCACCAAAGGTGTCGGACGAGGTACCGGCCTCGGTCTGGCCGTCTCCTATGGAATCGTCCAGGAACACTCGGGCCATATCAGCGTCGAAAGCGCTCCCGGCCGTGGCACAACCTTCCGCATCGCGCTGCCTACTGCTCATGCTCGAGCACGTCTGCAGGCCGTGGGCGACTAAGTTTCCAAGCGTAGTCAAAACAAGCTGACGACTTGCGCTAAAGTGCAGAGTCGTTTTTGTGGCTTTTGTTTTATCAATTGATCTCGCCTAAACTGAAAACCAGTTCCCCGGGGTCAGCGCGCGGCAAACCTTTCGACTGAAATTTGAAGATAGAAAGACGAATGGCTAAAAAAGGATCAGTACTCGTCGTTGATGACGAAGAGATCATGCGCGAGGTCCTGGAAACCCTGCTGGTGGCCGGCGGCTATCGCGTAGATTTGGCCAAGACCGGGGAAGAAGGGCTGGAGGCTTATGGACGTCGCGCTTACGATGCCGTGCTGCTCGACGTATCAATGCCGGGGATTGGCGGTCTGCGAGCGCTCGAGGAGTTCTTGAAGATGGATGCTGAGGCCGTGATCGTGATGATCACTGCTTACGCTACCTTCGATACCGCTATTGCCGCCTGGGAAAAGGGCGCCTTCGGCTGCATTCGGAAGCCTTTTCAAAACGAGCAAATTACGGCCACTGTCGCTGCCGGCATAAAACGCCGCCGTAAGGACGAAGAACGTAAGACCCTGCGACGGGCCATGAGCCGCGCCGTCGACCGGGGCGAGATTGTCGGCCGCTCGGAGGTGATGCAGGAAGTCTTTCGCCTGATCGATCAGGTTGCCCCAGCTCGTTCCACGGTGCTCATCACTGGTGAAAGCGGCACCGGAAAGGAACTAATCGCCAAGGCCATTCATGAAGCCAGCCCGCGGGTCGGACGCCCATTTGTTACCGTTAACAGCTCAAACATTCCCACTGAACTCCTTGAATCAGAACTGTTCGGTCACACGCGCGGGGCCTTCACCGGGGCGATAGCAGCAAAGAAAGGGCTGTTTGAAGTCGCCGATGGGGGCTCGATCTTTCTGGATGAAATCGGGGACATCCCTCCCGAAACACAGGTGCGCCTGCTGCGCGTGATCCAGGAACGCGAGTTCACGCCGCTGGGAGACACAACGCCGCGGCGCGTAGATGTGCGCATCGTGGCCGCTACCAATATTGATCTCAAGGAAGCCGTCAAGCAGGGGGCCTTTCGTGAGGATCTCTATTACCGGCTTTCCGTGGTGCCCATTGAGTTGCCTCCTTTGCGTGATCGGCGCGAAGACGTTTTGCCATTGGCTCAGCACTTCATCCGCAAATACAACGAAGAGAACGCCCGCGAAGTCTCTGAGCATCTGGCCCCGGAAGTTCTGGCCATGCTGGAGGCCTATTCATGGCCCGGCAATGTGCGCGAACTGGAAAATGCCATCGAGCGGGCGGTAGTGATTGCCCCCGGCAACGAGGTTTCACGCGAATGCCTGCGTCCCGAAATCAGCGATCCGCAGTCGGTGATCGAGTCAAGCCGCGAAGGCAGCAGCGCCTCGGTCCAGGACATTGGGCGGGGCATAAATTTCTACGACGAAGTCAGGCGCTTCGAGATCGATTTGATCCGGCGAGCCCTGGAACAAACCGGCGGCCACCAGTCGCGCGCGGCTCGGCTGCTGGGCATGAACGCCACCACACTCAACTCCAAGATTAAGACTTACAACATCAGTCTGCGGCCCTAGTGTCCTCATGGGCCATCAAACATGACACCCTGGATCACACTCTTCGAGCGTGTGGCCGACTCTGTCGCAAGGAGCACGGAGGATGAATGCAGAACCCCAGGGAGATTCTAAAATGTGCTAAGCTGCCTCGCATCAGGAGCGAAAGAAGCATTGCGAAAACGCGACGGTGATGGTTGCCCGGTGGCGGGAGCGCTGCAACTGGTGGGCGACAAGTGGACGCTGATGGTGATCCGCGATCTGGCGGGCGGGGCGCGCCGCACGACGGAACTCATCGACGGGCTCTTTCCCATCAGCAGCCGCACTCTGGTTGATCGGCTGCGTGATATGGAAGGCGATGGCCTGGTAGAGCGGATGGACTTTCATGGCCAGCCACCCCACGTCGAATATCGTCTGACCGAACGCGGATTGTTACTGCTCCCCGTGGTTGAGGCTTTGCGACAGGCGGGATTGAACCTTGGTTGTAATGAATGTGCCGATCGGCTCGAACGACTGGGGCTTTACTGCGAGGCTTGTCCGCTAAATGACTTTCACCGTCCCAGCCTGGTTCCGGAGCAGGAAATCGCGCCTGCCCCCTCCCGGCGACCCGAACCGGACGATTCGATTGTCCTCTTGTGAACCTGGCCCAACTGTTGAGTCTCCTAGCAGTCGTCGATGGCTCCCGCCACCGCGGCCACATTTGAAATCAGGGTGCCGTCCGGCTCAATGATCGTCTTGTGATCGGGTGTGACGTGCTCTCCTTCCATCGTGACCTCGTCGCCGCAGGGCATGGCCACGGGCAGGTGATCAAGAAAGCGTTCGGCATCGATGGCTGACATACAACCGGTGCCGGCTGCAGTCACTGCCTGGCGATAGACCGAATCCTGGACATCGCCGCAGGCGAAGACGCCGGGAATATTCGTTGCCGTCGAACTACCCGCGGTCTTTATATACCCAACCTCGTCGGTCTCCAGCTGCCCCTTGAACAAGTCGGTATTGGGCTTGTGCCCGATCGCGACAAAAACTCCGGCACATGGCCTTACCTGCTCTGCGCCTGTCTTGAGGTTTTTCAAGCGTACTCCCGTCACGCCGTCTTCCGGCGTGCCCAGAATCTCTTCGACCGCGCTGTTCCATATGAACTCAATTTTTTCGTTGGCCCGGGCTTTATCCTGCATGATCTTGGAAGCCCTTAACCTGTCACGGCGATGGACCACATAGACTC